>ERZ1106951.203-NODE-203-length-63786-cov-20.028777_pt1 | contig 63786 bp, 47 predicted proteins | sample MGYA00403676_ERZ1106951 | MGnify/ENA primary metagenome ERZ1106951 (study PRJEB35170, sample SAMEA104062398) | human gut metagenome | biome: human gut; feature: human-associated habitat; material: faeces | place: Denmark | collected 2012-04-23 ...
TATATATATATATTATTAATATATTTATTCTAAGATGTAGGATTGAAACGCAATGAACGAAAAACCTCTGTAATCTGCTTGCAATGAATGGTTTATATTGAGACATTGACTGCACCGTTTGTTTGCCTTGGTGAAATCGGAGTGGCGGTAATTGTTAAAACACAGGTACAGTTAAGGTCCATCAGGTATTCGTTTTTTGTAATGAAGTCGTTGATAAAAGAAGTATGTGTCAGACCATATTCCACAATTAATGATTACATTTGTGCGTATAGATTGTGATTGAGTCTGAATAAGATAGTTCAATATGGAACCTTCCTTGTCGTTTTGATTCTTGTCGTGGCATGCAATCAAGACAAAAGGAAGGAAGTAGCGGTGCAAAGTGTCACCAACAAATGAATAATGAAATATAATTTCAATTTGCAATGAAAAAAAGAATAACGATTGGGACGCTTACCCTCTTATCTCTCATGGGAATGTTCGGCTGTAAGCAGCAGGAAACGGTCGAGGCACTTATGACTCTTGATGTAAAAGCCGATTATCCGGAAAAGGAATGGGTTGTTCAAGACTTTTTGGATGTGGAATACATCCCGTTGGAAACGAACGACGAGTTTATCACCCAAGGCAGTGTCAAGGCGATAGGAAAGCGGTTCGTGCTGGTGACGAATCTGCTCAACGATGGCAATATCTTCGTTTTTGACAGAAAGACAGGCAAGGCGGTCAGGAAAATCAATCGGAAGGGACAGGGAGCCGAGGAGTATGCTTTTATCAACGGGATCATCCTGGATGAGGAAAAAGACGAGATGTTTGTCAATAGTGCTTCGAACAAGAAGATATTCGTCTATGACTTGCAAGGGAATTTCAAGCGGAGTTTCCAGCATGCCGAGGGCGCGCAGTATCTGGATGTGTTCGATTATGACGCCGACAATCTGATCTGCTACGATATGTCTGCTTCTTATAAGGACGGGCAGAAAAGGGATAAGGAGTTTTACCATGCACTCATATCGAAGCAGGACGGAAGTGTCACCCGGGCAATTCCGCTTCCTTTTGACATTATCAAGGCTCCGTTTGTTCAAAAGGGGGATATGGTTGCTGTTGCTTCCGTTCGCTCTATCACGCCTGACCAGGGAAACTGGCTGCTTGCCGATACCTCTTCCGATACGGTGTATCGCTATATTCCCGGAAAAGACAAATTAATCCCGTTCATCGTAAAAAAGCCGGCGGAAAATCCGGATATGTTCCTTACGATGGGGGTGAACACTGGTCGTTATTGTTTCATGCAAACCATTGGAAAAGAGTTTAATTTTGAAAAAGGAAGGGGTTTCCCGACTACGGACTTGATGTACGACAGCCGTGAAAAGGCTGTATTCAAGCCGATAGTGCTCAATGCTGATTATACGACCCGGAAAAGGTTGGACTTGATATCCCGTCTCGGAAACGAGGAAGTGGCCGCCTATGAGACCCTTTCTGCCGACCGGCTGGTTGAGGCCTACGGGAAAGGTGAGTTGAAAGGCGGGTTGAAAGAGATTGCGGCCGGTTTGGACGAAGAATCGAATCCCGTGTTGATGTTGGTCAAGCATAAGAGATAGAACCGGAAGGAAATAAAATCCCCCCGTACTCTTACAAGCGAGCCGGGGGATTTTCAGTTTGGCATTTTTATTATAGGGAGTTGTTTTAAGTTATCATGCCCAGCCGTTCAACATTCCGTAGAAGTACATGGGTTTCAGGAAATAAACCTTCAACAGCCATGCGGCCCATTGCTCTTTCGATGTGTCCAGCAACGTGAACGGGAACGAGTTTTGCGCCTCTTTCTTATAGTTGAACTCACACAAGAGAACATGCCCGTAGTCCGTCACGATCGGGCAGGCGGCATATCCGTCGTATTTCTCTGCCGGTTCTTTGCCTTCCATCAGCGAGATCAGGTTCTTTGCTGCGATCGGCACTTGCTTGCGGATTGCTGCGGATGTTTTGCTGGTCGGGATTCCGGCTACGTCTCCTAGGGAAACGATATTCGGATATGTTTTGTGTACCAGTGTCTCTTTGTCTACCATAACCCAGGCATCGGCAGCCAGTTTACCTTCCGTCCAGCCCAGTCCGGCTTCTCTTACAAAATCGGGGGCCGACATCGGCGGCGTGAAATGCAGAAAATCATAATCTTCTACAAACGGAGTGTAGACTTTCTGATCGCCCACTGTTTCGATCTTCTCGAAATGAACCTGCTTGGCAGTCGTATCCACACCTTTCACTCGTACATTCAGGTTGATAGGAATGTTACGCTCTTTGTAGATTTCCAACAAGCGGGGAGTGAAAAACGGGACATCATACAGCTCTTTGGATGCTGTGTAAAAATTCAGATCTACCGTTTCGCGTGTACCCTGTTTGCGGGTATAGTGTTCTGTCAACAAACAGATTTTCTTGGGAGCACCTCCGCATTTGTGCTTGGTATAAGTATCAGTGTAGATTCCACGTCCACCCGTCTTGGAGAATTCCTGTATGGCTTTCCAAGTCTTTTGTGCACCTTCGAAATCATAGATGCTGTGGGCGTTCCCTTGTCCAAGTGTCGCTTGCGTGATACCTTCTACCTTTTCCCAGTTGATTTGGATTCCGGGAGTCAGGACCAGGAAGTCGTAGGCGATCTTTCCGTTATTTTTAGTCGTTACCTGATTCCATACGGGATCGACGGCAGCAACAGAATCTTTAATCCATTTGATGTCACTGGGTATGCAGTCCTCCTGCTTTCTCCAGACGTCATCCGGTTGATATACACCCGATGCGATCAAGGTGAAACCCGGCTGATAAAACTGACGGTCACTGGGATCGATCAAAGTGATATCCGGCTTGTCCAGCCAACTCTTTAAACGGGCAGCCATACTGATACCGGCAGCACCTCCGCCGATAATTACAATTTTACCTTTGGCTTTGCTTGAAAATGCTTTTGCCTTTTGGGTACTTGCAGCAGTCAGTAAACCGGCCATTGCCATCAGTTTGAAAAAGTGGCGGCGGTCGATACCTTTCTTCTCGAACGCCTTTAATTGATCTTCCAGTTCGTGTTTCATCATGTATGAAAATTAGATTTTGATCGCAAAGAAAGGATAATCCGCAGGAGCGTACAAAGAAAGGACTACTACATGGCTTGCGCAAGTGCTTTGAGTAGAAAGAAATACTACAACATTACTTTCTCATGTCTTTTTATGATGTATTTAATTATCTGATATGTAATAGTATATAAGATGTGAAAATCTGAGAAAATATTTTCAGAAATTCATTAGGAAATCGACGAGATTCGTATCTCCTTCCAGCTCCAAACGCTTCCTTAGACGGTATCGGCGCAGCTCTATTGCCCGTACGGATACGTTCATGAGGGATGCTATTTCCTTTGTGGAGAGATTCATGCGGAGCAAGCAACAGATGCGGAGATCGCCTGTCGTGAGATCGCTGTATCGCTGTCTGAGGCGGTCCATGAAATTTTGGTGCGTGCTGTTGAAATAGCTTTCGAACAGTACCCAGTCCGCCTGGTTGTTCAAAGTCTCTTCCATCAGAGTCTTCATGCGGATGTAGAGTTTGTTCGGATAACGTTCGCCTAGCGTTTCTTTTTGTTTTTCTAGTTCTTCCAACAGGCTTTGGATGGCCTGGTTGCGTTTGACGAGGGCTGTTGTCTGAAGTGTCAGTTCGTTGTTCTTGTTTTGCAGTTCGGCTTCGAGCATCCGGTTTTTTATGACCTGCATCTGCTGTTGCTCGGCTTGCCGTTCGGCTTCGGCTTTTTCCTGTTCTTCCTTATGCAGGTTCTTCAGGTTGTAGCGGAGCACGGCCTGCACGAGAAACCAGACGAGTGTGATATAGACCAGCCATGCCCATACGGTATTATACCAGGGAGGGCGGACTTCGATGGGCAGTGTGAGTTCGGGATAGGGACCCTTGATGACGTATTTGCGGACTTTCAATTCATACCTCCCTTCCGGCAATTGCAGGAAAGTGATTTTCCCGTCGTGTTGCCAGGCTGACCAGTCTGAAGATACGCCTTCGATCTTGTAGCTGATCTGGTGGTTGGAGGTGAATATCGTGGTGCCTGCCCAGACATTGAACTCCTGGAAGTTGTGCGGGAGAGAAATGCGTTGCGTGTTGATCGGCAAGTGATGGATACCGGAAGCATCGACGTATTCGAGTCCCGAAACTTTCAGGGGAGTGCTGCCCAGGCTATTACCGATCAGTTCTCGGATATTGACCAATAAAGCCCCTTGCATGGCAGAGACCAAGACCAGGGAGTCGTTCAAAGGGATGATCCGTTTGCCTCTCGTCACGAGGTTCATATTGTAATTGTCGAAGAGCAGGCGGCATTTCAATGTTCCGATGCCGTCCGCTACGTGAAACAGTCCGGCTTCGTTTTCGACGGAAAGCCAGTAGAGGTTGTCACCGGCCGGATAAACATGTTCGGCATCGGCAAATACGCCCACTGCTTCCGTGTCCCTAAATAATTTCTTAACGGTCGGAGCGAGTTCTTTCTCGATCCTAAAGCAAAGTTGCGCTTCGGCTTTGCTTACGGGGATGAAAGGGCTTGTGGCTCCCAATGAGCGCTTGAAATAGCCGAGGTTGGTTTGGATATACAACTCTTCGCCATCCAATCCGGCATTCACCAGTTTGCCGATCTCGCTTCTTTTTCCTAACAAAGTGATCGGAGGATCGAAAGAAATTTGTGATAATCCGTTGTCGAGCGCCACCCAGATTTGCCGGGTGTCCTGTACGCAGATAAAGCGGACGATATTGTCCTGCAGCTGGTTCTGCAAAGACAGATGTTGCAGGATCGTACCGTCAGAGTCAGTGATATATAGTCCTTGTGTGAGGGTTCCGATGAAAAAGAGCGTTCCGTTGGCAGCGAAGGCACTCGGCTGTGCATCCTGTATTTCTTTCGGTAAAGTAAAAGGTATTTCAACAGGGGGTGGAGTGAAGCGGACTTCTGGCGGGATCGTATCCAGCGGGTGATAGCGGAGGATTCCGTCTTTGTCGTATGTCCAGCTTCCCAACATCGTCTCGTTGCGGGTGTAGATCGTGTCGTTGTAGTTCGTTACGCCGGTCACCTCTTCCTGTCCCGGCAGCGAATATAGTTTCCATGTGTTGCCGTCGAAAGCAAGCAGGCCGGAATTGTTGGCGACATACAGCATACCGTCGGGTGTCAGCGAAAAGCCCCAGTTCTGGCAGCTCGCTTTATAATCGTCGACCGTATAGTTTTTTACGAATACATAAGGGATGGCTACTGACGCGCGCATGGCATGTGCCGTGAACAGAAAAGAAATGAGAATGGTCAGCAGTCTGTACATAAGTCTAAATGAATATAGGCACGGAAGTCTTAGAATTCCGTGCCTGAATGAGGTTACAAATATAATGAAATTCCTATTTACTTGTATTCCTGCCAGCTCTTAATCTGGATGTCTTTTTCGTCCATATTACAGAAAGCACTGATGAAGGCACTTGCCAAGCGGGCGTTGGTGATCAATGGAATGTTGTGATCGATCGCTGCACGACGGATCTTATAGCCATTGGTCAGCTCGCGCTTGCTGTGGTCTTTCGGGATGTTGACAACCAGTTCGAACACGTGCTTGCTGAACATATCCATGATGTTCAGGTCGCCCTGTTCGTCCGGCCAGCAAACTGCTGTCGCAGAGATGCCGTTTTCATTCAAGAATTTAGCCGTTCCAGCCGTTCCGTAGATGTTGTAACCTTTGGCTGCCAGCATATGGCACGGTTCCAGCAGTTCAGCCTTGCTCTTGGCGGCACCGGAAGAAACCAGTACGTTCTTCTGCGGGATTCTATTTCCGACAGCGATCATGGCAGAAAGCAATGCTTCGTTGAAGTCGTCGCCGATGCAGCCTACTTCACCTGTAGAGCTCATATCTACGCCCAGTACAGGGTCGGCCTTATGCAGACGGGCGAATGAGAACTGCGAAGCCTTCACACCGATCCAGTCGATGTCGAATGCACTCTTGTCCGGTTTGGTGTAAGGAGCGTCAAGCATGATGCGGGTTGCCGTTTCGATAAAGTTGCGTTTCAGGACTTTTGATACGAACGGGAAACTGCGGGATGCACGCAGGTTACATTCGATAACCTTCACATCGTTGTTCTTGGCTAGGAACTGGATGTTGAACGGTCCGCTGATGTTCAACTCTTTGGCGATCATTTTGCTGACCTTCTTGATACGGCGGGCTGTTTCGAAGTAGATCTTCTGTGCCGGGAATACCAATGTCGCGTCACCGGAATGGACACCGGCAAACTCGATATGTTCGGAGATTGCGTACTCGACCACTTCGCCATTCATGGCTACCGCGTCGAATTCTATCTCTTTCGCCCCTTGCAGGAATTCGGAAACAACTACCGGATATTCTTTGGAAACCTTGGCTGCCAAGTTTAGGAATTCGATCATCTGCTCCTTACTGTGGCATACGTTCATGGCTGCGCCGGAAAGCACGTAAGACGGACGGATCAGGATTGGGAAACCGACCTTTGCGATAAAAGCGTCGATCTCTTCCATGCTGGTCAACTCGGCCCAACGCGGCTGGTCGATACCTAACGTATCCAGCATTGCGGAGAATTTGTGACGGTTTTCGGCACGGTCGATCGACAGTGGTGAAGTACCCAATACAGGTACGTTCTGGCGGTACAGCTTCATGGCCAGGTTGTTCGGAATCTGTCCACCGACGGAGACGATTACGCCCTTCGGAAGTTCTAAGTCCATGACATCGAGTACGCGTTCGAACGAAAGCTCGTCGAAGTACAGACGGTCGCACATGTCATAATCAGTGGAAACCGTTTCCGGGTTATAGTTGATCATGATGGATTTATAGCCTAACTTGCGGGCTGTCTGTGCGGCATTCACCGAACACCAGTCGAACTCAACGGAAGAACCGATGCGGTAAGCGCCCGATCCCAGAATCACGACGCTCTTGTCGTTCGGATAGTAAGAGATATCGTGCTGGCTGCCGTCGTATGTCATATACAGGTAGTTCGTCAGTTCGGGATGTTCCGATGCGATCGTATTGATGCGTTTTACACTCGGCAGGATACCTAATTTCTTACGCAGGTTGCGCACGCGGATATTTTCCTTTTCCATGTTGCCTTCCGGGTTTTCAACATAACGAGCAATCTGGAAGTCGGAGAATCCCAGGCGTTTTGCTTCCTTCAGCACATCTTCAGGCAGGTCTTCGATCTTATCGTAAGCAGACAATACTTTCGTATAGTCTACGATGTTTTTCAGTTTTTCCAGGAACCACGGAGTGATCTTGGACAGTTCGTGAATGCGGTCTACCGTGTAGCCTTTTTCAAGCGCTTTGGCCACGGCGAAGATACGGAGGTCGGTCGGGTTGGCCAGCGCGTCGTCCAGGTTATCGAATTCCACGTCGTTGTTGCCGACGAAACCGTGCATGCCCTGTCCGATCATACGCAGACCTTTCTGCATGATTTCCTCGAAGCTCTTGCCGATCGACATAATCTCGCCGACAGATTTCATACTCGAACCGATCTGGCGGCTTACACCGACAAACTTAGTCAAGTCCCAACGCGGGATCTTTACAATCATGTAATCTACTTCTGGTGCTTTGTAAGCGGAGTTGGGAGTTCCCATCTCACCGATTTCGTCAAGGCTGTAACCTAATGCCAGCTTGGCAGCCACGAATGCCAGCGGATAACCGCTCGCTTTGGATGCAAGTGCGGAAGAACGGCTTAGGCGGGCGTTTACTTCGATCACACGGTAATCGCAAGTATCGGAGTTGAATGCGTACTGGATGTTACATTCGCCGACGATACCTAAATGGCGGATCGTCTTGATCGAAAGTTCTTTCAATAGATCTAGTTCTTTGTCTGTCAGTGAACAGGTAGGAGCGACGACGATACTTTCGCCTGTATGTACGCCTAGCGGATCCACATTTTCCATGCTTACAACCGTGAAGCAGTGATCGTTCTTATCGCGGATTACTTCAAATTCAATTTCCTTCCAGCCTTTCAACGATTCTTCCACCAATACCTGGGGAGAATAGGCGAAAGCGCTTTCTGCCAGCGTACGCAGTTCTGCCTCGTCTTTGCAGATACCGCTACCCATACCGCCCAATGCGTATGCGGAACGGATCATGACCGGGAAGCCGATCTCGTAGGCTGCCTTCACGGCATCTTCCAGGTTTCCGACAGCGTGGCTGACCGGAGTTTTTACTGCTATCTCGTCAAGTTTCTTTACAAACAGGTCACGGTCTTCCGTGTACATGATCGCTTCGACTGAAGTTCCCAGTACCTTTACACCATATTTGGCCAGTGTCCCGCTGGTATACAGTTCGGTTCCGCAGTTCAGGGCAGTCTGTCCGCCAAAAGCCAGCAGGATACCGTCCGGTTGTTCTTTTTTGATGACTTCTTCAACAAAGTAAGGAGTGATCGGCAGGAAATACACCTTGTCGGCTACCCCTTCTGATGTTTGAATGGTTGCAATGTTCGGATTGAGCAATACGGTGCTGATTCCTTCTTCTTTCAGCGCCTTCAGTGCTTGTGAACCAGAGTAGTCAAATTCTCCGGCTTGTCCGATCTTCAGGGCACCCGAGCCCAGAACAATCACCTTTTTGATACCACTTTTCGACATAGTAATTTGGGTTGTTTAATTTATTGATTTTATAGAATGTTATAATTGCCTTACGAGATCACAAGGTGCAAAAAAAATGCGTTAGTAAAAATAACTAACGCATCCTATATAACCAAATGATAATCCTTTAAAATAAAAAAATGAGCTTCATTGTCCGACATATAACCGGAAAAGTACGCTGGATTATCCTTATGTGCTTTCTGTTTCATGAAACTCTATCTTCAAAATTTCGGCAAAGATAAGGCTTATATTTCAAACATGCAAGAGATGTTGGTGCCCTCTTTCTGAAAAATACTTTTCAAGTTGACCGAAATGTCCGGAAGATAATTTTATTTTCCTATCTTTATCCCCATCAATCATTCAAATAATTCTGATATTATGAATAAGACACTTTATCTCATTTTTATTTGTCTCCTTCTATGTGCCGGCACCCGTCTTGTTGCCCAGACTTTTGATTATAACCGAGTGAGTGGCCATCCCCGCTTATTGGTGAAGCAGGGTGAGGAGCAGCAGATACGAGAAAGCCTGAAAGATAACCCCGAAATGCAGCGCGTCTATAAGCAGATTGTCGGAGAAGCCGACCGGCTGTTGGTCTGTCCGACGTTAACGTATAAGAAAGAGGGACGTCGTCTGTTGGCCGTTTCCCGTGAGGCTTTGAAACGTATTTTTGACCTTTCGTTTGTATACCGGATGACCGGCGAAGATAAATACCGCTTGCGTGCCGAGCAGGAGATGGTGTCCGTCTGCTCTTTCGGCGACTGGAACCCGTCTCATTTCTTGGATGTCGGCGAGATGACGATGGCGGTTGCGATCGGTTATGACTGGCTGTTCGATAAGCTGTCTCCGGAGACAAGGAGAGTGGTACGTGAATCGATTCTTCAGAAAGGTTTTGCTCCGTCGAACGACAAACAATATAACTGGTTCCTGAAAGCAGAAAACAACTGGAACCAGGTTTGCAATACCGGGCTGGTATATGGAGCCCTTGCCCTTTTGGATTCGGATAGCAAAGAAGCGGCTGCCGTTATTGAACGGGCTATGTCGTCTGTTCCTCTGTCGATGAAAGTGTACGCGCCTGACGGCAACTATCCGGAAGGGTATAATTATTGGGGATATGGGACGAGTTTCAATGTGATGCTAATCGCCGCTTTGGAATCGGCTTTCGGTTCGGATGGAGGACTGAGTGCGGTGGAGGGCTTTATGTCTTCGGCCCGGTTCATGCAGTATATGGCGGGAACGACCGGTCTTGCCTTCAATTTCAGTGATGCACGCGAAACGACTCAATCTTTCCCAGCCATGTTCTGGTATGCATCCAAATTAGGCGATCCTTCCTTGCTCTGGAACGAAAAAATATTCCTGACACGCGAGGATACGCATTTTACTGCGGAAGAAGAGCGTTTCCTGCCGATTATCCTGATCTATGGTTCCCGCTTCGATATGAAGGAAGTGACGCCTCCTGTCTCGAAAATCTGGACCGGACATGGAAAAGTGCCTGTAGCTCTGATCCGTACCGGATGGGATAAGGAAGAAGGTTTTTATGTCGGGATAAAAGGAGGAACGGCTTCGGCCAACCATGCTCATATGGATGCCGGATCATTTGTGTTTGAAGCTCAGGGAGTACGCTGGGCACAGGATTTGGGTATGCAGGAGTATTATTCGCTGGAAAAGAAGGGGGTACGCCTGTGGAACGGCAATCAGGACGGGCAACGTTGGGATGTCTTCCGTTATAATAATTTTGTGCATAATACGTTAACGGTGAACGGAGAGAAACACCAGGTAAAAGGAACGGTTCCGATTCTCGCCACTTATACGAAAGATGCACGGTTGGGAGCCAGCTTGGATATGACTTCTTTGTTCGGTAGTAATCTGAAGAAAGCGACACGCGAGGTCGTGCTTGTGAAGGAACGGTATTTGCAGGTAACGGATCAAGTACAGGCTGCCGGCCAACCAGCTTCTGTCCGGTGGACGATGGTCACCTCCGCCACTCCCAAACAACTCGATTCCCACACGATGGAATTGACGAAAGAAGGTAAGAAATTACATGTGATTATCGACAGTCCTTCGGCTGCCGTCTTTTCGGTGGTCGATAATGTTCCGTCTCACGGCTACGATGCTCCGAATCCCGGTTCTGTCCGGATTGTTTTTGATGTTGATGTGAAAGCCGGTCGGAAGGAAACATTGAAAGTGCGGCTGGTTCCGGTTGTGGAATAATACATGAATGTACCGATATGCCGGGGTACGACAATACCGGTGAATGGGCATATCGGTATGCTTCAATTCCTATTTGTTATTTGCCGAAGTTCGAGTTCCTGATGATTTGCAGCATTTCCTCTTTCATTTCCTTCGTTATGTTGTTTTGTGTACTGGGCTGGAAGGCGAGAAACCTCTTGGCTGCTTTATGGAATTTGTCCGGATGTAAAAAAGAGGGGTTTGTATACAATTTGGCGAGTAGGAAGTAGGTATATCCCTGTTCCGGTAAAATCCGGCTGATTTCCAGCAGGTAACTTTCCGCTTTCCGGTATTGCTTGATCGCCTTTTCGTTTTCTGCAATTGCATAGTATAGTTCGGGGGCTGCACTTAGTTTTAATGCCCTGTCCAACCATTTGATGGCAATATCGTGCTGTCCGGTCTTATAGAAACATTCTGCTCCCTCATATAGAAAATCTGTCCGGTGGTATAACTGGACAAACAGACCGGCATACCGGCTAGCTGCTTGTTCGTACTCCTGATTGTGATATAATTCCTGAAGCGTCTTCCATTCCCTATAGGTATAGTAGGTATCTTTCTGTCCGTAGAAAAGAATGCAGGTAAGAATGGCGGCGATGGCACTGATATACGGGATACTCCTCTGTGCTCGCTGCTTGTCATGTTTCGGATTGGTCACACATATGGCGGTCAGGAATAAGAGCAGAACCCAGTAGGTCGGGAGTTGGAGCGGATAGGAATAAAGGGCGAAGATTCCGAGTGCCAGAATTCCACCGGATGTTCCTATCTGTCTGTGTCTGATCCCATAATAAAGGAAAAATGCGAGCCAGAAGATAAAGAACAGCAACCCCGTAATACCTAACTCAAGTCCTATTTGCAGATATTCGTTGTATGCATACTGGGGACAGGTTGCGGTTTGTTTTTCTTTGGAAGAAGCGGTATCGGTTTCAAAATAGGCAGATTGTTCCTTTGCGTATGTGGCTGGAAAGCCGCCTATACCTATGCCGGTTACCGGATGTTCCATGATGGCCTGGGTCGTGATATTCCAGATCAAAAGCCGGCGATCTCCGGCCTGGGCTTTTTGGATATTCCCGACCAAAATGACTGCCGTGATCGCAACAAACAGGATAATCGAAGAGATGGCAAACAGCTGGATGTGTTTCTGTATGGCTTCTTTCGTCTGTTTCCATCCGATCAGCCTCATCCAGCAAACCCAGATTCCGGAAAGGAGGGCTGCAAGCCATACGGGTTGGTCTGTTTTGAATATTAAGGTAGTGATAATCAAAGTAGATCCGAGAATGGAAAAATAGAACAGGAAAGTACGGGATTTCCACAAAGCGACCTTGTCGCAATTCTTAAAACGGAGTAATGTGTTCAGACAGACTGGAAAAATGACTGCGATATAGCCATAGAAAGGCTCTGGTTTCAGCGATGTTTCAAGCAACCTGAAGACAGGATGGGTGATGGGAGCAGGATTGATGGCATGGCTGATCCCCCAGATGGCCGGAACGATTCCGGTAAATATGATGATTGTAATGAAAAACGGTCGTAATTCCTGATGCGCCTGTAAAGCACCTCTGAGCATAAACCAAAGGGCGACCAGTTGAGCGATGAAAAGGAAACGTTCCGGCTGAAGATTCTCGTCTTTGTCGTAAGAAATCAATACGATACCGAATAGGAGCAGTAATAAGGCATCCGGTAATGAAAAGATAAAACGGCTTTTCTTTGTTGTAAATTCCATAAGTAGAACCCCACCGGCTAACAATAGAGATGTGAAATGAAACCAGCAAATTTTTCCGGACAGCGTGCCGTCTGCTAATTCCGGATTCATGGCGAAGATTATACACAATAGTAACATTCCACTCGTTGCGAGTAAAAGTAATCTCAGATAACTAAAAAAATTATTCATAATTATATTTATTAAAATGTGAAAAAAACTCTGCTTTCTATGGGTTGAGAGGCAGAGACCTTCTCACAACTTATCTGTCAGGCATTGCCAAATGGATGGCAAAGAAATGGACCGATGCAAGTATACCCTATTTAAACAGAAAGAGAAGCCAGTGTGTTTTCCTTTTGGGAGGAAAGATTTGAACAGGTCTAAAGAGGTCGCAAAAGTATATTTTGCTTTATTGGAGGGTGAATGTTAGAGTTGACATTTTGTTGACAATATGCAAACGGCTGGCATACAAAATATTTTGATGATAAACGGTAATCCTTATTTGAAAGGGGAAAGTTAAGGTTAGGGTTGTTTTTTTAATGTGAAAAGAGGTAAATAGAGGAAGATTCCTAATATAGACATGGCAAGCCCGCCGATGGTGCCGGCGGCCAGCGGGAACCAAAACGCTTCCTTATCCGGACCTAACATGAATGGGATGAAGCCTAAGATGGTCGAAACGACTGTGAGGAAAATGGGCGTGATCTTAGCATTCCAGGCTTTCAGATATGCCTTGTAGGGCGACATCAACGGTTTGCGTTGCCGGATTTGGTTGTATTCATTCAAAATGTAGATGCTTGCGTTAACGGTTATGCCGCACAACAGGACGAAGGAGGCAAATCCTCCTTGGTCGAAATTCAATTTGAACCAATAGAACGTGAGGAATACGCCAATGTAAGAGATCGGTATTACAAAGATAACGGCCAACGGCTGTTTCAGCGAATTGAACAGGATACTGGTGGTAAAGAAGATAATGACGATGATCAGCAATAACAGAAGATATTGTTTATTGTCCTTTTTGTCCCAATACCAGTAAGCGCTTTCCGACTTGGCGGTATAACCCATCGGCAGTATGGCATTGATTTCCTTCAGGTCGCGTTCCTGTATCTTATTTCCCTGATTGGAAGCCCCGATATATTCGTATTGCAGACAGAGGCGGTATTGTTGGTTTACTTTGTAAACCTTCTGCGGCATCTGTCCTTTTTCGACACTTGCAAGTTCTGCTAACTTGTAGGGCTTGCCGTCAATAGTCTGTGGAACATACTGCATGCTCCACACATCGTATTCCTGTGACTGGCGGGAGGAGAGTTTCAGTTTCTCTGTCTCTTCGTTGACGACGATCGTCCCGGTATAAATGTCCTTTCCGAAAACGGGATTGATGGAGGCGAACAGGTCGATCGGCTGTATGTCCTCTTGGGTCAGCCGGGCTTTGTTGAGGTTGAAGTAGAACTCCTGGTAATCGTCTTTCCACCACGAGAACTCTGAATTGATCAGCACTTCCTTGATGCGGCGGTGGGTGAGCAACTTGGCTTTCAGCTGTTCGGCCCATTCGTACAGCTCGTCGTAGTTGTAACCATACATCACGATACGGAAAGAACCGGCTCCTTCGCGCACATCGTTGCTGAATCCCTGGTCCTGCAGACCGTAGACTTGCCAGCTTCCCCCCCCCAATTCAAGTGCTTTGCTGATGATTTTGCTTTTCAATGTGTACGGGAAACCGCTCCGTTCACTCTCTTTCGTAAAATAGATGCGGATACCGGCCTGGCGTGCGCTGTAGACGTTTGTTTGGAACTGTCGTATCTCTTTGAAGGTGCTGAGATAGGCTTCCATCCGGCTCATCAGGGTATTCATCTGTGGCAAGGTTGTCCCGTTCGGGAGCGATGCGCTGACAGACAGGACCGTTTCTTCGTTGCGGGTGAAGTAACTTCCTTCATAAACTTTTTGTACGAACAGACGTAGGGTCCCGCCCAACGCCTTATCGACGATGGGTTTGATCTTCTCCTTGTACGTCTCGTTGGAGGCGAATTTATTATATGTATCGATTAGCAGGGTGTCTGTTGCCGTGTAGATCTTCTTTTTGTCTTTCGTGTCGTATTCGATTTTTTCCGGTAACAGGAAAACCGGGATGCCGAATGCTAACAGTAAAATGAAACATGCCAATTTCTTCCATCCGCAAAGGAAATCGATCTGACATTGATAGTACCGGTTGTAGTAGACAGGGAAACGTTTGAGAATGCGGTTCGTTCTTTTTTTGATCCGGCTTTTCCATGTATACTCGGTCTCTTCTCCGGATATGTTCTTTTTTCCGCTTTTTTTCCATTCCAGGTTCATCTTATCGATCAGGGCGGGAACCAGGAAAAGCGCGATCAATAGGGAGACTCCTAAATTGATGATGACGACAGCCGCAAAATCCTGCAGATTGAGGCGTATCTTTTCATCTAAGAAAAAGATAATGACCAGTGCACCTATCGTTGTCAAAGTGGCTGCCAATATGGATAGGATCGCCTTTCGGTTATGTCGGTTCCGGATATGTTCCGTCATGACGATCGTGTTGTCGATCACCAGGCTGAGTGAGATTGTGACGCCTGCCAACGAATAAAGCTGCATTTCCAGTCCTGACAGATAATAAAGGATGACAGCAATGCTGAGGTTGATCGAAAGGCTGATGATGATCAGTAACAGATATTTTATCTCGCGTGTGATCAGCAAGACAAACATCAGTAGGATCAGGACGGTGAGCCCCGTACGGACATAAATCTTGTTCAGTTCGTCCTGAATGAATTCGGTCGCGTCATAGCTGGTATGTATTTCATAACCGGGTGGAAGCAAGGTACGGATATATTCCATTTCGGCTCTTACCCGTTTGGCAAGTTCCAGCTGGTTCGCCGTCTCCTCGGCGCGGATGGACAGATAAATGGAATTCAAGCCGTTGATACGGTAATAACTCTGTGGAGCCTCTTCCTGACGGGTGACTTTTAGCAGTTGGTCCAGGCGGATCAGCTTGCCGTCTTTGTTCAGGACGGTTATAAGCGATGGGTTGAATCCATCTGTTTCGTTTTCAGGAACCAAAGCGAGACGTATCCACTGGCTGCTTTGTCCTCCTTTGCACGAAGTCGCCAACTGGGTTTCCACGTTTCCAGTTCCTAAGAATTCCTTTTGATAATACTGGCTGATCGCTTTCTGTATATCCGGGATGCTGATGCCTAACGTTGCCAGCTGACGGCTATCATATTCCAGTCGCCATTCCATCGGGGTGGCACCGCTGACGTCGATGCGGTAGATGCCGGGAATCCCGCTTAGGCGAGGTTTTATTTGGTCTTCGGCAAAGCGTTGTATAAATATGGGTGTGGCTGCCGCATTCAGTGTGTAGCTCATGAAAGGCCGTACTTCCTTGTCGTCCGGCCGGCTCATTTCCAGGACCGGATAGCTCAGTCCGTCCGGTAGGCTGGGCCATGTCTGTCGGATGATGGTAGACGCTTCGAAACGGGCGGCATCGATATTGGTATGCTTGTCCAGCTCGAGCGTGACATATCCCCATCCGTTGCCGGAAGTGGAATTGATCTCCTTGATCCCCTTGATGCGTGCCAACATCGCTTCGAGCCGCGAGGTCACTTCCATCTCTATCACGCGTGCCGAATTGCCCGGCATGTTATAGCTGATAGTCAACTGTGGCAGCGTGCGTGACGGCGACAGCTTGATCGGCAGCAGCGGTATAAAGGCAATCCCCGCCAGCGCCACGCAAAGGAAGGTGACGATGATGGTGAAAGAGGATATTTTAGGAGATGCACTCATTATTCATTTTTTGTTACAATCCGTATTTATATTCGAACTCGTTCGAAAGGGAAACTCCCGTTTCGAAATCGTGCAACGTCAGTTTTCGGATCTTATAATAGCTCAGCCAGTAGTTCTGTAAAGCCGAAATATAGTTCCGCTGCGCTTCCTGTTGGCGGTTCAGCGACAGAGTAAGACTGTTGATATCCGCTTTTCCGATCATGAAGCGTTGCTTGGTTTCGCTGTAGGCTGTTTCTGCCAGGTCTACCGCTTCTTCGGCACTCCCAATCAGGGCTTGCTGGATATTGAAGTCGCCGACTGTCATAATCACGTCTTCTTCTACTGTCAATTCTTTTTGTTTGGCGGATGTTTCGGTGACAAGCAGGTTGTTCTTGGCAATATTATGCTTCCCTTTTCGTACGCCCCAGTCTACCAACGGGATCGAAACAGACAAAGAGACGATTTCCTGCTGTTGCAGATTTTTGTAGGCGTCCTGTATGTTCTTGGACACTTGGTTGAATCCGACGCTGGCATTGATCTGGGCGTTGAACATCGCTTCTTTCTTGGTTTTGTCTACCTGCTGCTGGGCTTCTAATATTTGCTGGCGCAACTCCAGAAAGGTCGGGTTATTTGCACGTGCCAATTCGAGTGCTTTGTCGACCGAGATTTCCATATTGCGCGGGCGGCTTGGGAGGCGCAGGCGTATTTCTGTATTCTTGTCGAAGTTCAAGTAAGAGGCGAGGCTGAACATGGCACGTTTCAGGGCGATTTCCGCATTTTTCAACGTGTTGCGTGCGTTTACGGCATCCAATTTCAGTGTCAGCAAATCCGCTTGGCTGATAGAAGCTATCTTATGCCGTTCCTGCCCTGTCCGGTACAGTGTGTCGGTCGTGGCGACATTTTCCTTGGCCAGATCATATTCCACCTGTGCCATTGCCAGAGCGAAGAAATAGGTCGTTGCTTGCTCGCTCATTTGCTCTACATTATATAATAGTTCTTTCTTGACCTTCTCGTATTTCAACGGTTCGATTTTCCGTTCCCATTTAAAAGCGTTATACCCCAATAAGTCTTGCTGGTAGCCGAGGCGGATCGGAACCGATGAGAACTGGTTATAAGTTTGGTCGCCGAAATAGCGCATATAATCCAAGTCTGTATCCAAATAGAATGTACCGCCTAAGAGGTCGAAATTCTGTTCGATCTCCAATTGCCCGCCCGCATAAAACGATTGTTGTTTTCTATATACGTCGATATCAGCCTCCGAGTCATATCGTTGGGTAAAATAACGGCGGTATTGTGCCGGCGTCAGATTTAGGGTAAGGCTTGGCAGACGGCCGGCCTTGTAAGTCCGGTATTCCCAGTAACCGGCCAGATACATATTTTTGTATCGGAAAGCGTCCAGTGAACTGTCGGCCGCCAGTGTGATAGTTCGTTCCAGCGTCAGTGTGAGCTGCGCTTTTCCTCCGAACACGCATGCAAGCATCAACAACGTGATGACATATCTATAAATGAATTTCCTGTCCATAACTTCCAATTTTCAATTTTCAACATTCAAATTACCAACCTCATGTTTGCGATAAATGAACCAGTATATCAGTGGTATGACAAAAAGGCTGACTGCCGTACCGATCAGCATGGCCGAGATCATGGCGATGGAGAGCGGCTTTTGCAGTTCGCTGCCCATATCGAATGTGAAAAGCAGCGGAACCATTCCGAATATTGTCGTTAATGATGTCATGATGATAGGGCGCAGGCGCCGCCGTCCGGCTTCATGTATGGCTTCCATAAGAGGAACCCCTTCTTTGCGGAGTTCGTTGATAGCATCCAGTTTCAGGATGGAGTCGTTGATGATGATACCGCAGGTCACGACGATACCGATGGCACTCATCAGGTTCATGGTATGGCCGCATATCCAGAGCACCAGCAAGGAGGCTGCCACATCGATCGGAATTTCAAGCAGCACGATGAGCGGCTGCAGGAAACTTTCAAACTGGGCTGCCAGGATGAAATACATCAGCAGGATCGAAATGAACAAAATCACGACCAGCTCGTTCAGCATCTGCCGGTTGGAAAAGAAACTTCCTGAAAAATCGATATCCCAGTCTGTATCGATTTCTTTTTTTACATTTTCCATCAACTGTTCGGCATTGTCTATATCATAGAAACTGAATGGAATGTATTCTCCGTTCTTTCCTGCTGTGATCGTTTTCAAGTCCTCTCCCGGAGTGACACGCACCAGCGATTGCAGCGGGATATATCGTACGTTGCCTTCCGTATCAGGAACAGTGTTTACCAATGTTTTCTGCAAGACCTCATTTACCGTTTGTTCCTCTCCGGCCAATGTAATCGGCAAATATTGTTGGTAGGAGCGGAGCGTTGCTACTTCATTCTCTTTGAATGCCGTTTTCAGCAACCGGTACACTTCGTTGTAGTCGACGTTATAAAGCAGAAGTTTCTGTCTGTCTATTGTGATATTTAACTGGTTGTCGAAGGTGATACCGACAGGAGTATGTCCTGTTTTCGCCTCGATTTGCTGTTCTATTTTATTCAAGACGGAGGCTTCCGGTGCTTCAGATTTATTGCGGGTGTGCAATTCGGCGACAATGTCGGCTTCACCTGTCACAAACAGCTTTTCAAATACTGTTTCGGGAGGCGAGAAGGATATCACTGCCATCGGGTAATGCGTTTTGATCCATTTTTCCACCGATTTTTGCAAAGGAGCGATTCCGGTTGGTTTCTCCGTCTTAAAATATAACTCGCTTTCAGAAACCGACATCTCGCGATCCCGGTTCAACAGGAATTGCTGCTGCCCGACATAGGCCGTGTGTTCTTGTACCTGATTGTCGATAGAGGCGAATAACTGGCTGACACGGCTCTGGTTTTCATCGATATGGATGTTTTCGTTCCATTCCACATGAGCGATCAGTTCGTTCTGGTCTATCTCCGGCATACGGCTTTTCGGTATTTCGTAGAACAAAAAGGCGCAAAGTGGGAGCGTAATGGCAATGAAAATCAGGCTTGCCGTTTTGTGACGGAACACAAAATCCACTCCGGTATCATAGAAGCGGTCCAATGTATGCTCTTTTACCAGATTGTTGATTCGCATATTGAAACCCTTATGTTTGATGTCCGGAATACTGTATACCAGTTTGTAGAGTACCGGCAGCAGCATGATTCCCGTGAAATAGGAAACCATCAGACCGACGGTGACGGCAAAGGCTTGGTCGAAGAAGATCGCTCCTGCTATTCCGCTCATGAACACAAGCGGAACGAAGACGGCAATTGTCGTAAAAGTGGAACTCAGCATCGGAGTAATTACTTCGGTCGTCCCTTTATTGCAAGCCTCTTCCAGCGAGTCTCCTCGTGTCCTGTATTGGGTAATGTTTTCCGTTACGATGATCGAACTGTCGATCATCATACCCAAAGCCAGGATCAACCCGGAGATGGAGATGATATTCAGCGACATCTTGCAGAGGTAGAAAAAAAGGAAACTGATGATCAGGCTCACCACCATACTTAACCCGATTACTGCCGGGCTCTTGATATCCCCTAAGAAAAGGATGGCGACGATACAGATGAAAAGGAAACCCAACGACAGGTTTTGTTTCAGGTTCGAGATGGTATAATCCAGCAATTCCGTCTGGTTGCGGCTGACACTGAAATCGATATCCGGATAGACGGAAGCAAAGTAATCCGTCACTTCTGCCAATGCCTCTTTCATGTTATCCATATTTTCATCCGCCTGCTTGATTACAGCCAGCGTTACCGCCCGTTTCCCGTTGGAAAGGGAAGCTCCGGTCTCTTTCTCCGGCACGACGGAGATGCGTGCCAAATCTTTCAGTTGAAAAATATGGTTATTTTTCCTGATATAAATATTCTCGACATCTTCCGGTGTGCGCAGCAGTGTCGAGAACTTGATATTGTACTCGTAATAGCCGTCACGTACGGTCATGCTACCCGGTTCTATATTGTTAGATGTCAGTGCGGCTTCCAGATCGTCAAGTGTGATCTCCGACATTTTCAGCAACTTCATGTCCGGAACAATCTGTAACTGCCGTTTCAGAATTCCGGTCACATCTACCATTGCCACTTCGGGCAACTGTTCGATACGACGTTTGATCACCGTTTCGGCAAACTGGCAAAGGTCGAGGAACGATCCTTCGTTTATTTCACTGTAAGCGCTGTCGCTTTTCAATGTCAGATTCAAGCAGAATACGGGAATATCAGTGGCACTGGCTTTGATTACCCGTGGGCGTTCTACTTCACGTGGCAGGTAGTTCATAGCTGCGTCTATCTTTTCGTTGACTTCGATAAAAGCCAGATCCGTATTCGTTCCGAAATCAAAGTTTAGGCGTATGATGGCAGCACCGTCGCGTGTTTCACTGTGGATGTCGCGTAAACTGGCAACCTGCATTAATTGCTGGCGGATGGTTTTTACTACTGTGTTTTCCAATTCGCGTGCCGAAGTGTTCTGGCCGGATACCTGTACGGTGATCTCCGGAATTGCAATATCAGGCAGCAACGACACCGGAATGGTGAAGTAAGTAACCAGTCCCACGATAAAGCAAGCCGTAAAAGCCATCAATACCGCGATAGGGCGTTGTAGTAGAAACTTTATCATGTATTAGAACTATGATTTATGATTTATAAATTATGATTTCTGAATTGTCAATTGTCCATTTTCAATTGTCCATTACTTTGACCGGTGCTTCGTGAGCCAGGTTAATGTTACCGCTTGTAATCACGATATCCCCTTCTTTCAGTCCGTCAATGATCGTATAGCTGTCGGCATTTTCCAAACCTGTATGTACATAGTTCCAGTATGCTTTGTCTTCCGTTAATGTGAATACAACCTGTTTGCCGGAACGGAGTACGACAGCGCTTTTGGGAACGACCAACTGTTTACCCAGCGAACGATGGATACTTACTCGTACATTCATCCCTTCGAACAACTTACCTTTATCGTTTACGGCAGCTTTCACCTGTACCATCCCGTCTTTGTCTACCAGCGGGTTTATTTCGGATATACGGCCGTCAGCCGTGACATCGGACAAGGCAAAAGGAGCTACCTCTACACGATCGCCTGTTTTGATAAGCGGCAGTTCGCTTTCCAAAACTGTGAAAGCGGCTTCCAATGTGCGGGTATCGATAATGGAACAGAAAACATCGGAGGTAGAAGCCGTATTGAACTGTTTGGCGAACAGGTTAGCGACGACACCGTCGAAAGGGGCGGTCAGGACTGCGTTTCGTTGTTCGTATTCGGCAAGCTGCCAAGAGATCAGTGCCTGGTCATACCCGCTTTTTACCTTGACTAACTGCATGGTTGCGGGCGGTACTTTTGTAGAATCTTCCAGTTTGTAGCCCTGTCCGATCAGTACGTCTTGCAGTTCCAGTTTGGCGCGTTCGAGTGCATCTTTGGCTTGCGCTGTCTTGTTGGCAAGGCGGAAGATAGAGAGTTCTGCGAGCTTTTGCCCTTTCGTCACGCGATCGCCGTTCTTCACATATATCTTGGCGATCGGTTCTGCCGATTCGAATTTTAGGTCGACAAAGTTTCGGGCTGACAGTTTGCCGTTACTGATCAGTTCGTGGTTGAAATCAGTAGTATTCAACTTCATCACCGTCACCTCGTTTGTCTCATCCGGCAGAACGGTTTCTACGCTTTCTTCGGAACCTTTCTCTTTCTTTTCACCGGAGCAAGCCATCATCCCGGCCAGAATCAGTATAGCAAACAATTTGTAGTATTTCATATTTTATTGTTTTTATCAAAGTTGTTTCGCAAATATACAAACATATTTTAGTTACGAGCCTTTCGTAATTACTTTTTTTCTATTATCTTTTTTACTTCTTCCCTCATTTCCCGGATTGCCGTACTTTCCACCTTCGGCTTTTTGGCCAGCACGACACTGGCGGCAGCCCGCAATTTATCCGCCTGGTAGAACTCCGGCTCTGCATATAGCTTGGCTAACAAATAATATGGATACAATCTCTCCGGCAGTATCCCGATAGCCTGAAGCAATTCTTCTTCCGCCTCCCGGTAATCTCCGAGCGTCTGCCGGTTTTTGGCGATCATGTACCGGATCATCGGGTCTCCGCTCAGCCGCTTCGCCCGTTCCAGCACCCGTATCGCTTCGGCGTGTTGTCCCGTCTTGCTGAGGCATTGCGCCTCTTCGAACAAGAATTCAGGTTTATGCTTCAGCTTGTCATGCAAACCGTGATAATCTTCCGCAACCGATTCATACGCCTTGTTGTTGTAGATCATCTGCAACCGCCCCCATTGTTTATATGCCTCATATTGCCCTTTCTGCAAGATGAACAGGCAGACGGATGCAAGCGACAACAGGCTTATTATAGTTATAGGGTACGCTGATGACACAGATAAGGCGGATGATCTTGCTTGCGTCCCATCTTTCGTCACGCATATCGCCCCCAAAAACACCAGTATCATCCAAAACGACGGCAACTGCAACGGATAGGACGACACCGCAAACACCGCTAACGCCAACACGCCTCCGACCGCCCCATGCTGCCTGTTCCGGATCCCATAGTACGCCATGCTCCCCAGCCACAACACGAACACGATCAACCCTCCGATTCCCTGTTCCAGCCCGATCTGCAGATATTCATTGAACGCATATTCCGGACATCCCGCCACCTGTTTCTCCTGGCCTGTTGCGTTCCCTGTTGCGAAATACTCGCCTTGCGCCTCCGCGTATGCTGCCGGGAATCCGCCTAACCCCGTTCCTGCAAGCGGCTGTCCGAGTATCGCTTTCCCTGTCACTTTCCACATCAGCAATCGCCCGTCCGCCGAATCCCGCTTCATCCCGTAACCCCCGGCAATAGCGCATCCTGCCAATATCGCAACAATCGCAACAAAAGGAATTGTAGCATTCTTATACCTTCTATATACAGCTTTCGTCTTCTCCCATCCGATCCGTTCCGTCCAGTACACCCATCCGCAAGCCACGACCGCCGCTATCCACGCCGACCGGCTCATTCCGGCAGGCAGGACAATCAGGATAGCTCCGACGCATATCCAGGCAAAATAGTGCATCCCTTTTTGAAACCGCAACGCCGTCCACAGGCAAACCGGCAGTATGACCGCAATATATCCGGAGTAAGGCCCCGGATTAAAGAAAGAACCCGTCAGCCGGAAAAGCGAATGATTGGAATGACTATAACCATGTAGTTGCTGCATGCCCCAAACTGCTTCTATTAGTCCGGTGAACATCAGTACAAACAGGAAAAAGAATTTAAATTCCCGGTATGCTGTCAATACATATCGTAGCAGAAACCATAGAATAACCAACTGGCCTGCAAATATTAGCTTTTCCGGCTCCGGGTTGAGATTCCACTTATACGTTATAAGTACACCCCCTGCAAAGAATAATACCAAAGGATCTGAAAATGTAAAGGCAATAACAGTTCCCTTTTTGGTTAACATCACGAAAAAGACGCAAACCGAAAAAAAGAGCATGGCAAGGTGAAACCAGCACATTTTTCCGGTCACCAGTCCGTTTGCCAGTTCTACCGTATTAATGAATGGTGTGCAGAGCAGGAATGTCCCGGCTGTGGAAAGCAGGAATATATGTAGCAGCTTTAAATTCATGATGCATTCTCTTTTGAAAAATTAATGTCGCAGGAAAATACTTGTTTCCCCTCTTTTATAAAGAATAGCTGTTCCTCATGTCCTTTTGTCAAGTTACGAAGCCAGAATATCGCCCCATGAGGTACGGTGAAATATAATTCTTTGCAAGTTGCAACTTGTTGTCCTAAAGATATCCAGCCTTCTGTTCCATTCTGATAAAATAACTCATAACGCTCTTCCGGTTCTATGAAATTATCGTCATTCCGGGGAATAAATAATATCTTTTTGATCTCAGTAGCTTTACCCAAATCAAAGGTTAATGTCACATTGTCTTCTTTTGACCTAAAGAAGGTTAAAGGGTTACCATCCAATACACATTTGGCAGAGTATTGATCCGTAGGATATAATCCTTCTACATTGCGGTATAGTTGAATAGGGACTGTCTGAGTTTCTGAAGTATCGCGGTAAATAGTGAATTCTGCAAGTTCCACCCGATGATCAAGGGGAGAATTCAGATGCAAATAGCGGAACTTACCCGGTTGGTTGATTGAAATGATCTTACGGTTTGTTAGAAGCGTATCGGTAAACCTGTATAATAGATGCTTTTGAGCCGATACGGGAGAATTACTTCCCTCTATTGTTGCCCCTATCGTATTTCGATTCAGATATTTAAAAAGATACTCCTGAAAGGGATACTTCCTTTTTAAACAAGCAATTTCCTGTTGTAACGTATCCGGTTTGAAATAGATAATTCTTTGTTTGTCATAAACAAACGGATAATCATACGTTTTAATATTACCATTATTCACATATAAAAGCAGGAATACAATATCCGGCTCGATATTCTGGAAAACAGCATGTCCTTTTTTAATCTGTGCAATATCGACAGGCTCCCAACTTCCATTTTTGAATACCCCGAGATATGCATATTTGCATCCGGAAACAGTTATAGGCAGAGTAATCTGATTCGATCCCGAATAATTATCCGTAACATCCTTTACAAAACAATTCCTGAAAAAAGGAAGTACGTCGTTATCAGTAGCCCACTTTTTGAAGCGTCCGCTCTGCATGCCGTAACAATCCCTGTATGCTTTCCCTTTGCGTCTGCCGTCATTGGTTACGGAGCGTACCACCTCATCTTTTGTATACCAGAAAGGGTAACACCGACCTGTGGTATCCCTGACTACATTCCAACAATGCCAGGTTCTCAGATCCGGCGAGTAGATATAATAATCCGTTGTGATAGGAATCCCGACCGATCGCATTGCATAAGTTGCCACATCGCAAGCATCCCTGCAATATCCTACCCGGGTGGTGAAAAGATAATCGCCTCCAAGATGGGGCAGGGAAAAATCTGTATTATAATAAAACCATTCTTTTTTGAGAACCTGGTTGACAGCGCTACATGCGTCGATAACATCCGTTCCTTTATAAAGGGAATCCAACTTGGGCATATAGTGTTCGTAATATTTTTTTCGCCAGTTGCTGAGTGGTTCATTGGCTATCCTGTAAGGGAGTATAAACTCGCAAAAGTCATCGAAAGAGAGATGTTTGTTCCATGGATATTTTTTCCAGACTTCAAAAGAGAGGTCTATATTCTCGATCAGATAATCGGCAGTTATTATTTTGGAGTCATATATTTTTTCTCCGTAATAATGCGAATAGGAACTCCATCTATCCAGATGTTTTTTATCTATAATCAGCAAATCATTTCCGTAAACGGATTTTCTTTTAACGGCATCAGCCAAAATTTGTTTAATGGTGTCTTGTTGCCAACTTTCATAACCATAATGATATGGCATATTTTCGATAAGGAAACGGGCGGCCTCCAGTTTCTCAGGGTCTGTGGAATAATGATCGAGCACCTTTTCCAATTCTGTCCTGTTGCTTTCGGCGAACCGCAAAGCATATTCCAACCGGTTGTCCTGAGAAGAACAGGCAGAGAGTAGTATCATTAGGAAAATGAATAATTTTATGTTCATATGCTATTTGTTAGTGTATTGTTTTAAAGAAACGTTCCCAACGAAATTTGCCGGTGTAGGGATCAACCGATTTCCAGATGAAAGCCGCTTTGCCAACAATATATTCTTCCGGTAGTAACCCCCAATAACGTGAATCCTGCGAGTTTTCTCCTTTATCTCCGGCCATGAAATAATAGTTTTTCTGAAAACAGTAGTCTTTTATTGGTTTACCATTAAGGAAAACGGTTGAATCTTTATATTCTACTTTAGCTTTTTGCTCCCAAGCAATCAGTTTATGATACAACCGATAATTTTTTTGGTTCATTGGTAATTGGTCACCTGCTTTAGGAATATAGAGTGGCCCGAAATTTTGAATATTCCAACCGATAATGGAATCGTATGGAAAACAGCGATATACACCACTCGGAAACTCTTCTGGCAAAGTCTGTCCGATCTTTTGTTGTGACTTGATGTTTCCGAGTGGCTCATCTATCCCTTCTACTCGAAATCGACCATTCTTGATGGAAAGTGTGTCTCCCGGCAGTCCGATACATCGTTTGACATAGTACTTCAAAATGTGCATCTCGATCCTGTCCCAATTGTTCGGATGCGGAAAGTTGAAAACCAGCACATCATTCCTTTTGATTTTTCGAAGTCCGGGAGTCCTGTGAATCTCGACTTGCTCCAACCGCAGTGTTGCATTGAGGTTGAAAAGCCTTGCTCCTAACGTCGGTTTCCAGATAAGGATAGCGTCCCCTTCAATCAGTTCAGGCTCCATAGAGTCGCTGGGGATACGGAAAGACGTGAATAAGAAAACTTGGCAAAAGAACCATAGAGCGATGAATATAAAACTTAATAGTAATAAGTTTATTCCCCAATTAAGTATGTTATTTATAAATTTCATTGTCTTTATTGATTTCAAATGAAAAAAATTGTATTTTTTGTTTGAAGAAGAAGACCTGTTCTTCTTTTCCTTTTGATTTGTTTTTAAGCCAAAATAAAGCCCCTTTGGGAACTCTATAATATAATGTTCCTTTATCAGGAGATTGCATTCCTAAAGATTCCCATCCTTTATTTCCGTTTTGAAAATATAATTCGTACAAATCGTCCGGTATGACGAAGTTCTCATCATTATGAGGAATATATTTTACTTCTGCAATTTTGATTTCCTTTCCCAAATCAAAGACAACCATTGCTGATGTGTCTTTTGAAATGAAATAAGATAAAGGATTTTGATCGCATAGGTTAGTCACTTTATATTCTGCCAAAGGCAATAAAGGGTTTGGACTATGCGATATTTTCATAGGAATATATTGGTTGTTACTATCGTATAAAGATAGTTCCGCTAATTCGATTTGTTTTCCTTTAGGTGCTTTTAAGCGTATATAGCGACATTTTACCGGATTATTTAATAACACAGAATGACGATTCCCTATTATAGTGTCAGGGGTGATCACAAGTGTTGTGGAATGTTTGAAAGCAATGTCTTTATCCCCTTCGATTATTGCTCCATGTAGATTTTGGTTCATATAATTGATCAGGTATGGTTGAAGCGGAAATTTGCGAGTAATAGGAACTGTGTCCCATTGTGTTGTGTCTGGAATAAAATAATACATCTTTTTTCCGTCATAAACAAATGGAAAGCCTTCGGGGTGTATATGTCCTTTTTGTAGAACCAATGGTTGGAATACGATGTTGGTTTCTAAGTTGTGAAAAGTTGCAACTCCTTTTTCTACAATAGTTTTATCAATTGCAATCCAACCTTTAGGACTGAATACACCTAACATGGCTAAGTCGCATTCACTTTGTATCGGGATTTGGACATTATTTTCCCAAAAATAATTTGCTGACACATCTTTTATAAATGGATCACGGAACAAAGTCGGGATAGCTTTATTTTGTATTTCATTTGCCGTATAATGATTCTGTATACCAAAAAAACTTCGATAAACTTTGCCCTTTCTTCGTCCATCGTCCTTCATGTCTCTACTTGCTTCAAACACTGTATACCAGAAAGGTAAGAAATGTCCGGTAGTGTCTCGTACAACATTCCAAGTGTGACTTCCTTGATAAACAGTTGAATGGATATATCTATCTATCGCAGTAGGTATACCACATGCTCTCATTGCATAAATTCCGATGTCGCATCCTTCACGACAAGCACCTAAACGGTAGTTAAAAAGAAATTCACCTCCCATGTGTGGAATGGAGAAATCTGTATTATGGAAAAATTTATCTTTTTTAAGTTCTCTGATTAACAGGTTACATGCTTCAACAACATCGTTACCCTTATAGGCATCTAATATTGGTGAATATTTTTTGTAAAATTTGTCTCTCCAATCAGTAAGCTCTTCATCTCCTATTCTGTATGGTAGGAGATATTCACAAAAGTCTTCAAATGACAAGGATCTGTTCCAAGGGTATTTTTTCCAAACATGGAAAGCCATATCTATATTACTAATTAAATAATCAGCTTTTATATGCTGGAGGTCATATCTTTTTAAAGGGATTGTATTAAGAGATTGCCACTTTTTCTTGGCTTTACTTTCAATTATTAGCGTGTTGTTTATTACTTGATTATTATTTAATGCATAAACTAATATGTTTTTTATGGAATCTTGATATGGACTTTGTAAACCATATTTGCCAATCATATTGGAAATTAGGAATATGGCTGCGTTATATTTTTGAGGATCATTTTGATAATGTTCCAGTGTCTTTTCAAGTTCTTGTCTATTTTTTTCAGCAAATTCAAGGGCGTATTCTAATTGTTTGTTCTGGTGAAAAGAACAAGCAGATAATAGTATTATCAAATATAATGTGGTAAATTTTATTTTCATTGTATAGCTCTTTTAGATTTTTGTATTACCACCATACCTGTTTACCCTCCTCATAAGTAAACGGCCTATGTTCTTTTCCCCGCGTATGGTTATGAATACGGAAGAGAGCATTTTGAGGTATACTATGAAATGCCAGTCTGTTTTCTTTACCATATTGCCGGCCTAATGAAATCCATTTCTTATCCCAATAGAATAATTCATATAATTCTCCTGTAACAATTCTATTGTCGTCGCTTCTTGGGTAAAACTCGACTTTTTCGATTTCACGAGGTTGGCCGAGGTCGAAAACGATATATTGGCGTTTCTCTGATTTATCAGGTTGATAAAACGAGACCCTGTCTTCATCCATTACGTTTTCGAGTTTATTGTCACTTATTCCTTTTGTTCCTGTCAGTTTCCCTTCCAACTGTTGCCGGTTTTTTCCGAAAATCTTTATTTCTGCAATGGAATAAGCATCTTGGAAAGCCGGAGTGTTTTGAAAATCGCAAACCAAATAGCGGTATTTCTTGTTTGTCGGAATTTTGAAACTGTCTTCATAAAAAGGCAGTTTCTCAATTGTATATACGTTTAGACTGTCTGACAAATCTTTTTTGTTGCAAATGGAAAAACGGGTTCCGATTGTTCCTGCAGCCTGTAACGCCGTGTGCTGGCGGTATGGCATTTTCGAGTAGAATGTTGCAGATGTTTCGTTTTTGCTCGCTTTTTGTAAAAAGTATTTTAATTCTCCATCCTCTTTGAGTATAAAGGCATCTCCTGCCGGAATAATTGCCCCGTTTTCGTAGTAAGCCGGCAGGTAAAGCACATTCACACCGACTTTAGTAAATAAGGCTTGTTTTTTTCTTGGGATGCTCCAACATACCGGAATCCAATTATTATCGTCATAACAGCATAAATAGACATATTCTTTTTTGTGTTTGTTGTCCCATAGGGGAACTTTGATGTCTTTGCATACGATGTATTTATCCGTAATGTCCTCTATTCCCGGGTTCCTGAAGAAATCGGGGATTTCTTCTTTTGCTCTGAGTGCCAAACAGTTTTGTTGTATCTCATAATTAATCCTGTACACCTTTGGAATCGTTCTACAGTATTGTATGGAAACATGGGGGAGTGTATCTTTTACTGTCGGGCTGTAGGTGTTTTTCCAGAATATATTGTCGACCAGTATATCACTATCTGAAATGTATGGCCGTTGGGTATTATCGTACAATTTCTCAATGTGTTCATCTCCGATTATTTCCGTCCAAAAATGGGGAGAGTTGGCGTTGCCCCAGTTAGGAAAAGTATTTAAAGCTGCCGGAATACCGTTTGCCCGTAATGCAGCTATTTTATAGATATTTGCTTCCAAGCAGGTCCCGATCTGTGCTTTTGCAAGGTTTTCAAAGGTGGTGGGTAGCAATCCCGGATATTTTCGAGTAAAAAGCACCCAATTTTGAGCAAAGGTCCTGTCAACATCTTTCGACAGGATAGCTCCGATTTCTTTGTATGATTTTTGTTGAACAGTGTCTCGCAGTTCTGCATATTTTTCAAGAAAAAAATCAGAAGCATATTCCCAATAACAGTTGCTTGTCGTATATGGAAGAATGTATTTACAAAATGTGTCAAAGTCAATGTCTTTACACCACGGATATTGTTGCCATATATGGAAGCAATAGTCGATGTGGCGGATTAGAAAATCAGCGGATATGTGTTGGAGATCTGGTATATATCGAGTATGCACTCTTTTATTTGGATGCAGCCGATTGATACTATCGCAAATAACATAGTGGGCACCGTTTTTATATCGACCGTACTTTTCAAAGTAGGCAGCCCACGCATCAAAATAGGGTTGAGAGGCTTTGATGGAGTTTGTGTCCACCCGACTGTTTCCCTAACATGTTTCGGATGATGAAATGAGATGCTGCAAATTTTGGGGAGTCTTCTTGATATTGTCCCAATACGCGTTTTAACTCCTGCCTGTTTTTATCCGTAAATTTGAAGGCGTGAATTAATGACCTGTCTTTAAGGGATGTGCAGGTAGATAGAAAAAATAGTAGGTATATAAGGGGTCTTATAATCATATATTGGTTTGTTTTATTATAGGCATATACAACCTTAAAGCAACTACAGCAAAGGCTACAACACTGATAGCTCTCTTTTATATTTCAGTATTATTTTAATGAGGCTATTAAAATATCACAAGTCGTAACGTATAACATCTTGTCCACCTGAGTGATTAGATGTAATACCTATCATAAAAGAATTTTTGTCATCAATGGCAAATTTACTTATTGGATGATCTAATTGTAATGTTTTTACATGTATCCCATTCCATTTAAATATAAAAACTGTTGAATTTGTGGAAAAATCGTAGCTACCACTAAATAAACAATATATATATTGACTTGTTCCGTATATATCAATAAAGTATTTTTTTGTTTTTTCTGGTTTTATACCAAGATCTTTGTGAATGTAGGGCTTAGCAATATCTTCACCTATTTGGATAGTGGTTTTTAACTCTCCATCCAGATTGTATAAAGATATAAAGTTTACATATCGATAAGCTACAACAAGTGTATTCTTGGGTTCATTTATACATAAGTTATTACTACAGATAAGAGGATCATTACATATTTTTTTTATCTTATCTGCTGGTCTTATCCAATAAAGTCCTGAGTCTGGGGAATAGAAATAGAAAGAATACATACTATGGCTATCTTTTTGATTACCATATATATACTTGGAAGATATATTATAATCAATAGCATATGGTAAAGGTGTAGGTTTAGTCATTTTATGGTTTGTGATTTTTTTATTTTTAACAGATATGCTGTTTAAACGACAATTTCCATCAATGAATAGTACATCATTATTTTTATTTTTTACTTCTGTAGTAAATGATAGATTATAGGGATTTATTATATATCTATTATCTGATTTTGTGAAAAAACAATGAGTTGAAAAATCATTGTTATTGAATATTCTAAATATAGTATCACTTTTAGAATCACTTATAATGCATTTTTTTTGCATTATTTTTAAATCTGAAAAATAAGAACTATTATTATTCGTTGAAAACAAGATTGAAGAGGTTAAATATACGTTTTCTCTATTTGTTATCAAATAGTCTTTTATATAGTCATTTTTCTTGCATGAAGAAAGAATAAATATAATAATTATGATTAGGTGTTGATGTTTCATTATTGTTTTGCTTTTATTAAACATAATATAGGATTGTCATCTGGTGATTTATTCTCTATAGCATCTTTTAGAACTTTATTTTTAATTGTTGTTTTTTTGTCTTCATCAAATTTTATTTCGCAAATAAGACATTCATCTGTATTTCCTTTTGCAAATGGTAAGACTCCTAAATTAATTGATTTAAAATAATCGGATAAAGATAATATATATCCTTTTTTTTCTTTTTTATCATAAAATCCAGTACAAGGAGGCATATTACTTTTATGAAACGGAATCCATAAGAAATCTTTTGTCTCATATAAACCAAAACTGGATATAAAATCATGATTATCTATTGTTTTTGTATAATCAGATTTACCTTTTGTCTCTTTTTTTAGAAAATCCATTGTAGGGAATTGATAGGATTCTAAAAATAATTCATAGATTGGCTCAAATGCTCTGTCTGTTATCTTATATACATAAGGTAATAAATGATTATATATATAATAATAATTGTCTAATTTGTAGAAATTAGATGATGAATTTCTACTTACAATAGGAGTTGTAAATTCAGCTTTATAATATGCATTTATAGGATTAAATAAAGTATCTGTTATTAATACATAGTTGTTTTTTTGTTTCCCTAAACATTCAAATCCATTTGTATGAAAAAAAGCATATTTACCTTGAGGAAGAGCCATAAAGTCGCAGCAACAAATATCCAAGTTTTTTTCAGAAATAAGTTCATATGTATCCAAGTCGTAATACATAAATTTACGTTTAAAGTCATAGATTATTATATTGTTATTAATGATGTCGATATCAAATCCTGCTAAATAGGCAAATTCTCCAGGTCCCATTCCTGGAGAACCTATTTGAGTAATATACTTACCTTTCTTATCAAAGACAAAAAGAGCATTAGCCTTATAACTATCAAATATAAAAATCCTATCATTTGTCATTTTTATATTTGAAATGATTCCAATTAAATTATCCTTGGTTGTTTCCAATGGAATAAATTCAAAATCTAAATATTTAGATAAGTCGACATATTCGTTTTTTAGTGTAATTCTTTCAAAACTTGTAGCTCCATTGTTTTTATTGCAACACACAAGTATAAAAAGTATTATCAATGTGTAAATGTAATTGGCTATTTTCATATTCTATTAGTTTAAGAGATGCATCAAAGTGTGTCTGCATTTGTCATCTTTTCACCTTGATGCATCCTGTTTACATTAATTAAATACAAAATAAATTATTGGACCCAGGAAAACATTTACAGACATAAACGTAGCCTCCACCCATTCCACCAACCCATTCTCGGTAACAGTCTTTAGTATCTGCATCTACACCGGACTGAAGTTCCCCTTGGGCTATAGCTTCAATATTAGCCAATGCCAATTCTGATAACACTACTTCATTTTTACTCTGGTTGAAGTTCCAACCGGCAGTCACTGCAATTACGATTAAAAGTGCTGCTCCAAATATACGCTTTTTCATTTTTCGTACCTTTGTTTTATTGTTTTTAATTCAGTAAATTTTCTACCTTTGCCTTTTCTATAGAGGATCAAGATAGTCGAATGATGTACTGAACTTGCATCATTCTGTTTTGTACGGTTTATATTACCTTCATACACATCCTTTCTAAGGGGTTTCGGGGAGCTTGCCGTTGTAGTTTCTGAGGCTTTTCAGGCAGGCTCCCTTTTGTTCAATAACTGAACTTGCCCTCTTATTTTTACTTTGACAGGACTTGCTGTGTTACATTTGAGCGTGACGATTTCATCGAAGAAGCCTGTGTCTTTTCGTGTCATCCTAATTTCAATACAAAGCCGCTCTCCCGAATTATGACTCGTTCTGTGCATAATTATTTCAAATTAATTATCTGTAATGCTATATTGCAATTGTTTGGATTGGTTGATTCGATGACCCTACACCAGGTTCGTTCATTCAAAAAGAAGATTGATTGTGTTTCTGCTTGAACCGAATCCATATTATTGATCATATTGTTTGCTATTTTAATATCATTGGTATTGCGATTTAGTAATACCCATTTATAAGGTTTTTCTTGTTCATAATAGTAGTAATTCATTAAAAGATATTTTGGGGAAATACTAAAATTCCACATCATCGCAAAATTTTCCCATTTAAAAGAGGAAGGATCTTTTATTCTCAAATCATTACTTAATCTTTGCGTTAATTCGATGGAATAAACTGTTTGGAGAGTATCTGATGTAATGTACAGGAGTTGATCGTAGTTTCTATCATAATAGTATGAACTATTTGCTTCTTTATTACAATATGTATTGACAAATTCGAACTGATCATCTTTGGGCTTTGGATAATCAAAATCTTTAACAACTTGGTTATTGAGATCTTCTATCCAAATAGAGTATGGACATTCTTTGGAGTAGAAAGGCAGTATGAAAAGATTTATTTCATTTTGAAATGTTGCTAATTCTCTGATAAGTACATCTGTTCGATAGGTTTTGACAAATTCTCCTTTATAAGTATATTTCTTTATGGATCTTGATCCTACATCCCAAATACATATTTGATTTAAATGAGGGTCAATAGTAAAGGCTGTGATATCTGTGAATTCATGAGGAGCTTGTCCAAAGTAATTAATTTGGTTTACTAATTTTCCTGTTGATGTAAAAATAAATATACCAGCTCCACCTCTATCTAATAGACAAAATGTATCTTCATCCATATATATGGATTTAATCTCTGATATTAGACATGAATCATTCATATTTAATTGAATGTAATCTAGTGATTTCGCAAATTCAGAATAATAAATAGAATCAGTAGCATTATCTAAATTAATCTTTAAATAATTTTTGTCTATATTATTACATGCTGTAATACAATAAATTATAGAAATTACAAGTAACTTATTGATGTTCATGTTATCTAAGTTTTATAATATGAAGATAAATCCTATGATTCAGAAAAACTTAGAATTTATCTTCATATGGAGTTAATATTAGCAATCTGGCCAAACATCACTACATTGATATTCGTGTGAATATCTCTTGCAACAAGGTCTTGGTTCTGCAACGTATTTGTATCCGTTTTGATCAATACCCTCGCCTCGTGCCAGTGCCTCAACATTTTCCAACGCCAAATCCGACAGTTCCACTTTCTGATTGTTCTGGTTGTAATTCCAGCCTGCTGCTGCGGCGATCGCTGCAAAAGCGATTACGCCGATGATTTTCTTTCCCATGTTTCTCTTTAATTATAATTGATATTCTATCACATGAAATTCAGGATTATCACTTAATCCATACAATTTATTTGTCGTAGGATTGATTGTAAAGGTGAAAATAGGCGAATCCAATGTATATCGTTGTAGAGGATTTCCTTTATCGTCAAATACTAAAAGTTGATCTTTTAGATATTTGTGGTTTTCACGATTAAAATAGATCCCAGAGTATAAAACATATACTCTCCCATTTATGGATAAAGGTGAAAAATATGCATCTCGTGATTGCCCTGAAACAGAATTAACATGAACTGATTCATCTTGAATAGTCTGTTTGATTACTGGAAAAAACAAATCAGGACCTTGTATTCTTTTTTTTAAATTGCCATATATATCATATAGCTCTATTAAATCTGTTTGTTTATAAAAAAGGAAGATCCCATTTTTATCCGGAGACAGGGTAGCATAACAGGAAAGTCCTTCTATTTTTTCAAAAGGGGTCAATATCTCTCCATATTCCGGGTATTCACCTTTTGTTTCTATAAATTTGCCTTCTGAGTCGTAGAATGATAAACGCTTTTGAGTACTATTATAAGCTGTTGTCATAAAATGGTGATTGGGTAAAATAACGATATTTCCAAAAAGATCAGGCAGCATAACTTCTTTTATTGCTGTTGGTGATATAGTATCTGAAAATAAGATGTCTTTTTTACGATAAGCAGATATGAATGGTCTTTGTGCATCTGATAGCCATAATAGGCTGTCAGATGATTGTATTTGTTGTATATGAAGAAATTCTCCAGGGCCATTTCCAAAAGAAATAGATGTGTTAACTTTCTCTCCTGTATTAACATTATACATATGCAATATATGTTCATCCATATCTTCTTTTAGAATAAGGATTGAATCTTCTATATGTAATGCTGTCGGACGCATTACCTCTTTAGAAAATTGAAGATCAGTGCCTTTAATCTCGCCTTTATCCAAGAAATCTGTCAATTTGAAAGATATGCAATTCTCATAAACTCCTTTGTTGTTACAAGAACAAAATGTAATAAAAATACATATACTGATAAATTTTGCAATTTTCATAACCTTTATTTTTTAATTGGCTATATAATATACTATTATGTAACGATTTAACTTTGACGTGATGAGATCTTTTTCATTCGGATCCAATTTCCCGTCATGCAAAAAGGATTTTAATGTTTTTTGTTTGATCCTATCTTCTATATCAGCCTCATATATGATCAATAACGGAATCTCTTTATTGTAAATCATCTCTTTGGTATAGTCGAAAAACTTATAGTCGAAATATTTGTTCAAATCAGTTGTTACTTTTTCTCGAAGAGACATGGAGCCAGATCTATAAAAAGAGAAAATTTTCACATGTCGACAATTTGATGTATCCGGAGTCAAGATCCAAGACACAGTACTTCCTTTTTTCGGATAAGCAAATTCAGTCAGTTCAAATTCATCTGGTATATGTTTTTGATCCACGTATTCCTTTGTGTAGATTTTGTAGTTGGTTTTTTCTTTAGTCGCTTTATTACTGATAGTTCTACTTTCACTATTGAAAGACGGACTATCTACGAACTTTCCATTGTTAGGGGTTGTCGTACGGCGAACACCTTTGGATGGAAATAGATTTTGCCCCCATGTGACGAAGGGAAACAATAATAATATGATGATTAATTTCATGGTATATTTATTTTAGAAAGTGCTGAAGAGGCTCCTTCAGTCACTTTCTTTATTCGACACGTTTTATCCTCTCATGTTTGGACAAACTTTTATTAAATTTCCCCAAATGGATGAATATACATTACAGGTACTACTAAAATCAACAATACAACCATAATAAGTACAATTTCCCCAATCTGTTTCGCCTTGGGCTAACGCTTCCGCATTAGCTAATGCTAAATCTGACAGCGGCACTTCATTTCTACTCTGATTGTAATTCCAGCCGGCAGCCACTGCTATTGCTACTAAAAGTGCTGCTCCAAGTATACGCTTTTTCATTTTCGTATTTTGTTTTATCGTTTTTGATTCAGTAAATTCCCTATCTTTGTTCATTCTTTTAAAGCAACAAGATAGCCAAATGATGTACTGAACTTGCATCATTCTGTTTTGTCCGGTTTATATTACCATCATACACCTCCTTTCTAAGGGGTTTCGGGGAGCTTGCCGTCGTAGTTTCTGAGGCTTTTCAGGCAGGCTCCCTTTCGTTCAATTACTGAACTTGGCCTCTTATTTTTACTTTGACAGGACTTGCTGTGTTACATTTAAGTGTGACGATTTCATCGAAAAAGCCTGTGTCTTTCGGTGTCATCCTGACTTCAATACGAAGCCGCTCTCCCGGCTTCGCTGGGTGTTTGTCATAGTTTGCAGTCGTACAACCGCAAGTGGTACTGATATCCAATATGACAAGGGGATTGTCTCCCGTGTTTTCTATTTCAAAAACAGCCGTTTTCTCTTCGGATTTCGAAAATGCGCCGAAGTCTACTTCGCTGTTTATGGCTTTTGCCGTCGTTTTGATCCGGTCGCGCCCCGGTGATATTTTCCCGGTCATCTGTTTCAAATACAAATCCCTGACAGCCAAGTTATGCACCGGATTGCCGATCACTTTCACCTTGTTGTCTCGGTCAAGCAGGAAGGTTTGGAATGTGATGTCTTGCGGAAATTTGTTCAATTTGTCCAACCGGCTGTCCCGATCGATACAGACCGGACGGTCGAAGTTGTCGCGTTTCAGGATATATCGCAATTCTTTATCATCTTTCGACTGGAAGACGAAAATGAACGGGATGTTGCTGTTTGTTGCCGAATCGACATGGGCGATCAATTCTTTCCATTTCGGCAGTTGCAATTTGCAACTGGTGCAACCTGTTGAATCGACATAAATCAGCACTTTATATTCTACATCGGGTATCCGGTATTCCACCTGCTCAGTGACGAAACGGGTGAAAGCCATATCCTGCGGAAACACGATCTCTTTTCCCTGCCATTCCTGAACCAGACGGGCAAATTGATCTTTCTTGTCTTCTTTGCAAGAGGTTAACAAAAAGAATATTGATAATATGTATAACAGTGGTTTCATCTATTGTTATATTTTAAATTCCATGATCGGCTCGTCGCTTTCTACACATGTGGCGATGACCGTCTTTGTTTTTTCGTTTATATCGATTCCGTATATGGGTTTGTCTAAGGTGTATTTTTGTATGGGATTTCCTTTCAGGTCGAATACATATATATAACGCCCTCCGTCTTCCGGCTTTTCGCCCCGTTGATAAGAGGCTAATTTGTCTTTAAACCGGATTCCTTGGAATACGCTATAGATATATTTGTCAGTGATAACAATATCGCTGAATCCCATAATTCCGGTCGGGAAGCCTTCACCTTTGATGCTTTTAAACCGGGGTTCGCCGTTCGGACCGTATAATACGGTATGGGTATTCTCTTTGGTATTGTATATTTCGATGGATTCCCCTAATTGGGTGACCATTGCCAATATGCCATTGTGCGGGTTGTAATCGATAAAACTACGCCATGCCTGTGCTAATGCCGGGCGGATTTCCGAAGCCAAATCTTTTTCGGTAGGTATTTTACCGATGCTTCTGATAGGTTTACCATTGTAATTGACTTGCCAATATCGGTGCTCTCCTAAATAGTCCGGGATCAGAAAACAAGAGTCTGTGGCACAGAAATCCAATGAACGGATTAGATTTTTATCTAATCGTATCACTTCCTGTCTTGTAGCTGAATGGTCTTTTGCTGAAATCGCCCAGCGTGAGATCTGCATCTTGTTTGCATCGAGTGCATATATGGAATCGAGGGAGTTGAACTGGAATGTTTCGGCCGAAAGCATTTCTTCCGGTCCTTCACCCCGTTTGCCAAAAGAAACAATATGTTTCCAATTCGGATATGTGAAAGCATGAAAATAATTGTCTGCGTTATGCAAATCCATTACAATAGCTATACTGTCTTTGACCGCTACCCGGAATGGGTAGCGGAAGAGGGCAGTGTCCAGTTCGATCACCCGCGCACTTATTGCCTTTTCATTGGGAAAAGTCGAATATCGGGGATAGTAAGTACCGGGGGAATCGGTACAGGAGATTATTGCACTGATACCTATTGATAATATGTATGCAAAACGTTTCACGATTATTATTTAATCTAAACTGAAGTCTGTGACTTTGTATTTTACTTTATAAGTTCTGCAATCGACAGAGCCGTATCCTACACAAATTGCATTATCATCGTTTTCTCCACTTGCTAATGCTTCAACATTCTGAAATGCCAGACTGTCCAATGTGCTTGTTTCATTATTGTAAAACAGGCTGCACACAGCCACCAAACAACTTGCAATAAAAAGCAATTTTAATACTGTTTTCTTTTTCATGTTCCTTTTTTTGAGCGTAAAAGTAATCTTCCGATTTAAGATTGTCAACTAAAAGTGGAAACACTTTGCTGTTTCCGGTGAAATGTTGCCAAAGTGTTGATTTTGCTTGTTCGTTTTGTTACTTTTGTCTCACAAATGAGATGAAAATGGAAAAACATAGATTTATTATAGTCTTTGGAGGGATATCGATTTTAACGATATTGGTCGTGTTTTTATCTTGTTGTTACTTTTCTCAAATTAAAAATGAGCAGATTCTTAAAGCAACTTATCTTTTTAGTCATGCAGTCGATCTGGAAAAGGAACTGATGCAACCGGAGTTTATCTCTTTCCCAAGATCTGATACCGGCATTTCTTCTGATTCTACTGTTATCGAGACCGAAAAGGGAAAAGTTGTTTATAAAAAAAATAAGCAGGCGGATAGTCTTGCTTTGATCGATAAAAGAGAATGGTTTTTTCAGATGTTCATTTCATTCGAAAATCCCAATCGTGCCTTTACCCTCGACAGTCTTTTTCAAGAAGAACTGAAAAGTGAAGGCATAATGGCCCGGACTGCCGTTTCTTTTTTACAGGGCGACAGCCTTGTCAGTTGTTCGAATAAACTGTTATCTCAGGCAGGGATCGCTTTAGAACCCATTGTCTTTGGCGTAGAACATGATCAAAGAGAAATAAAACTACAAGCGTATGTCCTGTTTTCCCATTCCTATTTATTTAGCCGGATGCCTCTGATTTGGGGGCTGATTTTGTTGTGGTGCATTCTTGTTATTATAATGTATATATGGCAACGCCGCAAAAATGTAGAGCATAATAAAGCGGCTGTTACTCCTGTTACGCCCGTACCGGCAGCGCTTTCTTCGGATGCTTCGGAGTGGATAGAGATAGCGCAGGATGTTTTTTTCTGCAAGAAAACGGGAGAATTGAAAGATCGGGATCATAAAGTTTTTTTGGCAAGAAACCGTTTACGTGCTTTTATCTGTTTTTGGGAAGCACCGGATCATACTGTCAGCTATCCTGTTTTTTGTAATGATGTGTTAGGGCGGCCTTTGAGCGAAGATGAATCGACAGAAGAAAATAGGCAGCTAAACCGAGCGATAAAGAAATCTATGACGCAAACCATAATGCGACTGCGAGAAGATTTGACAATTTTTCCGGAGTTGTCTATTGAAAATGCTTCCGGTTTATCTTATTGCCTGAATATTGGAACTGTCCGAGAGAGCAACATCGGGCTGGAGGATACCCGTAGTAGGTCACGCGGATCATAACCGGGGCGTTCTTCAAAATTTGGCATATTCCTGCCATTTTCAGGACAACCGCATCAAAATTTTCCAGGGTTGTGATCTACATATGAAGTTTTCTGCAAATCCTCTATCACTCCATCACTCCAAAGGTTGTAGCTATTAATATTCAAGCGTCAGAGACAGTGATACAAGACGTTTTCCTCTATCACTCCTCTATCACCTCTGGAATATGGTTTTTGTTATGTTATTGATAATCAGTATGCTGTATTCTATATGCTTTGGAAAAAGCATATAGAATAATCGAATAAACAAATGTAAAAATGAATATAACAGGTATTAAATCGGCGAAATACGGTTCTTCATTCCACAAAAGCCCTCTCTTTTTTTGCCAAAGACAAGCAGATAATTCCGTAAACACCCCCATGTTGCCATCCTTAACACCCGGGTGTACCGACTCTCTACACCCGGGTGTTAAGGATGGCAACATGGGGGTGTCCGGCAACTAAAGTACCGTGCTAGACAATGAAAACCACCCGGTTTTACCTATTTTGCACTCGTTTTTACATAAAATAATCGCGTGATTTACAGGGATGAGAAAAACTGCTATTGCCAGTGATAGGGTAGTGATAGAGAAAACGGGCATGTATCACAAATCAGACAATTTGAATATCAACTGATAGAAAGAAATCAGTGATACAGTGACAGAGGAAATGGGAAAAACTTATAAGATAAGGTCCTGTTTTTTCTTTGGTATATTTCATACACAATAGTTCGTTAAAAATTCGCCAATCCTAAGCGGCTCTGGCAGTAAATAAAATGAGTTCTTTGAAAAGTTTGTCAATAACTTGCATGTCTGGGTTAATCCCAAACACGCAAATAAATCGTGAGTGCTGATAAAAAGCACTTGGAACAAATCGTGATCCGATTGCGAAAAGGCTTGAAGGATATCTTTCTTCCGGCTTTCCAAATTATACTGGAAACAGACTTGTTCAAAGTTGGCTGACAGAATGTGAATCTACTCTTTTTATCTATCTGAATTGTGTATTCAGTCCATAATACAACAAAGATAGTAATGTTTCTTTGCATAGCCAAGACTGTCGGACTGATATAGTCTAAATTATCCCTTCTAAATCCAAATAAGCGAACTGTATTTCATCGTTTAAGTTTATGATAAGCCGGTTATTTTCTTTGTCATAACAGAAATCGGTTATCATGTATCCGGTTTCCAGGGTTTTGAGGTAATTGCCATTTAAATCGAAGACCAGGAACTTTGTTGGATAGTAGGCGTCTGTGCGGTGATCGCCACCGGAATAAAGGGCCAGAATCTTATCTCCACAAAATTCAACTCCGAGAGAATAGTGCTGGGTTTGTGTTTTTTCGTTTACCCATTTCGGACCGTAGATATTACATTTTAAATTCCCGTTAAAATCACAGATGGTCATCAGGTCGTATTGAGTATAACATTGGACATATAATTGGTGCTCTGCGGATGCAGCGTATATGAAGCGGACTTTTTTCAAATCGGGATATTCGTATGGCATAGGATTTATTTCCCCGGTTGCCATATTCCATCTGGCAACCGAAGGTTTATAATCGTTGTTACCTATCGGTTCGATGATTCTGGCAATGCAAAGTGTGTCATTCAGATATAAATAATCATCCGGAAACAGTTTTTTCTTCATATCTATTTTTACACTTGGCTGATATTCCGGAGTCGTTAAAACACTGTCCAGGTCGTAAGCGAATATTTTCAGTTTGCCGTGATCCGATACAAAGAAGCGGCGGTTCGTCTCGTCGATTCCAACATGGCCTATAATTGTAATCTCACCCGGACCTTGTCCCTGATATGTACTGCTGGCAAGATGTTCGAATGTGTTTTTGTCAAACAGATGAATGAGTTTGTCCGGTGAATTATAATCGGTGACAATTAAATAATTGTCGATTAGATAAGTCCTCGATATCCGGCCTATCAGCACATCTTGTGTTGAAAACTCTTTCATTTTGTCCCGTACGTCGACCACCTGATCCCGTTTACTCTGGTGTTTTTCTGTTTCAGAATCCTGACTGCAACTCCAACAGACAGCGATCAATAAAAGGTATAACAATTTATTCATGACTTTATTTGCTTTTAATATGTTGTCACGATACAAATATACGAATATTATTTAATTACGATATGATCGTAACGGCTTTGTCCGAATTATTGATAGACATGAACTATATTTTTGTTTTTCATATCTTCATGATGAGATATTGGATCAGCCGGAGGCATAAAGATTCGGAATCTGTCAAAATAATTGCTATCTTTGTCGCCATTTGATATTAATAATTTAAGAAAGAAAATGGAAACAGTAGTAAGTGGCATTCGCCCAACGGGTAATTTGCATCTGGGGAATTACTTCGGAGCAGTAAAAGGATTTTTGCAAATGCAAAATGAGTATAATTGCTTTTTCTTTATTGCAGACTGGCACTCGTTGACTACACATCCGCATCCTGATAATATCCGTAACAGTGTAAAGACGATCCTGGCCGAATATCTGGCTTGTGGCATCGATCCGGAAAAAGCGACCATCTATCTTCAGAGCGATGTGCGCGAAATTCCTGAATTGTATCTGTATCTGAATATGAATGCAGGGATCGGCGAGTTGATGCGTACTACTTCTTTCAAGGATAAGGCACGCCAGCAGTTGCACATCGACCGTGTCAACACCACGGAAGGGGATGTGGAAAAGGAAATTTTCAACGAAGGCAATAAACATAGCGTAAGCGCCGGTTTGCTGACCTACCCGACTCTGATGGCTGCCGATATCATTATTCATAAGGCGGTGAAAGTACCGGTAGGGAAAGACCAGGAACAAAATATGGAAATGGCGCGCCGTTTTGCCCGTCGTTTCAATGCAACTTACGGAGTCGAATGTTTCCCGGAACCCGCCTCTTTCTATTATTCCAATAAGGCGATCAAAGTTCCCGGACTGGACGGATCCGGCAAGATGGGTAAGAGCGAAGGTAATGCTATCTACCTGATCGACGATGAAAAGACAATCAAGAAGAAGGTGATGAAAGCTGTGACAGATGCAGGTCCGACGGAACCGAACAGCGTGAAACCCGAACCGATTGCCAATCTGTTTACGATGATGGAGATCGTATCGACAAAAGATACTTTCGATTTCTTCAATGAGAAATATAACAATTGCGAGATCCGTTACGGAGATTTGAAAAAGCAGTTGGCTGAAGATATCAATAATTTCTGTGCTCCGATTCGTGAACGTATCTTGGACATTCGTTCCAACGAAGACTATTTGGCAAAAGTCGCCCGCATGGGAGCCGAAAAAGCAAGCGAGAGCGCTGCGAAAACGTTGCGTGAAGTGCGTGAGATTATCGGATTCAGAGGATAAGCATATTCAGGCTTACTATATTTGAGGCACGGATTACACCGACCTCACGGATGAATTAAAACCGTGTAGTCTGTGTAGTCCGTGTTTTGTTTATGTTTGCAAGGCAGGTGATTTTGTGCGGTATAATTTATTAAAATCATAATAAAGAACCTGAAAATCGGATTATTAAATGGAAAACTACTTTACTTTGCAGTGAATAGAGACAAGTAACAAATGTATGGCGGCAATATCTGCGGGTGAATTTGAACGTATTTTCAAGGAGTTTTATAAGCCCTTGTGCCTGTTTGCACTCCGTTTTACAGAAAAAACGGAAGATGCCGAGGACGTCGTGCAGCAGGTTTTTGCCGATGTTTGGGATAAGAACAGCCATGATATGGTAATTGCTAACTTTAAATCCTATCTCTATCAGGCGGTACGGAACCGTTCCCTTACGCTTATCGCCCAGTCTTCCGATATGTTACAGACAACGGAATGTATTGCTGATATAGAAGACCTGTCGGAAGAGGAACAGATATATCAATCGGAACGGGATGCGCGTCTTTGGGCGGCTATCGACGGATTGCCTGCTGAACGGAAGAAAATATTTCTGCTTTCCAAGCGGGACGGATTGAAATATCAGGAGATTGCGGAGGAGTTGCAGATTTCCATTAAAACAGTTGAAAACCAGATGGGAAAAGCATTAAAGACTTTGCGGGAAACTGCCATACGGATTTATTGTTTCTTTTTTTCTTGAATGAATAGGGGTTTTTTCAAATTTCCGGTCTTAGTGATAGAATGGTTAAAATGTTTATGTATTTATTAAGACTAAGTTGAGAGATGAAAAGATTCGTATTGTTTGTGATGTTGATGATGTCTGTGGCGGTAGCGAGTGCACAAAAGTGGTCTTTGACGCCGGAAATTGGGATGATGGCTGTCAAGAGAGGTGGTCCTTCTTATAATTATGAACCGGGACAGTCTTGGAATGCCCGTTGGAAAATCGGAGTTGGAGTGGAGTATGTTGTCAAACCGGACCGTTTTTCATTGAAATCGGGGTTGTATTATACTCAACGGGGATATTCGGACCATATCGTTTCGTATGGGAATATTTACCCAATGCCGGAAGAACAGTCGGAAGTCGTTTTCAGCGAAATCAACTCGAAGTTGAATCGCCATTTTTGGCAAGTTCCGTTGATGGCGAACTTCTCGTTCCGATTAACGGATCATGTTCGGTTGAATTTGGCAGCTGGTCCTTATGTCGCTTGGTCAATGGGCGATAAAAACTCGTTCGGCTATATGGCATATGAAAAGACAGGTAAGGAGTATGGTTATGGATGGAAAGGAAGTGGCTTTTCGGATGATAGGTGGACACATGACAATCCTTTCGACTGGGGACTTTCGTTTCAAGCAGGATTGGAAATAGGTTCCTGGATGATAAATGTCGGTTACGATGCCTCTTTAGGCAAGGAATATGAATATGATTCAGTCGACTTAAAATATCATACCTTCAGCTTGTCTGTCGGGTATAAATTTAAATTAGGAAAGTAAACAATGGAGAGTGCTGTGACAATTGTCCATTGTCAATTATCAATTGTCAATTGAAATGATGAACAACGAGCAAGATGATAGATTTGAAAAACGCCTTCGTTTTGTAGTCCGGCACTACAAAGAGGGGGGCTTGGATGAGGATAAGGCCTGGAAACGGTTTGCCTTTCGGCAGGGAATCCGCCGGCAAGTCGCTTTTCGCCGTTATTGGATGGCGGCCGCTTCTGTTGTGCTCTTGCTTATTGGATTCGGCACTTTTTATGTGAAAGAGCGAAATAATCCCGAATGGGTATCTGTCGTTACTGCATCGGGACAATTAAAAGATGTTTATTTGCCGGATAGTACGCTGATTTCGATGGCCGGAAATTCGACACTCCGGTATGATGTGAAGAAATATGGAAAGGAAAGGCGCGTAGTGGAGATGACAGGGAAAGCTTTTTTCCAGGTGAAGAGGAACGAGGCGCGCCCCTTTTCCGTTCATACGGCCATGACGGAGGTGACGGTTTTGGGTACCAGTTTCCAGATAAGCGAACAACCGGGAATGACGGAAGTCGATGTCGTGACGGGAAAAGTGCGTTTTGCAGCAGGGAAGGAGCCTGAACCGGTTATCTTGACGGCGGGAATGTCGGCCTCTTATTCGAATGAAAAGAAAGAAATAGATATCCTGAAGGAAGAGAATCCGAATAATCTTTCTTGGAAAACGAAGCAATTGAGGTTTAATGATACGCTTTTGGATAAGGTGATCAGGGACTTGAATGAGTATTACCAGGTGGAGATCACCAACAAAGTGGATTCGCCAGATTCCCGGCTGACCGCAACATTCAACGATCTGCCTCTTGACGAAGTCCTGATGGTTATCAATCAGACGTTGGATATCCGATTGGTTCCCCGGAAAGATAAATAAAAAAATATGTATCGTGTTTACCTATTTGTCATCGGGATTTGTATATGTTGCCCGCTGATCGGAGCGAAAGAACCTTTGCACCTGTTGGCGGACCCGACTCCTACTGTCACGCTGGATATGAAGCGGGTGCCCTTACAGGATATTTTGCTGGAGATCGAAAAGCAGACCGGTCTGTTTTTTTCCTATGAATCGTCGATGTTGAAAGAATTCCGCCATGTTTCGTTGACGGCGCGCGACGAGTCTCTTTCTTATTGCCTGAAACGGTTGTTCGAGCCTTTACCTCTTGTTTACCGGATTACGGGACGTTATGTGATATTGAAACGGAAACCCCGGCAATATACCATCAGTGGGTTTGTGCGGGATTCCGCATCCTACGAGAGTCTGATTGCGGCGACCGTAGTGGAACGTTCTTCCGGAAAAGGATCGGTTTCCAATAATTACGGTTTTTACAGTATTACCTTGTCTCCGGGGAAAGTAGTGCTGTCTTCTTCTTATGTCGGCTACGAGCCCTGTTCCGTTACGTTCGAGTTGACCCGCGACACGATGATCGATCTCTCCCTATCGCCTGCCGGGGTACTGGGGGAAGTCGTGATAAAAGGAATTTCTCCCCGGTCGGATGTTTTGAACAGTCGGGTAGGGGTGTCGGATGTCCCGGCAAGCCGGGTGAAATCGTTGCCGGCCCTGTTGGGCGAAACGGATGTTGTCAAGACTTTGCAACGGCTACCGGGTGTGACCGGAGGAACAGAAGGCATGAGTGGCTTGTTTGTGCGGGGAGGTGATGGCGACGATAACCTGTTTCTGCTTGATGGAAATCCGGTCTATCATACAGACCATGTGTTAGGCTTCTTTTCGGCTTTCAATCCGGATGCTGTGAAGAATGCCACTTTTTATAAAGGAAGTTTTCCGGCGGAATACGGCGGGAGACTTTCTTCTGTTATAGATGTGCGTACGAACGAGGGAAACCGGAAAGAATATCACGGGAATATCTCGATCGGCTTGCTGGCGGCGCGTGCCAATCTCGAAGGGCCGATCATCAAGGACCGGTCTTCATTCAACGTGTCGGTACGGCGTACTTGGATGGAACTGATTACCTGGCCACTCATGACGGCAGTGAACAAGAAGGCCGATACCGAAGTGAAGGGGGGATACCATTTCTACGATATGAATGCTAAAGTCGATTATTCTTTTACGGACCGTAGCCGTGCTTATCTGAGTTTTTACATGGGAAGTGACAGTTATCGTAACGGTGAGGATTCGAAAGATATACATGGTGAAGATCGGGACTTTCGCTGGCGCTGGGGAAATCTGATCGGGTCTGCCGGATGGAACTACCTGATCAACCGGAAACTGTTTGCCACTTTCACCGGAGGGTATACCCGCTACCGTTCGCATATAATCCAGAAGCAGAATGCTTTTGTCTCATCGCCGGATAAGAACGGACAGGTCTATTTTCAGGAAGGGCATTATCGTTCGGCTATGGAAGATGTGAATCTGAGAGCCTCTTTCGACTATCGCCCGAATGTCGACCATCGGATCCGGATGGGAAGCGATTACCTGTTCCATCTTTTCCGTCCCGAACAAAGTAATATGAGTTCCTGGTATAAGGATTCGGTTGTTTCGCAAATGAATAATACGATCTTTTCACATTCTTTGATTCATGGTCATGAAGTTTCCCTGTATGCGGAAGACGAAATGTTGCTGACCGACCGGCTGCGGGTGAATGCCGGGTTGCGCTTTACCCTTTTCCATGTACAAGGAGAGACATACCAGTCGTTCCAGCCCCGTTTTTCCACCCGTTACTTGTTAGGGCGGAACTTGTCGGCAAAAGTGTCCTATACGAAGATGAACCAATATATCCATTTATTGTCCAACAGCTATATTAGCCAGCCGACGGATATCTGGGTGCCGGTTACCGGGAATATCCGCCCGATGCATGCGCACCAGGTGACGAGTGGTCTATTTTGGCATTATAAAGAATTGGATTTCTCGGTTGAAGGCTATTACAAACGAATGAATAATCTGGTGGAATATAAGGATAACGGACCGGTCCTTCCCTCTTTTACGGGGTGGGAAGACCGGGTCGGAGTGGGGAAGGGACGTTCTTACGGCTTGGAGCTGATGGTGCAGAAAAAGACTGGGCGGTTTAACGGATGGATCGGGTATACGCTCTCCTGGTCCGACCGTTGGTTTCCGGACGGGACGGTCAACAAAGGGCGTCGTTTCCCCTCCAAATACGACAATCGGCATAAGGTCGATATTGTTGCTTCCTACAAACTTTCTAAGAAAGTGGAGCTGACGGCCGCTTGGATGTATAAGTCTGGTAATCATTTGACGATTCAAGACGTGCAATATCGCCCGTTGCCGGAGTTGACGGAGCGCGATTACCGGGAGGAACTTTGGTGGGGATATGGCCAGAACGCAAGTTCGCGCAATAATTACCAGCTTCCGGCTTACCATCGGCTTGATTTGGGCGTTAATTTCTGCCGGTATAAAAAGAATGGCCGCATGGGAATTTGGAATCTGAGTCTTTGCAATGCTTATTTTAAGGCGAATCCTTTTTCGGTCCGGCCTGTTTATTATCAAACGGAAAAAGGTCGGGAGGTTGTGCTGGAACAGACCTTGTTGTTCCTTTTCGTCCCTTCTGTTTCCTATACATATAAATTCTGATGGCGATGAAAAAGATATTGTTAGTCTTGGGCCTGCTTTCGTTAGCCTCCTGTACCCGCGACGTGGTGCTGGTTCTTCCGCCCGTTCCTCCACGCTTGGTGTTGAATGCATCCGTCTCTCCGGATACGGATGTGACGGCTTTCTTGTCCAAAAGTTGGTTTGTCTTGGACACGGTCACGGATGACGGGGTCGGGGGCAGTAATATACAAGTGTTTATAAATGACCGTTTGCAAGGGCATATGCAGCTTGTCCCCGATAGCCGGTTAACAGGTCGATATATATTGCCCGGATGTCGTGTGAAGGCCGGCGATCGCTTGCGGCTGGAAGCAGAGGCGGGTGGTTTCGATCCGGTAGGAGGAGAGACAGTTATCCCGGATCCGGTGGAGGTGTTGTCTGTCGATACGGTCCGTTTTACCCGCTTTGGTTATGGGGGATATGAATATCCTTCCATACGGCTGTATGTCCGGTTCCGTGACAAGCCGGATAAACGGAACTATTATCGCTTGATAATTGAAAAACAGACAGAGTTCCAGAAGGGAGACAGTGTGATAACCTGTAGTTCGATGTACCGGTCAGAACTTAATTATACGGATTGGTTGGGTGTAGTTTATGAAGATCCGGTATTTCGTTCGACAGTGACGAATCCGGTTATTGAGCAGTTAGATGGGACGACTTGCCGGGGCACGTTTACGGACGATATGTTCGATGGCAAAGACTATACGGTCCGCTCTTCTTTTTGGCCTGTCGATAGTTCCTTTAAGGGTGATTCTGTAACGACAACGGTGCATTATGATATTCGTCTGATGGCTATTTCGGAAGAATACTATCGGTATCTGGTTGTAATCCGTAATTTCTCTATCTCGTTGGGTGATGCTTACTTAGATGGTTTGGTGGAACCCACCGCCACTTATACGAATGTCGAAGGTGGTTTTGGAATTGTTGCCGGTTGCCAACTGGCCCATCGCCGTTTTACAATGCCTTTCGGTGATAAAGAACCCTCTTGGAATCCGTTTGCCGTTTATGATTGATTCTAAAAAATTTCCGGATCGAGTAGGGGTTTTTCCTGTATTCCTGTCTTATGGATGAAAAGTCAATAAAGATAAGATGAAGAAGTTTATGTCGAGAGGATGGTTTACCTGTGTTTTTGTGTGTTTGAGTTGTTTTTTGATATCGGAGAAGTTGTCGGCAGAGGTAAATGGTGGAGATGAGGTTCGAACGATTACATTGAACATGTGGAACGTTTCTTTGAAGGAGATTCTGACAGAGATCGAGAAGCAGGCAGGAGTGACTTTTTCGTATGAATCATCTTTGTTGAAAGAGTTTCAGAAAACGAGTTTCAAAGTGAACGATGCTGCATTGGACGATTGTCTGGCACGACTTTTTGCCGACTATCCGTTCGTGTACAAGAGGACAGGAAATATTGTCGTTCTGAAACGTAAACCCAGACAGGTCACGATCAGCGGTTTTGTGCGGGATAAAACTTCCGCAGAATCCCTGGTCGGGGCTTCTGTGTATGAAGTGAACAGCCTGAGCGGTGTGGCTGCCAATACCTATGGATTCTTTAGTCTTTCGTTGCCTGTACCGTCGGGCAGTGATGGTGCTCCCGTTCGTTTGCAAGCGTCTTATATCGGTTATGAGAGTCATCTGTTCACAATTCCGGTGTTGAAGCAAGACACAGTCTTGGTAATCGATTTGCAGCCTAATGCCGCAATCGGAGAAGTGTTGGTGACAGCCTTGGAAACAACCCGCCAAACGGTCCGTAGTACGCAAATGGGAACATTGGAAGTGAATCATGCTACTATTCGTGCGACTCCGACTTTGTTGGGGGAGGCCGATATTATCCGGACCTTGCAATTGACACCTGGAGTGTCGGCCGGGACGGAAGGTATTTCTGGTTTGTATGTCAGGGGTGGAAATTCGGATGAGAACCTTTTTCTGGTCGATGGTAATCCTGTCTATCAGGTGAATCATATCGGCGGTTTTTTCTCTGCGTTCAACAATGAGGCGATTAAAAGCATGAATTTCTTCAAAGCCGGTTTCCCGGCCCGTTACGGCGGACGCCTTTCTTCGGTGGTAGATGTGCATACCAAGGAGGGGAATATGAAAGAATTTCATGGATCCGCCTCTTTAGGGTTGGTTTCCGGTAATCTGAATCTGGAAGGGCCGATTTGGAAAGACCGGACTTCTTTCAATATAGCGCTTAGGCGTACGTGGTTGGATGTGCTGACGGTTCCTGTGTTGGCGATTGTAAATAAGAAAAATAAAAAGAATGGGGATCGTGTCAATATTCGCTATGCCTTCCATGATCTGAATGCCCGTGTCGATCATCGTTTCAACGACCGGAGCCGGATGTACTTGAGCCTTTATAACGGGAACGATGTGTTGAAAATAGAGAGTGAGGACTTTTCGTCTTACGGATATGCAACCTCGTTTAGCAATACGCTCGATGCTTATATGCGTTGGGGAAATTTGGTCGCGTCTGCCGGTTGGACTTATGCGTTCAGTAATAAATTGTTCGGAAAATTATCCGGTTTTTATACGCGTTATCGTTCTAAAATCAATTACAGGGAAGAAGATATTTCAGGTAAGGACGGAGATTCCGGATATAAGCATTCTTTGGATGAGACGACGAATATGACGGGAATTACGGATTTCGGTATCCGGACTTCGTTCGATTATCAGCCAGTGGCGCCGCATCATATCCGTTTCGGCGGCGATTATCTGATACATTATTTTCGACCGGAGTATAACAGGATGATGGCATTGGACAATAGCCTGCCGGATTCCATGCAGATCGCCAAGACTTTTTCCGATGATAGGTTGTGGGCGCATGAACTTGCTGCCTACGCAGAGGATGATTGGTCGATCTCCGATGCTCTCCGTTTGAATGCCGGACTTCGGTTTAGCCTGTTCAATATTGACGATAGGACTTATACGGGCATCGAGCCGCGTGTTTCCTTGCGTTGGCTGCTTTCGCCGAATGTCAGTTTGAAGGCTTCTTATTCGCGTATGAATCAGTATGTACATCTGATCAGCAACAGTTTTATGGACTTACCGACCGATTCTTGGATGCCGGTGACCAATAAGTTGAAGCCGCTTGTCTGTGACCAGGTCTCTTTGGGTGGTTATTACAATTGGAACCGGTTGTTGGATTTTTCTGTAGAAGGTTATTATAAACGTATGGACAATTTGCTGGAATATAAAGATGGCTATAGTCTGATCCCTTCATCTGTTTCTTGGGAGAACAAGATGGCTTCCGGTGAAGGGCGTGCTTACGGACTGGAGTTTATGGTTCGCAAGCAAACCGGAAGGACTACCGGATGGATAGGGTATACGTTGGCCTGGGCTGACCGCCGGTTTGACGAGATAAATGAAGGTAGGCGCTATCCTTCTCGTTACGACAATCGTCATAAATTGAATATCGTTGTCATGCATAAATTATCCAAAAAAGTTGAATTGTCGGCGGCCTGGACCTATTCTTCCGGCAATTATACGACATTGTCACTAGAAAATTATTATCCGGGTGACAATTTGCACAAACCGGGAGAAGGACCTTCCTGGGGAAGCGGGACGAGGCTTGACGAGGATTATTATGATGAACGTAATAATTACCAGCTTCCTGCTTATCATCGCTTGGATTTAGGTATTAATGTGTATCGCCCCAAAAAGAAAGGACGTATGGGAATCTGGAATATCAGTATTTATAATGTCTACAGTCGGATGAATCCGATTTTGGTTTATAAAGGGGATGTCGAGGAGAAGGCTGGAACAAACGATTATGGGAATCCGAATGTCACCTATCGGAATGCATTCAAGTCTATAGGCATTTTCCCGATCATACCTTCGGTTTCATATACTTATAAATTTTAAAGGAGGAAAAGGATGAGATATAATCTTTGTGTATTGGTTTTGTTGTCATTTGTCTTGTCTGGTTGCGAGAAGGAAATAAATCTGGAACATATGCGTCCAAACCCTAAATTGGTATTGAACTGTCTGGCTGTGCAAGGCGATACACTTTCTGTGGAACTTTCGCGAACTTGGTTTTATGCAGATAACAAAGTTCAGGATATTTTTGTCTCCGATGCGGATGTGAAGCTTTATGTAAATGATGTATTTCGGGAATCGTTGGCCGAAACGATTGTGAAGTATGAGAATCCGGACTTTGATGCCGTACTTTACAAATCTTCTTTTTATATGCCTGCTGCTGGCGATCGGATACGCTTGACTGCTTCACGCAAGGGCTTTAAAAACATAGAAGCTGTGACGGAAGTCCCGCGTCCTTGTGCTGTTTCCGATTTTGAGTTTGAACAGGAGAGTGTAAGAGACACTTCTGAATGGTGGGATGATTACTATATCCATTTATCCCAGAAAAATACCTTATGTTTTACTCTTCACGACGAACCAGGTGAAGAAAACTATTATCTGATCTATTTTCGTCGGGGAGATGCGTGGGGTGAAAAAGACAGCCTTCGTTATTCTTGGTTTTCTTTTAGGCCTGATTATGGAAGCGAACCGGTGTTTGCCGTTCAGAATTCAGCCTTAGATCAAATTTTCGGATATGACGGTGTGGGTGGTTATAATGGGCTTGCTTTTTCAGACGAGTTGTTTGATGGGAAAAGTTATCGATTTAAGATTCCTTGGGAAATAAGCTTAAGCTATACATTGAGTACTGATTATAACCCGTACAAATATCGTTGTTATCTGTATTCCATTTCCCGTTCCTACTACAACTATATGAAAACTATGAATGATTTGTATGAGAGTGGTTTTGTAGGCGACTTGGCGGAAATAGGCTTTGCCGAACCGGTCCGCATCTACTCGAATGTGGAAGGAGGGACCGGTATTTTAGGAGGCGGCTGTTTGGAGTTCAGAGAGTTTACAAGTGACTGACCAGGTCCACGCTGACCGGATAATGGTCTGAAATCCCTTCCGTCTCTATTCCGTTGTGGATGCGGGCATCGAGGCAACGGGAAACTAAGGACGGAGAAACCAGAATGTAATCCAACCGTTCGCCTATCCCGTGCAGACGAGTGTCGCCATGTTGCCATCCGTAGAGGAAAGCAGCTGGGAATGTCGTCCGTTTATCGGCCGGGACATATAGGCGGCATATGTCGGTCAGCCCGATGGACAGAAATTGGGACAGAACCGAATAATCAAGCCGTCCGTCACGCATATTCCGGTATGTTTCTTGCTCGGCATCCCATTTCTGCATGTTTTCGATGAGTTGGGCGTGTGTTTCCACCCAATCGGCGTCGAAAGGCGAATAGGCGTTGAAATCTCCCATGACCATACAGTTGTCCAACTGATTGTCCTGTATGTATTTTGTCAGCATCTGCGCTTCTTTCTGCCGGAACTTCCAGTCGTGAGGGCTGAGATGGGTGACGATGATATCCAATCCATGCGTTTTTACGTGCAGCATGCCGTGCCAGAAACCTTCTACTTGTTTCTTTACGACCGTGATCGGTTCATTGGAAGTTATGCCGACCGGGTATCCTTCTTCTTTCACGATGGCATAATACTTATGTCCGTATTCGGAGGCTAGTTGTCCTAAATTCTTTTCTGTAAATCCAACCAGTTCGGTCATGGCCAGAATGTCCGGTTGCTGTCCTTTTATCCAGTCGATAAAGTTGGCCCGTCGGTGAGCATTATGTTCGAAACCGTTCCAGATGTTGTAGGAGATAATCCGCAGTTTTTCTTTTCCCGCCGGTTGCCCGTTGCTTGTTACGGGCAATAGCAATATGAATAGTAAGGTATAGAGTATATGAAGTCGTTTCATGTTTGATTGGATTGAATGGTGCTATTTAGTCAGAGTAAAAGTAGCCAGTACTGCCTTATGATCGGTTGGCCAGATGGCAATCGGTTCGATAATCGGATCCAAGGTTTCTTCTGTTACCCGTTTGCCTCGGAGGATATCACCTTTCGGACCGATGATGCTTACGTCTGTGAGCGACAATCCTTCAAAGGGTGCGTACAGGATGAAATCGATACGGTCGCGGTCATCGGCTTCCGGTGACCAAACCAAGCGTTTGAGATCGATATCCTTGCAGTCGGCCGGACAAGTGAATCCGGGATATTTGACCGGGTCCGGGTACAAGCTGCGGTAAGTGTCAATGAAACCGGCTTCGGCCAGCATCATGGAGCAGTCCCAGGGGACGACAGCCCCGTGGCGGTCGAACAGGTCTTTCGTCGCTTCTGTCCAATCGAGGTGCGAAGGTTCGTTGAAATCACCGCCCAAAATAATGATACGTCCGGCTTCACGGTCTTTTTGGGCTTCCGCTAAAAAGTCAGCGATTGCATCGTCGCGTACGGAAGCCTTGTTCAGAATCAGGATAGAATCGATGTTTGTCACCGGTTCTTCCTTCTCCCAGGTATTTCCGTCGTATCCGCGTACGTCATAGTAGGCGCAGTTCCGGTAATCCAGGTGAGCCGTGTAAACGGCAAATTCCTGGCCGTCTTTTTGGGATACAAGCCGGTATATGCTTCCCCGGTCGTCATTCAGGGGATAGACCGTTGTACTGTCCGAAATCGGATAACGGCTTAGCAGGCCGGAGTCTTCGGTATAGAAAGAGTAATAGGTCTTTCCTCTCTTTTTCAGCGCTTCCACGATCCGGTCACAAAAACGGGTGTTACGATAATTGCGGACTTCGCTCAGGGTGACGAAGTCTGCATTGCTGCGGACGATTTCGTCAGCCAGTGCTTCAAAGCCGCCTTTCACGACTGTCCCTTCTTGCCAGATATTAAATTGTAATACTTTGAATGTCTCTGTTTTATGGCAGGATGACAGCCCGAAAACTATCAGTAGGAGCAACAGAAATGTTGTTTTGATTCTTTTTTTTCTCATGTCAGTATGTGTTTTTGTCTATTATTTCTTTATGTTCAGTTACCGATCCGGAATGTCCCGATCTTGCCTGCCGGATAAAACATGAACTGGCGTTCCATCTTTCCGTGGATCGGATTGTATTCGTAGTTGATCCCTATGCCGACTCTGAAGCCGCTGTCGTTCACCTTGAATTCGAATGCACCGCCTACGTTTGTATGGTTGTAGAACGGGTTCATCAGCATATGCGGGTTGTTTCGTTCGTTGTGATCATAAAATGTATATTGTCCCCATCCTCTCACCGTCATCCAGTCGGTTACGTCATAGCTGGCCATCGCATTGAACCCGCCCATGAATTGGGGGGAAGGATTGAACGGTGTGAAATAACGTCCGCCGAAAGCGCCTCCCGACAGGGAGAACCGGTCGTGTGTCCATAGCAGTTCCGTATTGATCCGGGTAAGGCCGCCGACACCGGGCCATGTATATTGTTGTCCGCTTGTGATAAAGGCCACTTGTTCGCTGATGGGAACGACCGATACTTCATGAAAATCCAATGCCATCGGCGAGACGCGTCTTAACATCGGTGTGTACGGATTGAAGAATGGCTGATAGGCGGCAGATGAAATGATCATATCCATCGGGCGCTCCTGTTCATATGCGGATTGGACCGGAAGGTCGGGAATGAATTCACGCAACTTGGCTTCGATCAGTTGCCTGTCTGATGGCGTGAAACTTTTGTATGTGAATTTGGGCAGGTTCAAGTCGAAAACTGCCCGTTTGGGCACTGCCACCATTCGTCCTTCTTTTGTTCTGATCCAGGTCAGATCGGATTGTGCTTGCAGACATAATGCGCACAATAACAATATGATTAAACTAATTCCCCGCTTCATACAACAACTCATTTAATTTCTGCGAAGATAAAAATAAATTTAGATATTTGTGTATAAATAATGAAGATAGGTGCAACTATCCGGAAACCTGTTTCATCATATAATCAGAGAGTAGCAAGTATTTATGGACGAACAACTGTTAATCGACGGATGTAAGCGTGGCGAAGCATTGGCTCGTAAAGAATTATATGAACTGTACGCACCTGCCATGATGAGTGTGTGTCCGTTACGTCCGTGACAGGGAGACGGCCCGTGACTTGCTTCAAGATGGATTTATCAAAGTATTCACCAAAATACAGACCTATTCGGCGACAGGTCCGTTTGGCGCCTGGGTACGAAGAGTTTTTGTGACGACGGCACTCGAATATCTCCGTAAATATGATGCTCTCCGGTCGAGCGCCCCGATTGATGAATATGGAGAACAGGTTGAAGATGTGGATACTTCCGTGCTGGACCGCCTGTCGGCCGACGATTTACTGGAATGCATCTCCCGGTTGCCCGCCGGTTACCGGACTGTCTTCAACCTGTATGCCATCGAAGGATATACGCATAAGGAAATAGCGGCAATGCTTCATATACAGGAGATCACTTCCCGCTCTCAGTTTGCGCGGGCAAGGAAAGCATTACAGGAAATGGTTCAATCTTTAATAGCGCAGGACAATGTCAGCAGAAACAGAACATAATGAGCATTTAGACCTGTTCAGTTTGAAAATAAGGCAAAAACTGGAAGATCACCGGCTACCCGTCAATATGGAAGGCTGGGAACAGATCGAGGCGAAGGTGGCCGGGCATCCGCGTTTTTCCCTCTGGAGGATCGGTGGCTGGGTAACTGTTACCGCCGCTGTTCTTGCCTTGTTGCTCTTGATCCGTCTCTACCCGATCGTTTCTGTGCTTGACGCGGGATCGCAGGAGGAAGGGCTGATCACTGAAAAGATGAATCCTAAGAAAATGGATACTGAAAAACTGCAACCGGATAGAGACAGTTCTTTTACGATCCTGTGTCAAGCAGAGGAACGGGTAGTCGCCCATGTCGTACAAAAGAGGACGGCCGTCCTCATTCCTGTTGATACGATCGCTTGGGAAGAGGCTATAGAAGAGATCGAGCTTCCTCCAAATGTGGAGGTTACGCACCCGGCAATCAAAGTACCTGCCGTACGGCATTTGGGACCGGAACCAGAAAAGCACCGGACGCAAAAATTGTTCGTAAGGGCGGATAAACCAAAGACGAAAGGCGGTGGTTGGCAGATCGGAGCCAATATGGGAACAGGCGGGCATTTATCATTAGATATGGGGTTGGATGACACTTATCAGGATGATATAGGTAACGATCCGATGGACCCAAATGTGCCTCTTCCTCCCGTTCCCCCTGCTACGGACGACAAACCGGAATTGGATATGGGAGGCGGTCCGGCAAGTTTCTCCCAGGCGGACTGCGCACCGCCTATATCATTCGGGATAACCGTACGCAAGGCCTTGAATAACCGTATCGCCCTTGAGAGCGGCTTGGTTTATACTTATTTGTACACGAAGTTGAACCAGAGCCGGATGATCAGCGGTCGGGCAACATTGGGACTTCATTATTTAGGTATTCCGGTCAATCTGGTGATTAATTTGTGGGATAATCCGGATTGGAATGTGTACGTCTCCGGTGGTTTCATGATAGAGAAAGGAGTGCGCTCCGTCTATCATGTGGAGGCATATAGCCTCGATGAGCAGAAATCTGCCACATACCGTTCCGGCATAGACGGACTGCAATGGTCGCTGAATCTGTCTGTCGGTGTCTCTTACCGTTTCTACCGGGATTGGAGTTTGTACCTGGAGCCGCGTTATTCTTATTATTTCGATAACAACCAGCCGGTGAGTTATCGTACCGAGAATATGACATTGATAGGTGTCGGAGCCGGGGTGCGCTTCGAGTTTTGAACGGATAGTTTTCTTCCCCTTTATTCACTCCTCAGGCTTTTTACCGGGTTACTCGAGGCAGCCCGGTAACTGTGCCATCCTACCGTTAGCAACGTGATAGCCAAGACGATGCCTCCTCCCATCAAGAAATAGAGCGGGGAAATGCTCACCCGGTTGGCAAAACTTTCCAACCAACGGTTCAGCAGCAGCCAGGTAAGAGGTGTTGCGATCACGAATGCCACTGCTATCCATTTGACGAATTGCCGGATCAGCAGGAACATGATGCTCCGTGTGCTGGCTCCGTTCACCTTCCGGATGCCGATCTCTTTGGTCCGTTGTTCAGTCGCGTACAAAGCCATTCCGAACAGGCCGAAGCAGGTCAGGAAGATGCTGATGATGGAATACATCAACAGTAAGTTTGCCATATCGGTCGTCCTGCGGTTGCGTTGCATGAATACTTCGTATACATCCATATAAGTGAAATATTCGCTCGGGTTTACCTTCTTCCATACAGCTTGCAGCGTTTCCATCCCTTCCTTTTTCTGTTTGTCATTCAGCCTGACATAAAGCGTCCGGTAATGTTGGTCACCGGCGTTGTTGAGGTAGATCAGGGATGGCATCGCTTCTTCTTCCAGCGTATTGATATAGAGGTCGCTGACAATCCCACAGATCGTACATGTCTGTTTAGGATCGCTGGGCAGGATGTCCCGGAAGGATTTGTCATACTGGCTGACCGGCTGACCAACGGGGTTTTCACCGGCCGGGATCAGGATGTCCGCATATCTCCGGTTGATGTAGACCGGCCGGCCGTATTTCCGCATCGCTTCCCGGGGAGGCAGTCCTTGAAGGATTTGCAGCTCCAAGGTTTGAAGGAAATCTTCTTCCCCTAAATATTGGACCAACGAATAGTAGGATTCCGACCCGTCCCTGTTCTTGATAACGATCTGTTGGAGCCAGGCGAAGAGGATGGAACCTCCGGCGCGTGTGACGGAGACTATTTCCGGCCTGTTCTTCAGTTCGGCTGCGAATGTGTTGACATCCAGTTTTCCGCCTTTCCAGCTTCCGATTTCGATCAGGTTGCGGTAGCATTCGCCTTTCTTCTGCGTCAGTCGCAATTGCGCGTAGATGGTGAGTGTCCCGATTACCAGCCCGATGGAGATGATATACTGCATGACGGAGAGGGCGGTGACGATTTTTCTTTTTTTGTTTCCGGTGAAGAACAGGCGGTAGTTGCTATCCGTCAGGTTGGTGATTTTCCGGCTTATGTAACAAGCAGGGATAACGGACAGGACCAGGATCAGTCCGCAGATGACAGGCAGCACCTGCCTGTTTAGGAAAAATCCGGTGGTGATCCTCCCGGACATGATCCGGTTGAAAACGGGGATCAGGTCGTGGGCGATCAGCAACGATAGCAGGAAAGCGATGCCGACCGTGAGGAATGTATCCAGAAACAGCTGGTAATTCATCTCCGCTTGTGTGGCTCCCATCAGCTTCTGCGTGTGTATGATTCGTATCTGTTGAAGGATCCGGGAGAAGCTGAGGTTGATATAGTTGGAGCAGGCGATCAGCAGGATCAGCAATGCGGATATCAGCCCGATGAGTAACAGCGATTGTTGGGAACGGGCGATGTAAGGAAACGACTCTTGCGGGTAGTGCTGGAAATAGGATTCTTGCAAGGAGTAGAAATAGTAACGTCCTTTCTCCTGTTGCAGAGTAGGGACGCCGTCTGCCTTGATCTTTTGGGCGAATGCTTCTTTGTCGAACGAGGGAGAGACCCTTAGGAGGGCGACTCCTCCTCCGTAATAGTCCTGCCCGATACCGGTGAGCATGTCGAACTTGAGGTAGGACTGAGGATGTTCTTTCAAGACGGCGGCAATTTGGAAAGGACGGGAAAGGGGCGTCATTTCGTTTTCCTGGCGCATGCCTCCGTCCGCCAGGTCTATTTGGACGATTTTTCCTACCGGGTTTGTCTTTCCGAATAGTTTCCGGGCACATGATTCGCTTAGCGCGGCTTTGTCCGGGGAGGCAAGGGCGTCATGCAGGTTGCCGTGCAGTACTTCATATTCGAAGAAGCGGGCAAAAGTAGTGTCTGTTATGGTAATCAGGATTGGGTCGTATTTTTTATCCCCTATGGTGACGGAGTTGCAATCGATTGAGCCGAAGCGCAGGTAATCTTCCACTTCCGAATATTGCTCTTTTAGTTGAATCGGGATCTTTCCAACAATAAAAGATACCTTTTCTCCTGACTTCAACGGCGAATCCTGGGCCATATAGATGATCTTTTCTTTGTTCGGATTATCAGCCTCGATGTTGAATTCATATATGACGAAGGCTGCCAGCAGATTTGTACAGGCAATCCCGATTGCCAAGCTGACAATCGAAATAATGGAAAACGTTTTATTGCGCCACCAACTACGGAGGACCAGTTTGAGTGCTACGGCTTTCATGACTTTTGTTTTAATACGGATCAAAGCTATCCCCTTTCTGTGGATGTCGCAAAGGATAGTTCTTTTTTCTTTGGGAAACCGAAAATTTGTCTAATTATTGGACAATGGGACCGTCATTGAGTGAAGGGAAATGTTTATTTTTATGCAAGTGTAACTTGTTTTCGACAATGCCGTACATATTCTCGACATTGTCGAAAAGATATGTGACATTGTGGGTAACAAATTATACTTGCATCTGATTGCGGATTTCTTGGCAGAAAATGATAATTTTGTAGTCAGGAAATAATGAAACTATGCTGGATGGAAAAATAATCCTTATGGATGATAATGAAGCGGTACTGAAAGCATTGAAAATGATTCTGGCACGCGAGTTCAAGATGGTGGTAGGAGTGTCCGTACCGACACTTTTACCGGCTTTGTTGCGTGAAGGCGATGTCGATATTGTCCTGCTGGATATGAATTTTGTGACCGGACGGCAGGATGGAAGCGAGGGCTTGTTTTGGCTGGATCGGATTGTGGGGCGTCCCGATCCGCCGCAGGTGGTCTTGATCACGGCCTTCGGAGATATTGAACTGGCGGTTTCCGCCTTGAAAAGGGGAGCGGCTGACTTTGTTGTCAAACCGTGGGATAACGAGAAGCTGGTAGCGATTTTACAAGGGGCTTTCCGGCGCAGGCGGAAGGTGCGGACAGAAGCGGCTTCGGTAAGGCGGATATCGGCGACGAAGGAGCATGAGCAGGTTGTTTCCCTTTTGGTCGGGTCTCTATTAAAGAAATATGCACAGGCGTATGGAAAACAATTGCCGGTCGTTACATCCGACGGGCTGGATAAACTCTCCGGTCTGATCCGGCAAGGGGATCTTTCGGCTTTGCAACAAACAATCGAGCGGGCTGTCCTGTTGACGAACTCGTCTTCGCTGGGGGCGGACGATTTCTATATCGAAAAAACAGCTTCCGCATCCCGTCCGGTGACATTGGAGGAGATGGAGAAGCTGTTTATCAGTGAAGTGCTGCGCGAGAAGAACGGCAACCTGACACTTTGTGCCCAACAGTTGGATATCAGCCGGCAGACGCTATATAACAAGATACGGAAGTACGGTTTGTAGCCGGATAGACACCCTTATCGTACGACGATCATTACATAATCCCGTTCATGCACTTTCGGGTTGTCCAGTAGTTCGATCAGTTTCTGTTGCTTGGGCGAGCCGGTGCGTTTCACCAGTTCGCGCATCTCGGTGACGGTACGGAGCATGTACAGGCAATCGTTCGTTTGTCCGTCCGGCCAGAAAGGCATCCCGTCGTCTAGGTCGTTAATGAAGCCCCTGTTTTTGTCAGCCGGCAGCATGACCGTGCGTCCTTCTTTTTTCAAGTAGACCGCCTGGTGGGTCAGGCTCGGTTTGTAGTCATATTCCCAGCCGAGCCAGTTTGCGATGATTCGTCCCCCCTTTTGATAAAGGCCCATGAACAAACCTTTGGGGTTCTCGTAAAAAGTTTTCAACCACATTTTGCCTTTGGGAATTTTAGCATCTGCCATCTCTTTCAGGTTAAGCCCTTGCTCCCCGTAACGGATAGCGTAGAGCGGGGCGACGGTTTGCGAATCGCGTAATTGGTAGACGGTGTCGCAATAGGGCATCATGAAGGTCATCCGGTCTTGTCTGGTGTTCCAGTAAAACGTTTGGAAGAACGGAATGCTGTCGGTCATCGTGCGCGGGGCCAACTCCCCTTCTTTCAACCTGAATTTGCAGAGCGTATCGCCTTGGAGGTTGAACGTCGTGATTCCGTCCGGTTCTCCTGTTGCCTCACTTTGGTTACATAAGACATAACCGGTGGAGGAGAAACCGAGTAATTTGTTGTCGCGTCGACCGAGCGGATATTTCTCGATGGGGCTTTCGGGGAAGATGTAACTTTGGATCGTCAGCATCGTATCCAGTGGCGGCAAGACACTGATGCAGGGGATGCTGTCCGTTCCGGTTCTCCGCGTTTCCTGAGTCTTCCCGCTAAGGGCGACATACATGCGGGTGGTTTTCTTATCGTAAAACATGTTCTGCCCGTTCATCTCGTTGTTCCATTTATAGGCCAATGCCTTAAAACCGTATCGTTTGCTCGGAATGCCTTGTTTCCGGTAATAGATGCGCGGGTTGTTGAAAGTGATAAAGGCATTGCTGTCTGGCAACTCGATCGCCTGGGTGACGGTGAACCGGGCATCTCCGACGGTATAGTATTCGATCTCGGAGGCGATCTGGCTCAACTTCAACGGAGCGGGTTTCCTGGAGGCTTGTTCCACATCTACGATTTTTACGGGTTCGGAACGGTCTATCTGGGCTTCCATCTGTGGGGCGGCCGGGATGTGCCGTGCTTTTTCTTCCGTCTGCTTGCATCCGGTCGTTATCAGTAAAACGGATAGGATACCTATGGTAAAAAGGTGCTTTTTCATCTTGAATCTGTATTTGTAGCGAATGTAATGATTTATTATGAGCCTGTTTAAATTTCCCTGAAATAAATTTTGCATAGCCTTCATCGGCCAGCTTTATCTCTTTATAGGATTATTTTGAAAAACAACTGTCATACTATCACTAATT
>ERZ1106951.206-NODE-206-length-63264-cov-3.755209_pt1 | contig 63264 bp, 60 predicted proteins | sample MGYA00403676_ERZ1106951 | MGnify/ENA primary metagenome ERZ1106951 (study PRJEB35170, sample SAMEA104062398) | human gut metagenome | biome: human gut; feature: human-associated habitat; material: faeces | place: Denmark | collected 2012-04-23 ...
TCGCTATTCAGGCAGCTCTCTTGGCAGGTTTGATGATCATGCCGGCTGTGTTCGCCTTCGGTCTCGAACCCAATGGCGGTCCTGGTCTCGTGTTCGTGACGGTGCCGATGATCTTCTCGCACGTTCCGTTTGGTTATGTGTTTGCGTTGCTCTTCTATATCTGCTTGCTCGTGGCCGCTCTTACTTCGGCTGTGTCCTTGCTCGAAGTGGTGACCGCATTCTTGCAGAATGAATGGCATCTCTCGCGTAAAACCGCTACGATTATCAACTGGGTCACGCTCTTCTTCCTGGGCTGTGTTTCGGCGCTCTCCTTCGGACCTTGGGGTGACTTCAAGATTGCAGGTATGAACTTCTTCGACTTCCTCGATTACGTTTGCACCAACTACATGATGCCGCTCGGTGGTCTCGCTATTGCTGCCATTGCTGGTTGGTTTGCTTGGCCTGCAATTCGTGAACAGATTGTCGCCGTCAAGCCTTACAGCAACGGTACACTGAGTGTGTTGCGTGTGATGATTGCCATCCTCGCTCCGATCCTCGTGGCAGTTGCAATTTATCAGGGTCTCTTCGGTGGTTAAACTCCACGGACGCTGACCTATAAAGACTTTGAGCCGGCGCCAACGTTGAGTTGTTGCGCCGGCTTTTTATTTATCACTTTTTTCACTGAAGGCCTACTTTATGCCAAACATACAAAGAAAATCTTGGACCAGCCGAATTGGCTTTATTCTCGCAAGCGTCGGGGCGGCGGTTGGGTTAGGAGCCATCTGGAAGTTCCCCTATATGGCTGGCTCCAATGGCGGAAGTGCCTTTCTCTTCCCCTACATTTTGCTCACGCTCACAGTTGGGCTCACGTTGATCATTGCTGAAATCACGTTGGGCCATATTGGTCGTGGTGGTATCGTGACCACCTACCGCAAAATCGCTGGCTCGAAGTGGGTGCCGATTGGTTACTTAGGGGTACTCACCGGCTTTTTGGTGATGACCTTCTACTCGGCTATCGGGGGATGGACGCTTGCGTACTTCTGTGAAGCTTTGACTGGCTCGGGCCTCATTACTGACCAAGCTCAATTAGGAGCTCACTTCGGAGAACTCACCTCGAACCCCATCATGGCACTTGGCTACCAGTGGCTCTTCTTGCTCTTAAACGGCATGATTGTGGCTTTTGACGTCACCAAGGGGATTGAACGCGTCTCCAAAGTGTTGATGCCACTTCTTTTCGTCATAATGATCATCTTGATCATTCGTGGTCTCTCGCTTCCTGGGGCTTGGGCTGGCGTGGAATACCTCTTTAAGTTCGATCCTGAAGCCTTTACCTTGACGGGGCTCTTGCAGGCAATGGGCTTTGTGTTCTTCTCGCTTTGCGTGGGTTGCGGCTGTATGCTCACCTATGGCTCCTACTTAAAGGAAGGCGCTAATGTCGTCAATGGCTGTGTGTGGATTACGGTTTTAACGCTCATCTCTTCGCTTTTGGGCGGCTTGATGATCATGCCTAGTGTGTTTGCCTTTGGTTTGAATCCGGGCGCGGGTCCAGGCTTGACGTTTATTACGATGCCTGCTGTCTTCGCTCAGCTCCCCTTCGGGCAGATCTTTGCGGTGATGTTCTACCTCTGCATTGTGGTGGCAGCAATCACGAGTTCGATTTCGTTGATCGAAATTTTGGTAGCCTTCTTGGTCGATGAATACCAGATGACGCGTGCAAAGGCGAGCGTGCTCTCGACAATTGCTTTGGCAGTTGTGGGCGTTCTCCCCTGCCTCTCCTTTGGTATCCTCTCTGATGTGACGTTCTTCAACGGCAAGACGTTCTTCGATATTTTCGACTTCTTCACGAGCAATTTGTCCTTGCCCATTGGTGGCCTCGTCATTCTGGGCTTAGCCAGTGTTGTGTGTTGGGACAAGGTTCGTGCTGATCTCGCTGATGTAAAGGGAACGGGACTTTCTGCAGGAAAGTTGAAGCTCTTGCGCATTATGATGACCACGGTTTCGCCCATTTTGGTACTAGTTGTGCTAATTTCTGGGTTGGTGTAAAACATTCTCTTCATCCTCGAAGAGGGCTTCCCTCTTCGAGGATGGTCTGTTTTTAGACCGACCTCATTTGAGTTCCAAGCTCAAAACCACCTTAAAAAAAGACAAGACACCTATGACAGAAAGATCGCAATGGGGCTCACGCCTCGGTTTTATTTTGGCTAGTGCAGGTAGCGCTGTGGGTTTAGGTGCCATTTGGAAGTTTCCGTACTTAGCGGGCACGAATGGCGGCGCAGTTTTCATGCTGCCCTATATTTTCTTCACCATTACGATTGGCTTGACGCTCTTGATCGGTGAAATGTGCATGGGGCGCTCTGCTCGCGCTGGGGCAGCTGGAGCCTATCGTCGCTGGGGCGGTCAGTATTTTTCCTGGATTGGTCAGCTCTCCGTTTTGACTGGCTACTTGGTGCTTGCCTTCTACTCGGTAGTGGGCGGCTGGTGCGTCTACTACATGGTGCAAGCTTTCTTGGGTAACGGCATTGTGAACGACCCAGCTATGATGAGCACGGTCTTTGGCGAATTTGCCTCCTCTGGCGTAGCTCCTGTCATTGCACACTTGGCCTTTTTAGGCGCAACCGCGCTTGTGGTGCTCTTTGGCGTTGAAAAAGGGATTGAACGCATCTCGAAAGTCTTGATGCCGCTTCTCTTTATCATGATGCTCATCTTGATTGCGCGTGGTTTGACGCTTCCTGGTGCTTGGGCTGGTGTGGAATTCCTCTTTAAACCTGATTTCTCAAACTTCACGGGCGAAAGTTTGCTCAATGCCATGGGCTTTGCTTTCTTTTCGCTCTCTGTAGGTTCTGCCTCCCAAATGAACTATGGGAGCTACTTGAGCAACAAAGTAAACCTTCCCACCTCGGTAAGTTGGATTGTGTTCTTAGCAATCATCGCCTCGCTCCTTGGTGGCTTGATGATTATGCCAGCCGTGTTCGCCTTTGGACTCAGCCCTGACGCGGGTCCTGGGCTCACGTTTGCGACGATGCCCGCTGTCTTTGCCCAGCTCCCCTTTGGGCACTTCTTTGCGATTACGTTCTACGTTTGCCTTTTTGTGGCAGCGCTCACTTCGAGTATCTCTATTTTCGAGATGTCGGTGCAGTACCTCTCGGATGAATGGAAACTCAATCGTAAAGCAGGTGTGGCGCTCGCCTTTATCACCTTGGCGATTCTCGGCGTCTTATCTGCTTTGAGCTTTGGTCCCTTGGCTGATGTGAAGATTTTAGGCTTTACGTTCTTTGATTTCTTTGACTACTTGACCAGTAACATCGGCATGCCGATTGGTGTGTTGGGGATTGGTTTAGTCGTCGCATGGCTCTCGCGCCCAATGGCCGAGTCGCAACTGCAACTCGTTCGTCCATACTCTCCTGCGTTCTTAACCACCTTCCATGTGATCGCGGGTTACTTTGCGCCGGTCTTAATCGTGATCGTCATGCTCAAAGGGTTAGGCGTTTTTTAAACTCTCATTTTTTTGCGTAGGGCAATGAGACCCATCTCTTTGCCCAGTTCTCTCAACAACAAAGGAAGTTCGGTATGTCCTCTTCAACGACATCCACCAGTTGGGGTTCCCGACTGGGTTTCATTCTTGCTAGTGCAGGCAGCGCCGTAGGTCTTGGCGCAATTTGGAAATTCCCTTATATGGCTGGTACCAATGGGGGCTCGGTTTTTATGCTGCCGTATATCTTTTTTACGCTCACCGTGGGCGTTTCGCTCCTCATTGCTGAATTTGCAATGGGGCGTGCCGGTCGCGCGGGTCCCGTAGAAAGTTTGCGTCGCGTTTGTGGTCGTGGATGGGGCTTTTTTGGTGGCGTGGGTGTGCTTACCGTTTTCCTGATCCTCTCCTTTTACGCCTGCGTGGGCGGTTGGACGTTTAAGTACCTCTGGGATGCCATCACGGGTAATGGTCTGATCACGGACCCAGAACTCTTGGGACAAGTTTTTGGTAACTTCGTCTCCAACGGGAGTGCGAGTTACGCCTACTTGGTCGGTTTCTTGCTCGTGACTGCGCTCATTGTTTTGGGTGGGATTGAGTCTGGGATTGAAACCGTCGCGAAATTCTTGATGCCCGCGCTCTTTATTCTCATGATCATTTTGATCATTCGTGGCGTCACGCTTCCTGGCGCAGAAAAGGGACTCGAATTCTTGTTCTTGCCACGCTGGTCAGACTTTAATGCCTCGGCGCTCTTTAACGCGATGGGCTTTTGCTTTTTCTCGCTATCACTGGGTGCTGGTACCATGATCACCTACGGTTCCTACTTGGATCCGAAGGCAGACTTGCCTAACTCCGTTTTCTGGGTAGCACTCCTTGCGATTATGGCCGCACTTTTGGGTGGTTTGATGATCATGCCGGCGGTGTTTGCCTTTAACGTTGACCCAAGTGCTGGTCCTGGGCTCACCTTTGTAACGATGCCTGCCATCTTTGCGCAGATGCCCTTGGGTCACCTCTTTGCCATTCTCTTTTATATCTGCTTAGTGGTGGCCGCCCTCACGAGCTCCATTTCCATGTTGGAAGCTTGTGTGGCAATGACCACGCGTCAGTTCTCCATGAAGCGCACCACTTCGATCGTCTTGATCACGATTGGTTGTGCTTTGGTGGGCTTGGCTGCCAACCTCTCCTTTGGCGCTTGGGCTGATGTGAAATTCTTTGGAAAGACAGTGTTTGACTGCCTTGACTATGTGACGAGTAACGTTGGGATGCCGCTCTCGACCTTCGGTATCGCCATTGCTGCCGCTTGGGTGGCTTGGCCTGCTACGAAGGAGCAGCTCCTTACGGGTCGCAACATGACGGATGGAAAACTCAAAGTCATCCGCTTTATGGTGGGTGTGGTGAGTCCCCTCTTCGTGTTAGCGGTTGCAGGTGGTAGCCTTTAATTAGAGCGCTTTATTGCTCGCGAAAAAGGTCATCGTTTCACTTTAGAGACGGTGACCTTTCGCTTTTGTGCGCTTTCTCTAGTGCTCTTTTGTACAATAGTTCTTTAACCTGTTCACTTTGCGCTAGGAGTCTTTTGCGCGTGTCTAACCTCAAGCGACCTGATGGCCTTAAAGTCCTCCACGAGCTCATTGCTTTTGAGTGGAGAGCGCACCGCGCTGTATGGCTTTCGCTCATTGCGCTCATTTTTGGCGTGAGTATCCTCTTTGGTATTTGGACGGCTAGCGCAGAAAATTGGATCGTGAGCGTACTGAGCTATGCGCTCTTAGCGGGCATCCTTCTAGGGGCTCTTGCAATTCTTGCGCTAGAGCTTGTTCGACTAACATTAAAGCGTGCTCTTAATACGCCTCGAGATTCTGCGCTCACGCGAGTGCGTCTTTATCAAATCGGCATTGGTGCCTTAATGGTCGTGCTCTTTCTTGTGCGGCTCTTTTTGCAAACGATGAACCTCTAAACTAACTAAAAAAACGACCCCATGACCTCAGAAAATACTTCTTTACGCCTCACCATCGAAAGCTTAGCGCCCGATGGACTTGGCCTTGCTCATGTTGAGGGCTTCCCTCTTAAATTCGCAGGGACTTTACCCGGCGAAGAAGTCATGGTGAGCATTGATCGCACAAAGCGCCCTTGGCGTGGAGAGGTTCTAGACATCTTGACGCCTTCACCATTGCGCCGTACCCTTACTTGCCCGCACATTGAAGAGGCGCCTCGTTGTGGGGGTTGCCCTTGGGGCATGGTGACGCCAGAAGGACAGGCAACGCTCAAACGTCAACTCACGCTAGATGCCCTCTCGGCAGAAGGGATCTCTGCGCCTTCTGAAGTGATTCACCACAGCGCTACTCAGCAAGCTGGTTACCGCTCTAAAGCGCTTTTCACACTCATAAAAAATGGAGATACATGGCTCTGGGGACTCTATGCCAACGGCTCTCATGAAGTCGTCGTCACCCCTGTTTGCCAAGCGATTCCCAATTGGATGAATTCGGTAGCTGGAGTGATTGCGACCGTCTTAGGGAAAACTGATCTCACACCTTACGATGAAAAAACTCATCAAGGGGACGTGCGCTCTCTTTTACTGCGCGAAGGAGTGAATCGCAAGGGAAAGGTCGAGCGACTGGTATCGCTCATTTTGCGTAGCGTCACGGAAAAAACGCTATCACTTCTGAAAAACCCATTACTTGAGGCGCTACTTCCTTGGGATGTAAAAGTCGTGAGTCTTTACGAACACACGACGAGAGGCAACGCCGTCTTAGGCGAAAAAGAATATTTTTTGACTGAAGCGCACACTATCTCCACCACCATTGATGGAGCGGAATTTGCGGTGGGTTCTTCTACCTTTTTACAGATTCACCGCGAGCAGATGTTGGCGCTTTACCAAGAAGCACTCAATTGGGCAGAAATTGAGCCTGGTGATACCTTCCTTGACCTCTACTGTGGTGTGGGAACCATGACAATTTTGGGCGCACGGCAAGCAACCAAAAGTATTGGTGTAGATGTTGTGGAAGCCAGTATTGCAGCAGCACGCGAAAATGCCAAGCGCAATCAGATTGCGAATGCGGAATTTTTTGCGGGCACCGTAGAAACGGTTTTACCCTCTCTTATTGTGAAAGGCGTGCGTGCCGACAAAATGATTGTGGACCCTGCCTTTAAAGGAATGGAAGCTTCAGTGCCCGCTATGATTAAAGCGCTTTCTCCTCGCCGCCTTGTCTATGTGAGTTGCAATCCAAAAAGCTTTGCAAGGGATGCTAAACGCCTTCTGGAACTGGGGTTCAAGCTTGAACGTTTAGCGACCTTTGATCTCTTCCCGGATACGGCGCATGTCGAAAGCGTTGGGCTCTTCACCCGCGGATAAGCTCTTCCAAAGGCCTCGATATTAGGAATAGAGGCCTTCTTTAAAGAGCTCTGGCGACAAGAAGAACTGCAGTGCCTTATCCTCTCTGCGTGTACGGTAGAAGTCGGGCAAATTTTTGAGCACAATCTTCCCGTAACCCTTATCGATCACACGCGAATCACAAAGTACCACCATACCTCGGTCGTTTTCACTACGAATGAGACGTCCAGAACCTTGCTTCAAGGCAAGCACTGCCGCTGGCAGTGTATGCACAGCAAAAGGATGCTTTCCTTCTTTCTCAATCGCCTCGCAGCGAGCAACTTCCACAGGATCGTCTGGTGGCGAGAATGGAATCTTGTCAATAATGACGAGCGAAAGTGCATCGCCCTTCACATCAACGCCTTCCCAAAAGCCCGTAGAACCCACCAAAATCGCGTTTCCATGCTGACGGAATTCACTAATCAACGTGGGCTTCGGGGCAGAGCCTTGCACTAAAAGTTTATAAGGCAAATTGTTTGCTTCGAGTTTCGCCTCAAGCATTTCAGCAGCATCTTTCACGGCGGCAAGAGACGTACAAAGCACAAAGGTGCGCCCTTCGGCTGCGTTAATGAGCGGCCAAGTCGCCTCGATCACATTTCGAGTGTGCTCGTGAGTGTTATTTTTGGGCGCAGGTAACTTTGGGATATAAAGGCATCCCTGCTCCCAATAGTTAAAGGGACTGTCCCAGGATTCTTCCACAGCCTCATCAATGCCAAGTTCGGCTTTGAAATGCGTGAAATTCTTATTGTTCGAGAGCGTAGCCGAGGTAAAGACCCAAGCGCCCCCCATTTGCTCTCGCATATAGCGAAAATCTTTAGCAAAGGAGAGTGGCGTATTGTTAAAACGCACCCAACTGCGCCCCACGGTAAACCACAACACCCGGTTGGCCGACTCTTTTTCTGAGGGAGGCGTCACCACTTCACCTTGCTCTTTAATGCGCTCAAGAATAGGCGCTTCGAGTTCGCTCTCTGAGGGGTTCACACGTTTTTTGATGAGCTCACCCCAATCAAAGACTTCTTCATAGAGTTCGTCAAACCACGCAATGAGCGTATCGAATTCGTTATCGCGCCCTTCATTGACTTTCATCTGCTCTTTATATTCATTGCAGACGTTTTCGAGTTCAATAAAGGGATCAAGCAACTCTGAGAGATTGCTCATCGTATCAAGCGAAATACGGTCTCCTTCTTTAAAGCCCATCTCGTTGATGCGCAACACAATGCGTCGGCAAGCGTTTTGCATCTTGGTGTAGAACTTATTCCAAAGCGCACCAGCTCCATTTAAAGTCGCACGAGCCCCTAGCGCTGCTGCCTCTTGCCCAATGCTATCGAGTTGGTTTGTGGAAAAGCCCGTGCCAAAGAAGTCTAAGGCAATATCGGGGAGCTGATGTGCTTCGTCAATCACGGTGAGTGTCGCTTCTGGGAGAAGTCCATCAATGGCGCCACGAGAACTATTTTTGAGTGCCAAAGAGCTCAAATAGAGGTGATGGTTCACAATCACCACATTACTTTGCATGGCGCGCTCTCTTGCGCGGCGCACGAAGCACTCTTCCCAATGCGGACAGCGATCACGACCCAAACAGTTTTCACGCGTACTCGTCACCATCGGCCAGAGCGGATCGTCTTCAGGAACGTCAGGGAGCTCTGCACGATCACCTGTCTCAGAAGTTGCCGCAAAGCGCTGAATTTTACGCAGTTTGATGAAGGAATCTTTTTGCGGGAGGCGATCGTTACTCGCCATCACTTCTAAGTGAAAGTGGCAGACGTAGTTTGCACGCCCTTTTAAAAGCGACACCGTCACAGGAACGCCTAAAGCACGGCGAATGGCGGGCAAGTCCTTGGCAAAAAGCTGATCTTGCAAGGACTTTCCAGCGGTAGAGACAATCGTTGTCACCCCAGCCACAATAGCAGGAATCAAATACGCAAACGTCTTCCCCGTCCCTGTCCCCGCTTCCGCGATCAGGGTTGTTTTTCCTTCAATGGCTTTTGCAACCTCTCGGGCAAACTCCTGCTGTCCTGGGCGAGGGCGAAAGTCATTGAGCATCTGGGCCATAGGACCATCTGCATCATAAATACGGGCAATACGAGTGGGAAAGTCCAGTTTGGGATCTTTCCAGTCTTGATTCGGGGCCATGTGTGACTGATTCAATAAAAAATCAAATAGTTAGAAATACTTGCTCAACGAAGAACGGTTTTGGTTTTGCTGATCCTGTAAGCGCTGCTGGGCGTCTTCACGCTCTTTACGAGACTTTTCATAGTCTGCCTGCTGAGCGGCACGTTCGGCCTGGCGCTCTTTGGCTTGGCTTTCAGCTGACTCTAAGCGCTCTTTAGCGACACGCTGCTTTTCTTCGTAGCGTCGAATATTTTCCGCCTCTTGCGCCTTTTTCTCAGCCGCTTCCTGTTGCTTTTCCTTGACGCGATCCGCTGCCGTATTGTTGATATTCATCGGCTCACTCGCTGCCTGAGGCGTCTTTGGCGTCACACCCATTGGGGTGCTTGCTGCCTTAGGTGTTTTAGGGCTCACCGTGCTCGGTGCTTTAGGCTCTTTCATCGTCTTAGTGCGAGGCTTCATAGGTGGCTCTTTCGTTTCGGCTGCGGCTTTAGCACGTCGCTCTTGAATTTCACGCGTTTTTTGAGCACGAAGAATACTTTCCGCTTGATTGCTAATCTGGCGGATTTCACGCGTGCGAAGCATATTCTGCTCACGCGCCTCTTCAATACAGTGGTTCACGAAAAACTTGCTGTAGCAAACCTTCGTCATGTCTTTGAGGGCCGCCTCCAACTGCGCAGTGGCGCGTTCACCTTCGCTTTTAGCCTGCTCGGCTTGCTCTACGCTCTTTAAAGCCTCTGGCTGAGACCACTGACGAAAATAGCTATCGTCCTTTAAAACAGCGCTCGCTTCTTCTTCCGTCATGGAGGCTGCGCTTGCAGTAGTCATAACGCCTAACGCACAAAGCGCTAAAAGAAATTGAAACGGACGACGATTCATGGAAAGCTCCTTGCCAGCGATTTTTAGTATCACTAAATGATACCAGCAATCAGTAAGGCGTGCAAAAAAGAAAAAGGCCAATCATTTACTAAACTCTTGCAAGTCTAACAAAATGATTAGCCTTAGGCGTCATTGGGTAGCGCTATTCGCGTATGAAGTCGTAGCGATTCGTGACAAAACCGAATCGCTCCTTTTCACGCCGTAGTGCTCTAGATTAAAGGACCGTCATGACCTTATCAGAGCTCAAACGGGACTTCGGACGCGTAGCGTTGCCATCCTGAGCGGAACGGTGACCAAAGCTCACCGCCACGGCCGTGCGCAAGCCCTTACCCTTCAAGCCCAAGATTTCGTCAATCTTGGCATAGTCCACACCTTCAAGGCTGGTGCTATCAATGCCCATTTGCGCAGCCGCGTAAAGCACAAAGCCTAAAGCGATGTAAGCCTGACGAGAACTCCAAGCAAAGAGCTGGTCTGGCGTCTTAGTATGCAAGCCAACAAAGAAACGGCGACCCTGATCTTGCTGGGTGCGAAGCGCATCGTTAGGATAGCGGCCGTCAACCGTTTCCTGTTCCAAGCGAGATTCAAAATCGGCATCCGTGTAGGCATCGTTAGCCGCAATCACGAGCACAAAGTCAGCGTCCAAGGCACGGCTCTGGTTAAAGTCCAAAATGCCAGGCAACAATTTTTTCTTGGCTTCTTCCGTGCGAGCCACGAAGAAGTGCCATGGCTGAGCGTTCACAGAAGAAGGAGAAAGGCGAGCCACTTCAAGGAGCGTGGCGACTTCTTCGTCAGTTAAGGGCTTCGTTTTGTCGTAGTGCTTCGTGGTATAACGCTGGCGAACAATCTCAAGAGGAGACATAGTTAAATCCTTGTTTAATTTGATAATGAATTCTGTTAATTTCGCGCACTAGAGAAAGAGAGGCGCGAAAAAAGTGTCGTAGAAATAGTTTAGCGAGAATGCCGGCTGTCTAAGTCGGGCATTAACATTTTTTTAAATATTCTTCTTGTCTTTTCATGCCTTCTCGCTTTTGGTACACTTTTGGGCAATGTTTTCGCGCACTCCCATCAGTTTGGTGCGAGAAAACCCGAATTTCTTATCGATGTTTTATTGAGCAAGGCGGACTCTCTGCGCCTTCTCGCCTCGGGACTAATTGTTATGAAAAAACCTATTCGTGTTGCTGTCACAGGGCCTGCTGGCCAAATCGGTTACTCTCTTCTTTTCCGCATTGCCTCTGGTGCAATGTTGGGTCCCGACCAGCCTGTTATTCTCTCGCTCTTAGAGCGTGATAACCCCCAGAGTCAGAACGCTTTAAAGGGCGTGATGATGGAATTGGAAGACTGCGCTTTCCCGCTCTTAGCGGATATGACGTGCTCCTCCGACACAAAAATCGCCTTTAAGGACGCCGAATACGCTCTTCTCGTCGGGGCTCGTCCTCGTGGACCTGGGATGGAACGCGCCGACCTCTTAGAAGCTAATGCTGAAATTTTCCAACTTCAGGGTCGTGCGCTAGACGAAACCGCTGCTCGCAATGTGAAAGTCTTGGTGGTGGGCAACCCCTGCAACACCAATGCCTATATTGCTATGAAGAACGCGCCTTCCCTCTCGCCTCGTTGCTTCTCCGCAATGTTGCGTTTGGACCAGAACCGTGCCATGAATCAGTTGGCCAAGAAAGTGGGTGCCCACGTCACCGATGTGAAGGATGTGGCTGTCTGGGGGAACCACTCTCCGACGATGTACGCCGATATCACGCACGCAACCGTGAAGGGCGACCCAGCCTTGGGCTTAGTTGATCAGGCGTGGATTAATGAAGACTTCATCCCCACGGTGGCTAAACGTGGTTCTGCCATTATTGCTGCGCGTGGCGCGAGCTCTGCTGCTTCAGCCGCTAGCGCTGCCATTGACCATATGCACGACTGGGCGCTTGGCTCGCGTGGCGAATGGGTGACGATGGGGGTACCGAGCGACGGCAGCTACGGAATTCCAGAAGGTCTCGTCTTCGGGTTCCCCTGTGTGATTGACGAAGCCGGTAACTACAGCATCGTGCAGGGCTTAGACTTCACAGAAGAAGGAAAGGCTCGCATTGCTAAGACAACCGAAGAGCTTCTCAAAGAGCGCCAAGCGGTTAAGCGCTTCTTCGCTTAATTGTTTCTCAAGCAGGATTTGGCCACAAACTAAATCCTGCTTTTTTGCCTTAATGACTTCCTAGATGCCTATTTCTGCCCAAATCATTGAAGCGATCGAGCAGCTCGAAGCTCAACTCCCCGCGTCAGTTCTCAGTAAAGAAGATCTCAGCACCCAAGAGAAAACCGTCTGCGTTTTTGATACCAATGCGCTCCTGGATATTCTCTTTTGGAGGGATCCCCATATTGCACCGCTCTCTTTTTCTCTCTCGAAAAAGAAAATCGTGGCGCTACGCTCTCGCGCCACGATGATTGAGCTCTTAGATGTGCTCGTTCGCCCTCAGTTTGCAGGTTCGCTTGAAGCGGCGCTTCCTTTTTTGAAAGAAGCCTTTGCTCTCACCACGCCAATTGATGAAGCGCTTCTCACGCCAGAAGAGACCCTCACGGGGACGCTTGCCCCAAGTGTGTGTCGTGATAGTGACGATCAAAAGTTTTTAGATCTCGCCTTTGTGGCACAAGCCGCCTTCTTATTCACAAAAGATAAACTCGTCTTGAAAGCAGGGAAAAAACTGAAAAAATTTAACCTTCTCGTGGTCACTCCTGAGGAGTTTATTAAGAAAAATCTCTTATAAATCAATAATTTATAAGGAAATCTAATCAAAATACTGTATGAACTGTGAGCAATCACAAGGAGTGAGTGGTCTATTTGTAAATAACTTATCTGTTTCAAATGAAGGCTTTTTGCTAAAAATTTATACTATGGGTGGAATTGAAATGCTGTTCTTCTTTATGAACAGCATTTTTTCTCCCGCCACTAAAGACCGGTGGTAGCGATCTTTGCTAGGTTGCTAGCCGTTCTATGGTTCTAGGTGCAGTCGCAGCCCAATGCTTTTTTCCCTTGAGCTTGGAAGAGTAAGTCGACTTTTGTGGTGTGTGTTCTTGGCGCGTTGCTCTTCGTGCCCAAGAATTGTTGGAACTATCAGGAGAATCTCTCGTGGATCAAGCTACTCTCATCGTCCAGAGTATTAATAGCATGCTCTGGGGCGTGTACTGCCTTATTCCCCTCTTGGTGGGAACGGGCATTTACTTTACGTGGAAACTTCGATTTGTCCAAGTCAAGCGTCTTGGAGAAGCCCTTCGCCAAGTTTTTGGCGATTTTTCATTTTTCGGCAAGTCTGCTGGTAAAGACGGGATGTCTTCCTTCCAGGCTCTCGCTACCGCCATTTCAGCTCAGGTCGGTACAGGTAACTTAGCGGGCGTTGCAACCGCGCTTGCTATGGGTGGTCCTGGGGCCATCTTCTGGATGTGGTTAGCCGCTTTCTTCGGTATGGCCACCATTTTTGCTGAAGCCGTGCTCGCTCAGCTCTATCGATCTCGTGACGCCAAAGGCAATATCACGGGCGGTCCTGCCTTCTACATCTCTGAAGGTTTAGGAAGTAAAGCGCTCGCCACTTTCTTCTCCATCACCATCATTATCGCCCTTGGTTTTGTGGGCAACATGGTGCAGGCCAACTCCATTGCGGATGCCTTTAATACCGCCTTTAACATTCCCACCTGGTTAACAGGGATTGGGATCATCGCCCTTTCTGGCTTCATCTTCATTGGTGGGATTAAGCGTATTGCGAGTTTTGCCGAAAAGATGGTGCCCGCTATGGCCCTCGTCTACATCGTGGGCTCGATCACGATCATCTTCTCGAACTTTACGGAAATCTTCCACGTAATCGAAATGATTTTCGTGGGCGCATTTGATCCGCAAGCCGCAACGGGCGGCGTGATTGGTGCTGGTATCCGTGAAGCTATCCGCTACGGTGTGGCACGTGGCCTCTTCTCTAACGAAGCTGGTATGGGTTCTACCCCTCATGCTCACGCTGTCGCTAAAGTCAAGCACCCTGTGCAGCAAGGTCTCTTTGCTATCGTGGGGCTTTTCTTTGATACGTTCATCATCGTGAATATGACCGCTTTCGTGATTCTCTCCACGGGGGCCTTAGATGGCGTCTTGACGGGGAGTGCATTGACGCAGCGTGCCTTCACGTTAGGTCTGGGGCCAATCGGTAACGGCTTTGTGGCTGTCTGTTTACTCTTTTTCGCTTTCACGACGATTGTGGGTTGGTACTTCTTTGCTGAGCAAAACGTGAAATACCTCTTCGGTATGCGCTGGCTCTCTACCTACCGCGTGCTCGTGCTTTGCTTCTTGATGTTGGGCTCTTTCTTACATGTCACGCTCGTTTGGGAATTGGCTGACCTCTTTAACGGGTTAATGGTCATTCCTAACGTGATTGCCTTGATTGGGTTGTCAAAACTCGTCGAAAAGGCGCTCAAAGACTACGAGCAAAACTTCACAACGGGTGGAGTACCACTTTTTGGGGCAAATGCCCCAGACGGTGGTCGCAGTCAGATTCCGATGCGCATTCGTGTACGTGGTGATCGTCCGTTCGAGACGGAAGATGATGACGATGAAGACCTAGAAGCTCGCTTTGGTAAGCGTCCTGTCAATACGCGCCGCTTGGTACGCTTTATGAATTTGCGTCACCACTTGCGCCGTCGTCATCCACCAAAGAAGAAATAATCCTCTTCTTGAGCGATACATTCAATACGGGCTCTTCTCCCAAGTAGGAAAAGAGCCCGTATTTTTTTGCTCGATTTTAAGAGGTTGGTGTTTGCACTTCGTGCGCTGCTATCTCTTCTGAGGCATTAGGAAGAGAAAGTGTAGTGGCGCTTTCCTCCGCCTCCTCTTCTGCTGGAAGGCTCTCCTGTGGGAGCGTCACATCAATGCTTGCCATCGTCTTTTGCATCTGATTCTGACGAGTCTGCATCGCGGCAAGGCTAGACTGCGCTTCACCAAACTTCTTTTGCACCTTAGCAAAGCCCTCCGCAAAGCGCAGGAATTCACTCTTCACATCGCCTAAGACTTTCCAGACTTCACTACTGCGCTCTTGCAGAGCCAGTGTCACAAAGCCCATCTGAAGACTATTAATCAATGCGCAAATCACCGTGGGACCCACTGGCGTGATGCGAAGTTCCCGCTGCAATCTATCAAAAAGTCCAGGAATACGGAGCACTTCTGCGTAAAGTCCTTCGCTTGGCAAATAAATCACGGCAAATTCCGTGGTATAAGGCGGGCGCACATACTTGTCGCGAATCGACTTCGCTTGCGTCCAAATCGCACGTTCTAACCCCTTACGAGCCTCTTGCTCTGCGGCAATATCCCCCGCTTCGAGCGCTGCCATTAAACGCTCGTAGTCTTCCATTGGGAATTTCGAGTCAATCGGAAGCCAGCAAGGCTCTTCGCCAGAAGCCCCGGGCAGGCGCACAGCAAAGTCCACCGTAGCAGAACTGCCTGGAATAAGCTGAAACTGCTCTTTATATTGGCCTGGCGTCAACATATCGGCGAGCAGAACCGAGAGTTGCGTTTCCCCAAAGGTGCCACGCGTTTTCACATTGGTGAGCACCCCTTTCAAATCGCGCACACTCGCAGCCATACTGCGCATTTCGCCTAATCCGTGTTCCACCAAACCTAACTTTTCGTCTACCGTTTTAAAGCTTGCGCTCAAGCGCTCGTTTAAGGTGCGGTCCAGCTTTTCCTGCACCGTCTCGCGCATTGCTTCAAGCTTCGTTTCGTTTAATTGGCGAATGCGCTCTAAGTTTTTGTCGAGCGCCTCACGCATCTCGTTAATTTTGCCGTGAAGCTGCTCTTGGAGCTGGCGCTCTGTTGTGGCGTGACTCGCTGTCATGCGCTGGAAGCGTTCATCGACCATCGCCTGAATCTCGAGGAGGCGCTTGTGCAGAATATTGTTTAAGTCGTTAAGACTCATCTGCGCCGTTTGATTAAGAGACTTCACCTCAGCCGCATTTTTTCCTTGCTGATCGGTCACAAAGGCCATTAAGTTCGTAAACGACTGGCGTGAATTACGATCAACATTGAGAATCTGCTCCTGCAGCTCGTGGCGCTCACCACGCTGGCCCATCAAAATCGCTTCGATGATTTCATCGCTACGGATTTCCCAATCACGTTGCTGTTGGGCTTCCATATCGAGTTGACGCTTGTAGAGCATCGCAATCATGACGACAAGCAACAAAATCAAAGCACAAAGTATGGTCAATATGACGTTTGGCGACATCAGGTCTCCTAGAAAAGTCGGGAGAGAAAGTGAATGCTTCAAACACTCACTTTCTCTTTGATTAATGGTCAGCAGGTGGTGGCGTATTGGAGTTGGAATCTCCACGGTGGCGCGCTTTATGGGCGAGTTCAGTAGCTTTATGCCAAAGGTTACTTGCGCCGTCCTTTAAATGTTGCCCTTGTTCTGCTAGCACTTCTTAGACTCGGTGCATCACTTCCTCAGTCTTTTTCGCCTTGGGGCTTTCGGGCTTTGCTGCCTCCACCTTCTCTTCAGGCTTAGTCGCGGTCTCCGCTTCGTCTAAGGGCTCCGCAGTTTTAGCGACATCGGCTGGCGCTTTGGCATAAGCACGTAAGAGTTTGTCAAGAAGCGCCAAGCTCATAGCCTCATCGCTACCCATGACATGGGTGAACTGATCATCTGCTTCGTTACTCAAAAGACTATCGTCTGCACCACGCACCAGTACGCGAAGGTTGCTGCGCAACTGGCGAATATTTTTGAGCACTTGACGGTTAAGGAGTGGATCGCTTAGCGCTAAAACCACATACGCCGCCGAAGTGATACGGGCTTTCACGAGCGTCATCGGGTCTTTGACTTCCCCTACGACAACGCCTGGCGCGTTTGCCCCTTCAAAACTCGGGTGGTTCTCTGTTCCCGAAGAGCTTGTCACGCAAATCGCTGGGATGGCTACCGCTTGCAGCTGCTTCAAAAGCGGTTGCGTTACATCATTCAATCCCACGACCACAACGTGGCCACGTTGCACCGTGCTAGTTGTCGGTTGCTCCGCTAGGGCCTTCACAGGCGTTTCTCGCATGGCCACTTTGCGGAAATACGCACGCTTTGTCACTAAGAAGTGACGTAACTTCGGAATCGAGGCGAAAAGGAGCGGGTTAAACGCAATCGAAACAATGGAGGCCGCCACGATTAAGCTCATCGTAGAGCGGTTCGCTAAGCCTAAACTCATCCCCTGACCACAGAGGATGAAAGAAAATTCTCCAATCTGCGCCACGCACGCACCCAAAATCAAGGCGGTATCAAGTGGCCACTTAAGCCACAGCACTAAGAGCGCTGCCGTAGCAGAAGTCACAAAGAGAATCACCAGCAAGATGGTGAAAATCGTAAAGGGTTGCTGAATAAAGACGTGCCAGTCCAGTAAGAGCCCGACTGAGACGAAAAAGAGCACCGAAAAAGCGTCTTGCAAGGGAAGTGTATTTTGGGCAGCGCGGTGAGCGAGGCTACTTTCACGCATCACCATGCCAGCGAAGAAAGCGCCCAATGCGTAACTCACGTTAAAGAGAGCGCCTGCTCCATAAGCAATCCCAATGGCGAGCGCCAACACGCAAAGCGTAAAGAGTTCTCGGCTTCCCAAGTCAGCGACTTTCTTCAAAATCCACGGGAGCACACGACGCCCCACAACAAGCATCACAACAACGAATACCACGACGCTCAGAAGTGTAGTGGAAAGCCCTTTAATGATCATCTTAGTGGAGAGATGTTCCCCCCCAGTAGCAACCTGCGCGAGAAGCGGTAAGCACACCATGATGAAGACCGTCACTAGGTCCTGTACCACAAGCCAGCCGATCACAACCTGCCCATTAATCGTGGTCGTTAAATGGCGCAACTCCAGTGCTTTCATCACAACGACCGTGGAAGCGCAAGAGAGCGTTAGCCCAAAGACTACTGCTTGTGGGAATGACCACCCCCAGGCGAGCATTGCCAGGGCGCTGCCGCCCAGCGTAGAAACCGTCATCTGAATGAGTGCCCCAGTCCCAGAGACGGCCTTCACACGCATCAAATCATTGAGCGAAAAGTGTAGACCCACGCCAAACATCAGGAGCATCACCCCGATTTCAGCAAACTGTTCCGTCATAGCACGGTCCACAGCAGGGAGTCCTGGAATTAAGGAGACTGCCACCCCAGAGATGATGTATCCCACCAGGGCTGGCGTTTTGAGGAATCGTTCTGCAATATAGCCAAAGATAAGGGCTAAACCAAAAGCAGTGACGAGCGTGGTAATAAGGACGAATTGATCAGTCATCGCTAACTCTTATGATCAAAAAAAGCGACGTGCATTCTTGTGCGTCACGTCGCTAAAAGCTTGCGGCTTGATACTCTTCATTTTGCCACTTTTTCTTCGCTACTGAACGCTTTCTTTCGTTTCGTTAAATTTTTTTCTCCGCAAACGTTGATAGATAGCAGAAAAACGCTCACCAGAGCGGTCTCTTTTTTTTGAGAGAACATCTAGTGAGCGTTGTTTGAATCACTCAAAGCGATTAGCTTTGAAGAGTTGCTCTAATGATTATTTCTGGTTCGGAACCTTGGCAGCAACGCCTTCAACGAAGTACATCATGTTCTGGAGATCTTCGTCAGAAGCGGTCTTACCAGCAGGAATCATTTCCTTGCCTTCGTTAGAGACGACAGGACCGTCGAACGGGCGGAATTCACCCTTGGCCATACGGTCGTAAGTCGCCTTGATATCGTCGACGATAGCCTGCGGGGTATCCTTAGCGATATCGGCCAATTCAACCATGTGAGCCTGCACGCCGCCCCAAACAGGGGTGTTGTCCCACTTACCATCAAAGACCTTCTGGATTTCCTTGGTGTAGTATTCTTCCCAGCGATGCACCACAGCGCCCTTCAACATCGTCGGAGCAGCCTTATGCATAGCGGAGTGGTACGAAATCACAGGCACTTTAGCTTCTTCAGCAGTGCTAGCCACAGCGGTCGAATTGGTGTGGTGCGTAATCACGTCTGCACCCTGACCAATCAAGGATTTCGTCGCGTCAGCTTCTTTACCCGGGTCGTACCAAGCATTGGTCCAAACCACACGAACGGTCGCCTGCGGGTTCACCGTACGAGCACCCATCGTGTAAGCGTTAATCCCTTGGAGCACTTCAGGAATCGGCATAGCTGCAACGTAGCCCAAAACGTTCGACTTCGTCGTTGCGCCGGCCAACTTACCAGCCAAGTAACGAGCTTCGTAGAAGCGAGCCGTGTAGTTCTTCACGTTTTCAGCCGTCTTGTAGCCCGTGGCATGTTCAAAGTAAACGTTCGGGAAGTCTTTGGCGACCTTCAGAACGGAGTTCATATAGCCAAAGCTCGTGGCGAAAATCAACTTGTTGCCCTGCGTGGCCAAGTCGCGAATCACACGTTCCGCGTCAGCGCTTTCAGGAATATTGTCGATCATCGTCACTTTGATCTTGTCGCCAAACTGCTTTTCCACATACTGGCGGCCCAAATCGTGCTGAGAGGACCAGCCTTCTTCATTGGCCGGACTCACATAGACAAAAGCCACTTTCATAGGTTCCTGGGCAGCAGGAGCGGTGCTCGTGCTAGCAGCGGGTGTCTGAGCGGCAGGAGCCTGCTTGGGTTCTTCTTTACCGCAAGCGCCTAACATCACCGTAGCGACACCAGCCATGCAAAGCTTGAAAGCGAAACGTTTATTCATGGAAAAATTCTCCAAAAAAGTGAATGGTTAAGAGTAAAAATAAAAGAAAATCAACACATTAGCAATCGAGAGCGCCTGAAAAATACACTTAGAAAAAAGACCATTCCGTCCGCTTTCTCTAACGAGAAGAGTGGAACGGTTTTCCAAGCGAGGCGGGTACATTCAAACGAATCCACGTGGGGTTACGGCTAATTAAGACCAGGACCAAAATCGTGGCCAAGTACGGCGTCATCGACATCAATTGCGAAGAAATCGCCAAGCCCATCCCCTGCACGGCAAACTGCAACATCGTCACGCCCCCAAAGAGGTAAGCGCCAACCAAGACGCGGGCAGGACGCCACGTTGCAAAGGTCACTAGCGCTAGGGCAATCCACCCACGCCCAGCGACCATACCTTCGACCCAAAGCGGCGTGTAGACGAGCGACAAGAATGCGCCAGCAAGACCCGCCATGGCAGAACCAAAGAGCACAGCAAAAAAGCGAATCTTTCCAACGGGGTAGCCCAAAGCATAAGCGGATTCTGGCGACTCTCCAACCGCGCGAAGAATCAAACCCCAGCGAGTTTTAAAGAGGAAGAACCAGACCGCAAAAAGAAGCAAAAGCGCCACGTAAACAAGCCAATGCTGAGAGAAGAACGCTTCTCCGACAAAGCCTAAATCCTTGAGACCAGGAATACCCAGCTGAGCACGCACAGGAAGCGAAGCGCCCTGCATCGGCTGACCAATAAAGGCAGAAAGCCCAGAGCCAAAAAGCGTTAACGCCAGCCCTGCCGCATATTGATTGGCCTGAATGCCCACCACGAAAAAGCCAAAGAGGCAACCAAGAAGGAGCCCCACGGCAATCCCTGCTAAAAAGCCCAACGTGAGGCTTCCCGTGGAAAGCGTGACCCCAAAGCCCGTCACCGCTCCCATGAGCATTAACCCTTCGATACCGAGATTTAAAACACCAGACTTCTCGTGAATCAAAATACCCACAGCAGCAAGTAAGAGTGGCGTACCCGCGTTAAGAGTTGAGGAAATAATCGACGCAGCTAAACTCATTTCGCAACTCCTCGCGTCCAACCAATCCAACGCACACGGTAGGTGATCATCGTGTCACAAGCCAAAATAAAGAAGAGCAAGAGCCCCTGATAGACCCCAGTAATCGAGTTTGGTAGTCCTAAACGACTCTGAGCGAGTTCGCCCCCTAAGTAAAAGAGCGCCATCACAAAGGCAGCAGGAATGCACCCAATCGGAGAAAGTCGTCCCACAAAAGCCACGATAATGGCAGCAAACCCATAGCCAGGGCTAATCGAGAGTGTGAGCTGTCCCAAAGGCCCCGCCGCTTCAATCCCACCAGCTAAACCTGCCAAGGCGCCACTAATTAAGAGCGATGCCCAAATCAAGTGCCCTGGTTGGTAGCCTGCGTAGCGAGCGGCCAAAGGAGCCATCCCAGAAATCTTGAATTCCATACCGAGCGCCATCTTATCCATCAAGACCCAGATGCCCAGCGAACTCATCAAAGCCAAAATAAAGCCAAAGTGCAGACGTGTCCCGTCCATCAAGACGCCCAAGGTTGCAGCGGATTGAAAGAGCTCCGTTTGCGGGAATCCGTAGCCTTGTGGGTCGCGCATCGGTCCTTGCACAGCCCACTGTAAGAAGAACTGTGCTACGTAGACCAACATCAAGGAAACCAAAATTTCGTTGGCATGGAAGCGATGACGAAGAAGCGCGGTAATCGCACCCCAAATAGCGCCACCGAGCGCAGAAGCAATAAGAACAAGGATCACCCAGTAGGGACCTGTGTTGGGACCTGCCATCAGCGCGACAGCCCCACCCGCGACAGCGCCCATCACTAATTGTCCTTCTGCCCCGATATTCCACATATTGGCGCGGAAACAGACCACGAGACCCACCGCACAAAGAAGAAGTGGCGTCATTTTGACCGCAACTTCAGTCCAATCGCGTAATGAGTCAAGCGGATCAATAAAGAAGGTATAGAGCGCCATGATCGGATCTTTGCCAAGCGCTAAGAAGATAAACCCACTCGTGATGACCGTCAGAATAAGGGCTGCAATGGGAGAAATCCAACGCAGTGCCTTTGCCTGATCAAGACGGGGTTCTAAATGAAGAGGAAACTGCATGATTTACTCCCCGTCCTTTGGCGCGTCAGCCTTCTGCACTGGACCATTTGGCCAGAAACCAGACATCCACTGCCCCACTTTTTCGATATTCATCTTTGCCTTATCCTCGCAGGGCGACAAGTACCCGCGGTACATCACCCCAATGCGGTCACAGATTTCAAAGAGTTCTTCAATTTCTTCAGAGACGATCAAAATCGCCGCACCATCATCACGCAAGCGCATGAGCGAGCGACGAATATCTGATGCGGCCCCTATGTCCACCCCCCAAGTCGGTTGATTGACGATCAGGACTTTCGGGTTTTGCAAGATTTCGCGGCCCATGATGAATTTCTGCAAATTTCCCCCAGACAAGCTCGCAGCCGTCTTTTGAGAAGAGGGAGTCTTTACATGGAAGCGTTCAATCACGAGTTCGGCAAAGCGGCGCGCTTTATCCGCGAGAATAAAGCCACCTTTGACAAACTGGTCACCCGTTAAATAGGTGTTTGTTTGAAGCGTCACATCAGGTACTACGGCGTGACCTAAGCGCTGCTCAGGCACATAGCGTAATCCTTGCAGACGGCGTGGTTTCGTGTAGAGGTGTCCAACGGGCTTACCAAAAAGCTTCACGCTTTCGGGCGCTGTTAACTGCTCTCCTGAGGCCACCGCCATTAAGCGCGCCTGACCATTTCCAGAAATCCCGGCAATCCCCACGATTTCCCCTTCGCGCACGTCAATCGAAACATTCTGGATGCCACAAAGGCGCAAGTTTCCTTCAACAGAAACGTCCTTCAAAGAGAAAATAACTTCGCCTGGCTCGCGGGTAGCTTCGCGCATCTTGGGCGGTTCTGCTCCAATCATCAATTGCGCAAGGGAAGCGGCGGTTTCTTCTTTGGGATTAACAGTGGCGATGATTTCTCCGTGGCGCAAAACCGCACAGCGGTCTGCTAACTCACGAATTTCATCAAGTTTGTGGGAGATAAAGAGAATGGAGACGCCTTCGAGCGAGAGTTTATGTAGCGTCTTAAAGAGTTTTTCTACAGCTTGAGGAACCAAGACAGACGTGGGTTCGTCCAAAATGAGCAACTTAGGTTCAGTCATCAAGGAGCGAATGATTTCCACGCGCTGACGCTCACCCATGGAGAGTTCGTAGACGACTGCGGTGGGGTCGACTTCAATCCCGTAGCGCTCGCCCAAACGACGCACTTCTTGAGCAATTTCAGCAATTGGGCGCGGTTCTGGAAGGCCAAGGGCGACATTTTCCGCCACAGTGAGGGTGTCGAAAAGCGCAAAATGCTGGTGCACCATGGAGATCCCTGCTGCACGAGCCTCTGAGGGGCTATTTAAGTTGAGTGGCACACCATCAAACTCAATAGTGCCTTCATCAGGACGCACTGCGCCGTAGATGATCTTCATCAGGGTGGATTTTCCCGCCCCGTTCTCCCCCAAAATGGCCAACACTTCGCCTGGAGCAACCTCCAGAGAAATGTCATGATTGGCCACGATATTGAGGTAGCGCTTAGTGATATTTTGGAGTCTAAGTCTTGGAGTCATGAGCCAGTTCACTGAGCTAAGCACACCTTAGCCAGTGCAGATAAAAACAATAATCCAGTCATCTCGATTGGCATTAGCTCTTAGAGAGCGAATTCAACTCAATAGCACAACCCGCGCTAGAGGAACTCAAGCCCTCAGAAGCGCCCCCTCACAAAAAGAGAAATTCTTCCCGTTTGAGAGCATCGCTCATCGCCTTAATTGATAGCCCGCATTTTAGCGATCTTTCAGCCTTTTTGCCGATAATTCTTTTAAAAATCGCTCACTCTAAGGATTAGTCCTCACCTCCTCTTTTGTACCTATAAGAGACTCGAAAAAAGAAGACGCCTTCCACACAATAATTTTTTTGCATTTTCTTTTTAAACGTGCTATGCTTTTCCTCTCTCTTGATCTTTCACGCTCAAGAGGGCATAAATCGGCGGAGAAGTGGCAGAGTGGTCGAATGCACACCCCTGCTAAGGGTGCAGGTCCGAATAAGGGCCTCGAGGGTTCGAATCCCTCCTTCTCCGCCAATTTCACTTCTTTTTCCCTGTCTCACAGGCGATTCCATCAATTTCACAAAAATCCCAAAATCTTTTAAGACCCTATCTTCGTTTTTTCAGAAGAGGCTCTGTTGCGCCTGTACACAGCGTTGTAAACGCGTTTTGACGGGCAACAAAAAAAACCGCTGCAACGCAATTCGTGCAACGGGCTACAAGAATTCTGGAGCGGGTGAAGGGAGTCGAACCCTCGTCTCTAGCTTGGAAGGCTAGGGTAATAGCCGTTATACGACACCCGCAATTGAGAAGTTGAATCTTAGCATACTCTTTTAAAGTTTGCCAAGATCGCTTTGCAATTTCCCAACCTCTGATTTAAAGGCTTGAATTTAGCGTCGTTTAGGCTTTTCTGCTCTCTAATTCTTTTTGAAGCCAGAAAATCCCTACGAGCGTTTTCACGTCCGTGATGCGGCCATCAAGGCACATCGCGAGTGCTTCCTCAAAGGGGACTCGATAGAGTTCTAGGTATTCACCAGGATCGAGTTCTTGCTTGCCGTAGGTGAGCTCTTCGGCCAAATAAATCACGATATGCTCATCGCTATAGCCAATCGCATTATTAATGAGCCCTAAACGCTTCCACTTCGCCGCGCTCAAACCACACTCTTCGTGGAGTTCACGCTTAGCGCAGGTCAACTCATCTTCTTCATCGTCAATTTTACCCGCAGGAATTTCCCAAAACGCTTTACGCAGGGGATGACGCCATTGGCGCTCGAGCACAATGTTGCCATCATGGTCTAGCGGAATCATTGCACACGCGCCGCGGTGTGGGAAAACAAAGCGCGTAGAGGATTCACCACCAGGAAGCGTCACCGCTTCTTGTCGCACCTTAACAAAGTGGTTGTGGTAAATGGTCTCTGCACTCACAGTGGTTTCCGTGAGCGGATCATTCTCGCGCTCAGCGCGTGGCGCAGGCAAAGAGATGAGAGGAATACTGCAGTTGTCGCACGTCTTGTCCATGGTCTATTTCTTCTTAAAAAGGAAAAGTCGTTGTGGCGAATAGCTACAAAGCGATTCGGATGAATCTTTTCATTGTAGCGAGGAGAACTCAAAGGGGCTAATTTTCCCGATCTTCGATACAATGTGAAAGCTCGTTTTTAGAATTCATCCTCAAAAAATATCATGCAGGTTTTAGTCGTCGGAGCCGGGATCACCGGACTCATGACAGCGTATGCGCTTTTTTCTCGTGGCATTCGTGTCACGCTCCTTGAAGGACGCCCCTCGCCTTGCCAAGGAGCAAGTTATAGTTGCTCTGGGCTCATTGGCGATGCCGAGCCTCAGCTCTTAAGTTCTCCGAATACGTCTCTCGTCTATGGGGCTGGTCTTGTTTTCCAGCACCCTATTTTTGCGCATCTGATGAAAAAGAGTCGCAGCGAAGAGCGTGCCGCTGAACTCAATCGTCTCACCAAAATTTTCTCCGACGCCTCTATTGCTTGGTTGCGTCAGCATTCTGAGTCGGAAGGCTTTCTCCTTCAAGAAAGTGCTGGCACACTCATTGCTCAATCTGACCAAAACAAAACCACGAGCGAACACGAAGAAATTCCGCTCGATATGTGGTTGCAGGTTGAACCCTCGCTCTACGGGGTAAAGCCTGGCACGAGTTTTCAAGTAAGCCGTAGTGTTTCTTGGTCGATTAGCTACTTCGCTAAGCAACTCAAAGAATGGTTGCTCGAGCATGAAGTCCCTATTCTCAACAATCAGCTCGTCACCGACTTTGTGATCTCTGAGGGACGCTGCCGTGGGGTCAAAACCGCCACTGAAACGTTTAAGGCCGATGCCGTTGTCATTGCCTCTGGATTAGGTGCTCAAGCGCTCCTGAAAGCAGCCAAGATCAAATTCCCGATGTTGCCCTTAACACGTTGCGTCTTGAACACAACGCTTTTTGGCGATGCAATGCGTATTCGTCATGCCATCATCGATCCTGATGGTTTCCTACTTTCGCCGCTCGAAGACTTCTTGCGAGTACAAGGCCGCTGGTATCTTGGTCTAGAAGATGACTTTGATCGTGATGCCGAATATCGTGCACTCTGGGAAGCCGGTATGAAGTACTTCCCCGAAATTGGGGACTGGAAAAACGCGCGCTACTTCTCGCAGAGTGTTCTCACTACGCCTGACTCTTTAGGCGTTGTGGGTGAAAGTGGAATCCCAGGGCTTTGGCTCAATGTTGCTGGCGGCATTCATGGTGCCGACTTTGCGCCCTACTATGCCGATACGTTGGCGCAACTCCTGCGCGGCGAAACGCCTGAGCACGCCCAAGCGCTTAGCATTGAGCGCTTCCGCTAAATTAAGCCCGATGCTCGTCAATCGACTTTAAGCTAGGACGAGTAAAATGTGCGCAACAGTCTTGTTGACCGAGAAAAGAGCGAGGCTTTTTTATAGGACTCGCTCTTGACCTCAACGGTCAGAAAAAATATTCCAAGCTATTTCTGAAATAAGGACAGTTTCAAATGAGTCTCACCATTTTCAATGATGACGAATTTCAAGCTTTAGAACATCGTGCTGCCAATCAATTGGGAGAAGCCACGTTGATGGAGCGTGCTGGTGCTGCTGCGGCAGCCTTGATCGAATCTCGTCTCCCAAGCGACGCTAAAGTGAGTATTTTGGCGGGGCCTGGCAACAATGGTGGAGATGCGATTGCACTCGCCTGTGAATTAAAAGAGAAAAATCGCGACGTTGTGCTCATTTTGTCTGCTGGTCGTCGTCCGACGACTGCGCTTGCCCTAGCACAGCTCGAGCGTTGGAATGCTTTAGGTGGAGAAATCGAAACCGACCCCTACATGGCACGCAAAGCTGACTGTGTGGTGGATGGTCTTTTCGGAATTGGCCTCAAAAAACCGATCACGGGCAACTATCTTGATGCCGTGCTTTGGTTCAACGAACGCCAAGCTCTCAAGATTTCGCTTGATGTGCCCTCTGGGTTAAATCATGCAACGGGGCACTGGATTGGAACATACCCGGGTTGCCGCGCTGACATTACGCTTACCTTCTTAGCGACCAAAGCTGGTCTCTATATGAATGACGGTGCTGATGCCGCTGGCGAAATTGTGATCAACAATTTAGACGTCTCTGTCCCGCTCTCGAACCTCTCTGTGATTGGCCCAGATGAAATTCAGCATGTCCTGCGCCCGCGCGACCGAAACACGCATAAAGGCAACTTTGGTCATGTTGCAGTGGTGGGTGGTGCTGACGGGATGATCGGTGCAGCACTTCTTGCAGCTCGTTCTGCTTTAGTCTCGGGCGCAGGTCGTGTCACGGTTTACCCCGTGAGCAAAAACGCTCCCGCGGTCGACATGCTCTACCCAGAATTGATGTTTGGTACGCCCTCTTCCGACTTCACAAGCGCTTCTGTCATTGTGGTTGGCTGTGGCCTGGGTCAGACCGAAGAAGCTAAGGCGCTCGTTGTGAAGGCGCTGGATTCCAATAAGCCAGTGGTATTTGATGCCGACGCGCTTAACATCATTGCCGCGAATATGCCCCTGCAAGATAAACTCCTTGCTCGCCAAGCTCCCACAGTGATCACACCGCATCCAGGCGAAGCCGCTAGACTCCTTCGTCGCGATACCAAGGGGGTTACCGTGGATCGCGTTGCCGCTTGCCGAGAGTTGGCCGTGCAAAGTGGTGCGATTGTGGTCTTAAAAGGTGTGGGCAGTATTATCTCACTTCGTAGCGCACGCGCTTGGATTAATCCGACAGGCACTCCTGCGCTTGCCACTGCTGGGAGCGGTGATGTGCTCGCTGGCATGATTGGTGCAATGTTCGCTCAGGGCTTTGATATGGTTGAATCCGTTCACGCCGCAGTTTACCTTCATGGACTCGCGAGCGAAGGGATTGAAGCCGGTATGACGGCAAGCGATATTGCTCCCAATGCGATGGCGATTCTTCAGGATGCTCGTGCTGATGGGCACTTGAAGAATACGGATGCCTGCTTCATTTAAAAATCACTCTGCGACTAGGTAGAACATCGTGGGTTGAGGTAATACCTCAACCCATTTTCGTTTTCTCCCACAAAAAAATTTTCCTTTCGGTAAAGTAAAAGTACGCCCTCCTGTGAGGAGGGTGCAGGAAGGTCTCATTTGACGCAGCTTGTGGTGCTCGCACTTTCAAGTTAGTTCTCTCTCCAGGTCGAAGGTCAGCGGTTCCTCTACCGCGAAGCCCCTCATAGATTACGCCGCGGGCGCACTCTGGCTACCAACCTCGACCAAAGTCTCTGCTTCATGGGTAATTTCCCGCTTTGCTCTCTTTTTTGAATACTAAGGCAATCAGCGCTCTACCCAAACTTTTATCCAAACATAAACATTGAATCCAGATACTTTAGGAGTTTTATTATGTCTCTCTCGCTTCTTGACGCCTGTCGCTCTTGCTGCTGCACTTGCTTTCGGTTCCGTCGGTACGTCCGCTTTTGCCAAAAATATCGAATTGAAATTCGGTGTGACGCCTGTTCCTCACGCTGAAATCGCTGAATTCATTAAGTTAAGCCCAAGCTCGTCCAGGAAGGGGTTGACCTGAAGATTGTTGAATTTAACGACTACATTCAGCGAACCTCGCTTTGAAGTCGGGCGACTTATCCGCTAACTACTTCCAGACGATTCCTTATTTGGAAGACTTTGCTAAGCAACACAACCTTGACTACGAAATTCTTGTGAGCGTGCACTTGGAACCTTTGGGACTCTACTCGAAGAAAGTGAAATCCTTGAAGGACATTCCTGATGGCTCTCAGATCGCCATTCCGTCCGACCCGACGAACGAAGGCCGTGCTTTGAAGGTGCTCGAATACTCTGGTCTTATCAAGTTGCGCGAAGGTGCGACGCTCTTGGCCACGACGGCTGACATCGTCGAAAATCCGAAGAAGTTGAAGTTCCTCGAATTGGAACCTGCACTTCTGCCACGTTCCTTGGATGACGTCACCGCTTCTGTGATTAACGCCAACTTCGCTTTGGCGGCTGGTTTGAACCCGGCTAAGAACGCCATCGCTCTCGAAGAAAAATCCTCTCCGTTTGGCAACGTCGTTGTGGTTCGCAAGGGCGACGCTCAGAAGGAAGAATTCCAGAAGTTGAAGAAGGTTCTCACTTCGCCTGAAGTGAAGAAGTTCATCGAAGAGAAATACGAAGGCGGGGTGATCCCGGTTTTCTAAACTAATGTCTGAGTTTCTCGAGATGAAGTATTGATAAGTCAAAGGCCATGCTCAAAAATGAGTGTGGCCTTTGTTTTTGGTCTCTGGTTATTGGATACGCATGGTGTGCTGCACTTGATCGCGCACCACTTGAAGAACGCCTGACACCTTTTCGAAAGCGGTGATGGCTTTTTCAATATCGTCCTTTTCAGGGATGCTGAGCGCAACTGCGTTGATAATCTTGTAGTCGTAGACGACTTTTGCGCCTTCTTTTTTCGCAGCTTCTAGGAGCGCTTCTCTTCCGAGAGACGCATCGTAGTACACAATCAACGTGTGAGAGACGAACTGAGTGCTCTCTCCTGCTGGTGGCATGATCGCTAGCGCAGGCTCCATCAACAGCGCTGTTGTCGCAGAGAAAAGTGCGAAGAGAAATGTTTTTTGTACGATAAAAAAACTCCCAAAGGTGTGTTTTGGTATTCTCACTTGTTTCCAGAAACAGTCTTCTCTTTTTGTTCCATTAAAACGTAACAATTTCACTGAACACCGCCTCCTCTCGCTCAGATTCACTCTCTTCGTGGCACGATCTCCGAGTGCTAGAGTACTTAAACTTTTTCTTCTCAGCCTCACGTGGTTGCTGATTTTCTCGAGCGCATTGCCAAAGAATTAATCTAACACAGCAAGGTATAGTGAACACTACGCCGTTTTTTCCTCCCTTCCAAGAGAATCCCGTCCAATACCCTCAAAATAGACAATTTCTGGACCATCAAATCACTCTTCCTTACCCAACTTCTATAAATCGATAAAAACTCTATAAATACTGTTAGTACCTCTATAGGACAAAAACTAAAGTTTTATATTTTGGACTAAAACTAAAAATTTCTCCTCAATGAAAACAATTGACCAATCTACTTAACTTTAATTTTTGTCTTACACAGGTAATAGTATATTTTTAAACACTTTTATAGATATTCGTGCTTTCATTTTCCCCTTCCTATAGAGTGCCATTTTCGGCACTTACTCCACCTTTTTCTCGCCAAAATGCTTTGTCCAAGGTAGGTTTATGGACGGACAAAGTAAAAAATAACCTCAAAAAAGACAAAATTGAGGACTCCATAGTGCCTAAATTTTTACTAGTCCAAAATATTTTTTTTTAACTTTTGTCTGATAGCTATATACAATAAAAATTGTATAAAAATCATTGAGTTAAGTTTTCTAAAGAAGCGCTACAGAAAGAAATTTTTATCTATTGGACAATGGATAAATTTCAATTAGTTTGGACTAATATTTTTGAACACTTATGATTTCTCTTTTCCGAGCTTTTCTCGTCCTGAGAGGAAGATTCTCCACAGAGTTGCTTCTCTGGGAAAACCCTAGAGGATTTTGTTCACTCGAGTCTTTAAAATGGACTGGATAACCTCCTCTCATTGACCACCGGAGTTGAACTGCATCATGAAAAAACTCATCCTCGCCCTTAACCTCGCGCTCTTGGGTCTCACTTGCCAAGCTCAAGCAGCTGAAAACACCCAACCTCAATACACTTTCAAACCTGGCACTTATAGCGCCACCGTCACTGGGCACAACGCCCCAGTCACAGTCAAAGTGACAGTTTCTGAGCACCGTATTGAAAAGATTGATGCAAGCGAAAACCTTGAAACGATTGGCGTTGGTCGCAAAGCCATTGAAAAAGTGACTGCCAAAATCTTGGACTACCAGAGTTTAGGTGTTGATGGCATTACTGGGGCTACACTCAGTTCTTTTGCTGTGCGTGAAGGCGTGAAGAAAGCGCTTCAAGGGGCCACTCAAGATATGGAAGCGTTAAATAACGCATCCTGTGTAACGCATCCTGTGGGTGTGCTTGATCTACAGTCTGATGTGGTCATTGTTGGTGGCGGCGGTTCTGGCCTTGCTGCTGCGATTTCTGCTTACGAAGCTGGTGCTCGTAAGGTCATCATTCTTGAAAAATTAGGCTTCTTAGGCGGTTCGACAAACGTGAGTGAAGGTGCACTCAATGCACCTGATCCGCTTCGCCAGGGTAAGCAAGGTATTGAAGACTCGACTCGCTACTTCTTTGAACAAACTATGCACGGCGGCCATGATAAAGGCGATCCCGCTCTCGTGCGTCACCTCACCTCTCGCGCACTCGATGCCGTTCACTGGATGGAAATGGAAGGCGTGATCTTTAAGGATGAAGTCGGTACCGCAACAGGCGCGCTCTGGCAGCGTAGTCACTATCCTTCTACTCCGTCTGGCAACAGCTACATTCGTGCTTTTGAAAAGCGTATTGCTGAAACCAATGGCGCTATTGAGGTCTACACTGACGCGCAAGTCATCGATTTAAAGAAAGAAGATGGTCGCATCACTGGGGTCGTCGCTAAGAATTTCGGTCGTACGATTAACGTGAAGAGTCCGGCCGTGGTGATTGCCACGGGTGGCTTTGGTGCCAACATTCCGCTTCGCCAGAAAGTAAATACCGGCGTTTGGAAAGACGTGGAATTGAATAACCATATCGGCACGACTAACTTAAACAAAGCCGCCCAGGGCGAAGGCCTGATTTTGGCTGAAAAATATGGTGCTGCACTTGTGGGCTTAGACGACATTCAGCTCCATCCTTGTGGCACACCAGGCACTGGTTTGATGGAACACATCCGCACCTCGGGTCGCAACCGTATCTTTGTCAATAGTGATGGGGAGCGCTTTGTGAACGAAGGCGCAGCGCGCGACGTTTTAGCCAAGGCGATCTTTGCACAAAAGGGTGGCCAGTACTGGATTGTAGTGAACCATCTGCGTTATCCCTCTCGTGACTTCATCGACAACAATGGCGATTCCATTAAGAATATGGCCGCAGTCGGTGCCGTTGTTGAAGCCAACACGCTCGAAGAGCTCGCTCAGAAGTGCAAGATGGATCTGACCAAATTAAAGGCCAGTATCGACGCCTACAACAAGGCTGTTGAAACCAAGACACCTGATGAATTGGGCTTTGTGGCGAACAACAAGGCTGACCGTCAGATGACCGAAGGTCCTTGGTACGCTAGTCGTAAGGTGCCAACTGTGCATCACACGATGGGCGGCATTAAGATCAATCCACAAGGTCAAGTGCTTGACGCCGAAGGGAACGTCATTCCTGGGCTCTATGCTGCTGGTGAAGTCACTGGCGGCATCCACGGCTCGAACCGCTTGGGCGGTAACGCGATCGCAGACTGCATGGTCTTTGGTCGTACGGCTGGCACGAATGCGGTGATGCTTCGTTAATCGCTAAAACTCATCACACAAAGCAAAGAGCCAAGGATTTCGGTCCTTGGCTCTTTTGCATTGGTTGAAAAGTTTTTAGTCTTCTTGGAAGGCTTTTTCTCGTCCTTTGCGAATACTTGGTGCAAGCACCAAGAGAAGCAAAACTAACGAGACAAGAAGCAAACCCGCGGAAATGGGACTCGTCACAAAAGTCGTGAGATCGCCTCGCGAGAGAATCAGCGCACGGCGCATATATTCTTCCATCATCGGGCCCAAGATGAACCCAAGAATCAGCGGCGCTCCTTCACAGTCGAGCTTATAGAAGATGTAGCCCAAAAGCCCGAAGCCAATCGTCATCCAAATATGGAAAACGTTGTTGCTAATCGAGAAGACCCCGATACAGCAGAAGCACAAAATCGCAGGATAGAGCCAACGATACGGCACTCGCAAGAGTTGCACCCAAACCCCAATCAGCGGGAGATTCAATATAATGAGAATGAGGTTACCCACCCACATCGAAACAATCAGCCCCCAGAAAAGATCAGGGTTCATTTGCATCACTTGAGGTCCAGGGGTGATGTCATGAATCATCATTGCCCCAATCATCAACGCCATCACCGCGTTAGACGGAATCCCCAAGGTGAGCATCGGAATGAAGCTCGTTTGCGCACCAGCATTATTGGCAGACTCTGGACCCGCCACCCCACGGATGTTGCCTTCACCAAAGGCGGGAGTCGCGTTTTTGCCAGCGAGCTTCTTCTCCAAAGTGTAGGAGGCAAAGCTCGAGAGCAAGGCGCCGCCACCAGGCAGAATCCCCAAAAGAGAGCCCAAGATCGTTCCACGGGCAATCGGGCCCGCAGAAGCCTTCATTTCCTCTTTACTAGGCAAAACGCTCTTAATTTTTTCGGGAACAAAGGAGCGAGTCTGGCTCTGCTCAAGGTTTCGCATAATCTCAGCAAAACCATAGATCCCCATGGATAAAGCGACGAAGTCAAGCCCTTCCATCAACTCATCAATACCGAAGGTGTAGCGTAGAGCGCCAGAGTTGACGTCCGTGCCCACAAGCCCCAACAGTAGCCCCACGAAAATCATCGCAATGGCTTTCAAGAGGTCGCCGTTAGCGAGCACTACAGCGCTCACGAGCCCCAGCACCATCAAAGAGAAGTATTCGGTAGGACCAAACTTAAAGGCCAGTTCGGTCAAGGGTTCCGCAAAAGCAGCAATGAGTACCGTGGCAAAACAGCCAGCGATAAAGCTCCCGATGGCAGCGACCCCTAGAGCCGCGCCAGCGCGCCCTGCGCGAGCCATTTTGTGTCCATCTAGACACGTCACCACCGCTGCGGCTTCGCCAGGAATATTGACGAGCACTGCTGTCGTCGAGCCACCGTACTGCGCACCATAGTAAATCCCGGCGAGCATGATGAGTGCTGTTGCAGGATCGAGCGAGTAGGTAATTGGCAAGAGCATGGCAACCGTTGCCACAGGACCCATTCCAGGGAGCACGCCGATGAGTGTCCCAACCGAGACCCCCACAAAGCAGTAAAGCAAATTTTGTAGGCTAACAGCCTGCTCGAAACCGAGCCACAAATTAGCAATTAAATCCATGACCAGGCTTCCTTAGAAAAAGCTTGGCCAAACAGGGACCTGGAAACCGAGTCCATAAACGAAAACGCCCCAGCAGACTGCGCAGAGCACCACAATCAACACACCGACCTCTTTACGACGGGCCATCGGAGAGGCAAGCGAAGAGACGGCAATCATCAGTGCCAACGCAATCATGAACCCTAAGCTCAGAAGCGCAAACGCAAAGCAGGCCACACCACCCAATACGAACAGGAGCACGCTCCAGTGCACGGGTTCAATACGGCTACTGCCCTCGGCAGGTTTGATAAAGAGAGCCTTAATGGCAATCACCAGACCTAAAACCACCAATCCTGTACCCAGAATGGTCGGAAAATAGGCAGGCCCCATATGGGAAAGGCTTCCCAAATCGTTCTCTTGTGCGGCAACCACAGCGATCGCCCCAATTAGTACGAAGAAAACCCCAGCCCAAAAATTTTTTTCGTGTTTGATTCTCATAGGAGTCCTATGGGTAATTGGATACGTCATAGCAACGTGAGCCCTTTAACCAATATCTTTTTGCACAGCACTCAGGAACACAACGGCCCCGAACATCTCGGGGCCGAAGTAGTGTCGTGCGAGTTAATCCACTTTAGCGCCCGAAATCTTAAGGAGTTGGGCGTACTTTTCACTTTCACGACTAATTAGTTGAGCGAATTCAGCAGGTGTTGTTGGGGTAACCATGCCACCCAACTTTTCCAATCGCTTTGTTAGCTCAGCGGAAGTCAATGCTTTAGTCAATACCTTATTCAAATCTGCGACAACATCGTCTGGCGTGCTAGACTCGACGAAGAGACCGTACCAAGTTGAAATATCGAAATCCTTCACACCAGCTTCTTCCATCGTCGGAACATCAGGCAACATCGGTGTACGAGACTTGGTGGTGACTGCTAGCGCGATCAACTTACCATTTTCGATATTGGGTAGGCAGCTCGCGAGGTTGTCGAAAATAAGATCAGTTTGACCAGCCAAAACCGACATGCGAGCGGCAGCCGCCCCATTGAAGGGGACATGCACCATATTGATGCCTTCACGGTTCTTCAAGAGTTCGGCAGCCATATGACCCGCAGAACCATTGCCACCCGAGGCGTAATTCAATTCACCAGCATGCTGTTTTGCGTAAGCGACCAAGTCTGCAACGCTCTTCACACCGGTCTTTTCAGCGAACTGAGGCGTCACGACCAACACATTTGGTACGTGAGCGATCAAGGTCACTGGCTTGAAATCCTTCACAGGATCGTAAGGAAGGCGCTTGTAGAGGTGCGGGTTAATCGCATGCGTTGCCACTGCGCCCACGACAATCGTGTAGCCGTCACCCGGCTGACGTGCAACGTAGGCCATCCCTACGCCACCACCAGCACCGGGGCGGTTGTCGACAATCACATTGCCCAAATCATCCTTCACCGTATCGGCAATCGCACGAGCCGACACGTCAAGCGGACCTCCGGGTGGATAAGGCACCACTAAACGAACGGGGTTACTACCTTCTCCCTTGGGCAGGCTCGCAAAAGAGGCTGCCGGAAAGCTCAATCCAGCAGTTACGCAGAGTAAACCCATGGCTTCTAGTAGTACACGTCGTTGCATTTTTATCTTCCTCATTAAAAATGTGATTCGGAAGTACTGTTAGAGTCTTCAACAGCACTGCATAGTCTCTATTTGAACACAGCCACCGCGATAATGCAAAATAAGGAAAAGATCTTAGATAGAGAAAAAATCCTTATATCTCAATATCTTAGCTTTTCTCTAATCACTTTCTCTTAAGGTGTATTTCTTTTTTCGGCTTTTTCGAGCCCCCAAAAATCCCCCTAATCGTCCTAGAATAAGCAGACAAACTTCTCTTTCATTCACATAGTGTGGAGTTTTCAACGATGTCTACCCTTCTTCCTTGGCCCTTTAGAAAAATCGTTGCGCATCGTGGCGCAGGTACGATGGGGCCGGAAAATACCCTGGCTGGTTTCCGCGTCGGTTTAGAGCACGGTTATCATGCTTTTGAAACCGATGCCATGTTGAGCAAAGACGGCATTCCCGTAATCATGCATGACCCGAAATTCGGTCGCATTATCCGCGATAGCCGTAGCGTGCCGGAATTAACCGCTGCAGAAATCCGTCAGCTCGATGCTGGTAGCTGGTACAGCCCCTTTTACGCGGGCGAACCTCCCGCCGGTTTTGAACAGGCTGTGCGTTGGTGCCGCGCCAACCAAGTTTGGCTCAACATTGAAATCAAGCCCGCTCCTGGGTTTGAGCGCGAAACGGGTGAAGTGGTCGCTCACTTAACGACCGAGCTCTACAGCGACTTGGTCAAAGCTGGTGGCGGTAAGGCCGAAGGTATTGTGCCTGAAGTGCCGCTCTTCTCCTCCTTTAAGCCCGATGCACTGCGTGGTGCTTATGCGGCTGCCCCTGATATTCCTCGTGGCTTTTTAGTGGATGAATTCCCAGATAACTGGCGCGAAATCTTAGAAGAAACCGACTGTGTGGCACTTCACTGCAACCACAAGCGCTTAACGCAAGAGTTGATTGATGAAGTCCACGCTATGGGGCGCTGGGTTTTCTGCTACACCGTGAATGATCCCAAGCGCGTACAGGAAATTTTGCGCGTGGGCGTTGATGGTCTTTGCACCGATCGCTTAGATTTGGTTCACCCCATCGCCTAACTGATCGCAATTTCACCTAGTTCGAGTGAGTATGAGTAAATATTCACTTTTACGAAACGCCGTCTCGCACAACGAAAGCTTGACGGCGTTTTCTTTATTCCAGAGGGTTTTTTAGGTTATAACTGAATTCTCGATTCTGTGACAATTTGCACCGAACGTATGTCGTCGAGGACATATCCTCTAAAATAAGAAAATATCTATCGCCTCTCTGAAATCGATAACTTTTAAGTAAGTACTAGAAAGACTTCTACAGAAAGGCTAGAAGAGGTTGTCGTTTTTAGCCAGGAAGCGAAGAAAAGGAAGCGTCTCCTAGCAAGCAAAGTGAGAAAAATAGATCCAAGCAAATGAGATCTTTTTCTATACCCCAATAAATGAAGGAAAAATTGCGTAGTGAGTACTTCCTTTCTTTTTAAACTTTTGACTATAGGAAGCTATGAAATGTCCTCTTTAACGACAAAAGTCACTCTTCCCAATGGCTACGGTATGCCGATCGTTGGTTTTGGTACCTGGCAGACGCCCGATGGCGACACCGCGGTGAATTCCGTGATACGCGCCTTGCGTGCTGGCTACCGTCATATTGATACGGCTGCCATTTATGGCAACGAACGTAGCGTGGGTGCTTCCATTAAGGCCTCTCGCGTGGCTCGCGAAGACCTCTTTGTGACAAGCAAAGTGTGGAACGACTTCCGTGGCTATCAGACAACGCTTGACGCCTTTGAGCGTACGTTGACAGATTTGTAGCTCGACTATTTAGATCTCTACCTCATTCACTGGCCTACCTCTTCTTCTCGCTTTGAAAATTGGGAAGAAATTAACCTGGAAATGTGGCGCGCCATGACAGAGCTCTATCGCGCTGGTCGTATTAAAGCCATTGGTGTCTCTAACTTTAAGCCACACCACTTGGCCGCTTTGATGAAGGCTGATGTGAAGCCCATGGTGAACCAGATTGAATACCATCCAGGTTGGATGCAGCAAGAAACCGTGGACTTCTGCAAAGCTAACGGCATTGTGCTTGAAGCTTGGAGTCCGCTCGGCTCTGGCGCTCTCTTGAAAGAGCCCAAACTCGAAGCGCTTGCTGCTAAGTACGGCAAGACTGTTGCTCAGGTGGTTCTGCGCTGGGTTCTCCAAAACGGTTTGGTGCCGCTGCCCAAGTCTGTGACGGAAAGCCGCATTATCTCCAACACGGAAATCTTTGACTTCGAGTTAAGCGCCGAAGACATGAAGGCAATCGATGCCTTCCCAGAAATGACCTTCTCAGGTCAAGATCCGGATAAAGTGACGTTCTAATCACTCTAAGAGAAGAGAAAACATGTGAGTAACTACTTACTATTTTTCTCTTTTTCCATAAAAAAACGGTGGAATTTCTTTTTGAAATCCACCGTTTTTTTGCGTTTGCTCTCTCTTACTCTTGTTCGTCCTTATAAGGCACCACATTGATGCGCTTACCGTAACCCGACTTTTCATAGTCTGGGGTGCTACGATCAAGATTCACCGCGGAGACAATCGCGCGCAGTCCTTCTGGGTCGAAGATTCGCACGTGTTTCTGATTCACCTCAATCAGACCATCATGCGAGAAGCGAGAAAGCACACGGCTCACGGTTTCGAGTTTCAGTCCCAAGTAGGAACCAATTTCAGCACGCGTCATACGCAAGACGAATTCACTGCGAGAATAACCGCGGTTTTCAAAGCGTTGCGAGAGCGAGAGCAAGAATGCGGCCAGACGTTCTTCCGCGTGCATACTCCCCAAAAGTAGCATCACACCGTGCTGACGCACGATTTCGCGAGAAAGCATTTTTTGGAAATGAACGCCCATTGCTCTCATGGTCGTCGTGGCTTCTTCCATTCTTTCGTACGGAATCACGCACACTTCGGTATCTTCTAGCGCGACGACGTCACAGGAATAGACGTCACTCGAAATCCCATCGATACCGATCATTTCACCGGCCATAAAAAAATTCGTGACCTGTTCGCGACCGTCGCTACTCATGACGGTGCTTTTCAAGAAGCCCAAGCGCACAGCATACAAATTGTCGAAGTAGTCGCCCGCGCGATAAAGCACATCACCACGACGAATGCGGCGACGCGAGGCAACGAGCTCTTCGAGTTTTTCCACCTCTTTGAGTGTGAGGCCTAAGGGCAGGCAAACTTCCCTTAGATTGCAGCTTGAGCAGGCTACACGAAGCGCAGAAAGATTCATAAACTACAGTCCTCTGGAACCTTCTACCAACTCTACGGGGGGCGTGGCAGAAGAATTTTTTGGGTGAACAGCCTAGAGGGCCATTCATCGATTTTTTATCAGAGCGAGATCTTCGCCCCGCTTGAGCGAGGGATCTCCATGACCTGAGCGTCCGTGGTTATTGGAATGTCCAAAAAGACCGCACTAGTACCGAGTTACACTCGCGCGCAACAGAGCACTATCACCTCCACACGGTTGCCCGTTCACCCTTCTCACTACTGCTTCTTCGGTTCTGCAAGCCTCTTTTCAAAAGGATCAACTTTCTTTGAGAAAATCATCATTTTTCGAGGGACTAATAATATTGCAGTAATCTGAAGAACCTACAATATTCAGCAGAACCTTCCTCAAGTGAAGCATGAGGAGGGCTACTCGCTAAGTTTAGCGAAGTATTTCTGATTTGACTAGTATCAATAAACCACTATCTTCTTAGGAGTTATTCCATAGAAGTTTAACCTAAGTCACAAGCCGGAGAAAAACGAGATGACGAATCCAGCATCAAGTGGTGTAGAGCTCCCCGACATGGACTTGCTTCGCAAGTTCGATGTACCCGCACCCCGCTACACGTCTTACCCTACTGCTGACCGCTTCCACACGGAGTTTGGTGTCGCAGATTATGAAAAAGCACTCGCCATGCGAGCTCAAGCCAAATTCCCGGCCCCGCTCTCGCTGTATGTGCACGTGCCGTTCTGCAACGATATCTGCTACTACTGCGGTTGCAACAAAATCATTACGCGCGACCACTCGCGCAGTGCTGAATATATTGATGTGATTGCTCAAGAAGCTCAGATGGTCAAGGAAAAGTTGACCGGTTCTGGCGAACTCGAGCAGTTGCACTTCGGTGGTGGTACGCCAACCTACCTCTCCGAAGAAGAAATGGCCCGTTTGATGGAAGAGCTCACCTCGCGCTTCCCGCTTGCCAAAGACGGTGAATTCTCGATCGAAATCGATCCGCGTACCTGTGACGCGAGCAAAGTAGCCAACTTAAAGAGACTTGGTCTCAATCGTATGTCGTTGGGCGTTCAGGACTTTAACCCCGAAGTTCAGAAAGCCGTCAACCGCATTCAGCCTTTTGATATGACGAAGGCGACGATTGATGCCGCTCGCGAAAACGGCTTTGAATCGATCAACATGGACTTGATCTATGGTTTGCCCAAGCAGACGCGCGAAACGTTTGCCAAGACGATTGATCAGGTGCTTGAACTCTCGCCCGATCGTATTGCGCTTTACCACTATGCGCACTTGCCGAACCACTTCAAGAGCCAGCGTCGCATTTTGCCAGCCGATTTGCCCGATACCGTCGAAAAAGTCAACATCATGTTTGACGCCATTACGCGCTTGACCGCTAACGGCTATCGCTACATCGGGATGGATCACTTCGCTAAAGAAGATGACGAGCTCTCGATTGCTCAGCGTGAAGGCACTTTGCAGCGTAACTTCCAGGGCTATTCCACCCGCGCTGAATGCGACATGGTGGCGTTGGGCGTTTCTGCGATCTCGAAGATTGACAACGCATACGCTTGCAACCCGCGTGAACTCGAAGACTACTACGCAGCGATTCGCGCCGGCCACTTAGCCACAAACCGTGGCTACTGGCTCAACGACGACGATGAATTGCGCCGCTACGTGATCATGACGATTATGTGCAACTTCGAGTTGAAGAAGCGCGGCGTGGAAGAACGTTTCGGCATCAACTTTGACGAAACCTTCGCCTACGAATGGTCCAAGATGAAGCCCTATATGAAGCACGAACTCGTTGAACTCTATGACGATCGTTTAGTCGTTTCCGCCAAGGGCAAGATCTTCGTGCGTGCTGTCGCTATGCAGTTTGACCGCTACTTGCGTGAATCGAACCGCACTGGCGGCTACTCTCGTATTGCTTAAGGCTTGACACGAGCCTCAGCCTCCACAGAATTCTCTCCTTTCTGTGGGGGCTTTTCCTTTTCTAGAAGCCTTGAAAATCAAGACTCTTTAAGAGAAAACTCGCGAAAAACTTTTTCTTCTTATTCGCGTGAAAAAGCGAGTTAGAGGTAAAATAGATATTTTCGCATGAAGGAAGCGCATAACATGCCACTCCTTCACAGACAGAATTCCCGCACTCAGAACTGGCCTCTCTCTGTGGCTCTGAGTGCTCCTATCAATCATTGAAGAAACAATTACTATGAAAGTCGCAGATATTCGTCGAACCTATTTGAAGTTCTTCGAAAGCAAAGGACATACGATTGTTAGCTCGAGCCCTGTGGTTCCGGGTAACGATCCCACCTTGCTCTTCACCAATGCTGGTATGAACCAATTCAAGGACGTCTTCCTTGGTTTCGACAAGCGCCCCTACTCCCGTGCCACCACCAGTCAGAAATGTATTCGCGCAGGCGGCAAGCATAACGACTTGGACAATGTGGGTTACACCGCACGTCACCACACTTTCTTTGAAATGCTCGGCAACTTCTCGTTTGGCGATTATTTCAAACACGATGCCATTAACTTCGCCTGGGAACTCTTGACGAAGCACTTCATGCTTCCGGCTGAAAAATTGTGGGTCACCGTCTACGCAGAAGACGACGAAGCCTACAACATCTGGAACAAAGAAGTGGGCGTTCCCGCAGAACGCATCGTTCGCATCGGTGACAACAAGGGCGCTCGCTACATGTCCGACAACTTCTGGATGATGGGCGACACGGGTCCTTGCGGTCCATGCTCGGAAATCTTCTATGACCACGGTGCTGATGTGCAAGGCGGCCCTCCGGGCAGTCCCGACGAAGATGGCGACCGCTACATCGAAATTTGGAACCTCGTGTTCATGCAATTTAACCGCGACGAACGCGGTGTAATGCACCGTTTGCCCAAGCCCAGCGTTGATACGGGTATGGGTCTCGAACGTATTGCTGCCGTTCTTCAGGGCGTGCACAACAACTACGATATCGACCTCTTCAAGAACCTCTTGGCTGCCGCTAAGAAGGCTGTTGACTCTGTGAGCGAAACGCCTGCTGACATCAACTCCCCGTCTTTGAAGGTGATCGCTGACCACATCCGCGCTTGCGCTTTCTCCATTGCTGACGGCATTTTGCCTGGCAACGAAGGCCGCTCCTATGTGTTGCGTCGTATTTGTCGCCGCGCTATTCGCCACGGCTACAAGTTGGAGGCTCGTTCTCCCTTCTTCTACACGTTGGTCGATGCCCTTCGCACGGAAATGAGCGAAGCTTATCCTGAACTCAACAATCCGCGTATTGCTGAAGTCATTAAAGAAGAAGAACAGCGCTTCTTCTTGACGATTAGCAAGGGCATGGAAATCCTCGAAGACGCTATCGCACATTGCGAAAATGGCGTCTTGGATGGCGAAATCCTCTTCAAGCTGCACGACACCTACGGGTTCCCTGCTGACTTGACGGCTGACGTCTGCCGCGAACGTAACCTCAAAGTGGACATCGAAGGTTTTGACGCTGCGATGGCCCGCCAGCGTGAAGCTGCTCGCGCCAATGCGAAGTTCAAGATGGCTCAGGGTCTCGAATACACGGGCGCCGATACGGTCTTCACTGGCTACGAAACGCTCGAACAAAAAGACGCCAAGGTGATCGCGCTTTACCGCGACGGCGAAGCTGTTCAGACGATTGACGCAGGTGACGATGCAGTGGTGGTCTTTGACAAGACTCCGTTCTACGCTGAACAAGGCGGTCAGGTGGGCGACAAGGGGCGTGCCACAAACGACACCTCCATTCTTGATGTGCTCGATACATTCCGCGTCAAGGGCAAAGTAACGGGTCAGCACGTTCACGTTGTTGAAGGTCATGTGAGCGTTGGCGAAACGTTCGCGCTTCGTGTGAACGAAGAATTGCGTGCCGCGACAACCCGTAACCACTCCGCCACGCACTTGTTGCAGAAAGCCTTGCGCAAAGTCTTGGGCGAACACGTCCAGCAGAAGGGTTCTTTGGTGAGCCCCGATGTTTTGCGCTTTGACTTCTCGCACAACAAGCCCATGACGGCTGAAGAAATTCAGGCTGTGGAAGACATGGTCAACCATGAAATCCTAGAAAACACCGCCACTCAGGCTCGTGTGATGCCGATCGATGAAGCTAAGGAAACTGGCGCTTTGATGCTCTTCGGCGAAAAGTACGATGACATCGTTCGCGTGTTGAATATTGGTTCTTCTATCGAATTCTGCGGTGGTTGCCACGTGGCTCGCACAGGCGACATTGGTTCCTTCAAGATTATCTCTGAAGCTGGTGTGGCCGCTGGTGTGCGCCGTATCGAAGCTCAGACGGGTATGAACGCCTTGCGCGTTGCCCAACACAACGCTGAAGTCTTGAACGATGTGGTTCGTCGCTTGAATGTGAAGACGGAAGAATTGCCGGCGAAGGTTTCTGGCCTTCTCGATGATTTGAAGTCCTTGGAAAAGGCGCTTGATCAGTTAAAGAGCAAGATGGCCTCTCGTGTGGGCGACAGCCTCATTGATCAGGCTATTGATGTCAAGGGCGTCAAGGTCTTGACGGCTCGTCTCGATGGCGTTGATGTGAAAGCCTTGCGCGAAACGATGGACAAAGTGAAGGATAAGCTTGGCACGGTGGTCGCTGTGCTCGCTACGGTCTCCGCTGACGGTAAAGTTCAGCTCGCCGCTGGCGTCTCTCGCGGCCTCACTGACCGCATCAAGGCTGGTGACTTGGTTAACGTCGTTGCCGTCCCGTTGGGCGGTAAGGGCGGTGGTAAGCCCGATATGGCTATGGCTGGTGCCCAGTCTGCTGATAAGCTTGACGAAGCGCTCGCTGCGGTTAAGGGTTGGGTGGAATCCAAGCTCTAATTAATTTTGAGCTTTACCACTATTGAGTGTTAGTCACCACAAGAGACATCACTCAAAGTTAATCAAAAATGAACAAAGGGTTGTTGAGGATTTTATCTGGTCAACAACCCTTTTCTTCTTACTTCGTTTTTTTGTTTGAGAGAATTCTCATGGCTACTGATCTGACGATTACCGAGCTTTGTTTACCAGGAGAGACCTGCCCTATTCCAGTACTCAAAACCAAGAAGGCTCTTACTAAGATGGCAGCAGGGGAAAAGATTCGCGTCATTAGCACGGATCCGCACAGCATCCCTGACCTCAAAGAGTTTTGCACCCAGACAGGTCACCACTACCTAGAAGAAAATACACGTGAGGGAGAGAGCGGCGTAGAGTACATCTCTCTTATCGCTCGCCGCGATTAAGAAGCGCTTTGAGCGAATTCTCTCTTGAGTGATGTTTGCTTTAAAATTGAGCAGTCATCACTTTTTTACGGTATTTCGCCCTTTCCTCTTGTATTCTTGGAAAAAAGTGTGTAATATACGTTTTCTCCACTTTTTGAAGCGGCTGTAGCTCAGTTGGATAGAGTATCTGGCTACGAACCAGAGGGTCGTGGGTTCGAATCCTGCCAGCCGCACCAGAATTTCAAAACGCTGTTTCTTCGATGAGGAAACAGCGTTTTTTTCTTGCCAATTTTTTTCTTCCACCCGTTCGAGAAAAAAGTGCTTGAGGGTTTACTCGGACACTCTTTCACCCTGTGAAGAAGAAGTCCACAGTTGCTTAAAAATTGAGCAAACACCTAAGTCATTGATTAACAAGGATCTAGGACTGAAAAAGACTCTTTTTTCCAGAGTTACACACAGTTTCTGTGAACAACTTTATTTTGGCTGTGTGAATAACTGATCAAGCACTACACCGAAAAGTCTACTCTGTCAAGGTTTAGATAAAAAAAACCAGTTGCTCAATTTTTAGGCAACTGGTTTTTTTATTCACAGGGCGAAGTCTTACCGACGATGATACTCATTAAAGCTCACCGTGTAAGGGCGAGTTTCCGTCGGGGACAAAATGTGAGTGACTGTTTCTTTCCAGACCGAGGGATCAATCTCTGGGAAGGTCGTATCTCCTTCAAAATTTTTCCCCACAATCGTCACCCACATGTGGTCAGCAAGTGGCATCGCCTGACGATAAACTTCGCCGCCACCGATCACAAAAACTCTCGGTTCATCACGCAATAATTTGAGGGCTTCTTCGAGTGAAGAAACGATTTCAGCCCCCTCTGCTTCATAATCCTTTTGACGCGTGATCACAACATTTTTGCGCCCAGGCAAAGGACGTCCTAACGACTCCCAGGTTTTTCTTCCCATGATGATGGGGTGACCCATGGTCGTCTTTTTGAAGTGAGCAAAGTCTTCTGGAATATGCCAGAGCATTTTATTGTCTGAACCAATCACACGGTTTTGCGCAATGGCAACGATCATATCGAGAATCATCTCAACTTGCTCCTTATACCGCGACAGGTGCCTTGATATGAGGATGCGGATCGTAGTCTACGATCTCGAAATCTTCATAGCGATAATCAAAGAGCGAATCCGGGCGGCGGTGAATCACTAACTTCGGATAGGGGCGAGGTTCACGGCTTAACTGCAGCTCCACCTGTTCCATATGGTTATCGTAGAGGTGACAGTCGCCGCCCGTCCAGACAAAGTCACCCGGTTCCAAATCGCACTGCTGCGCGACCATGTGTGTGAGAAGCGAATAGCTGGCGATATTAAAGGGTACGCCCAAGAAAATATCGCAGGAGCGCTGATAGAGCTGGCAGCTCAACTTCCCATCGGCCACATAAAACTGGAAAAGACAGTGGCAAGGTGGCAATGCCATCTGATCAATGAGACCCGGGTTCCAAGCGCAGACGATCATACGGCGGCTGTCTGGGTTTTCTTTGATCTGCTTGAGCACATTGGAAATTTGGTCAACGTGACGACCATCGGGCGTTGGCCAACTGCGCCACTGCACGCCATAGACTGGACCCAAGTTGCCGTCCTCATCCGCCCATTCATCCCAAATACTCACCCCATTGTCTTTGAGGTACTTAATATTGGATTCGCCCTTCAGGAACCAGAGCAACTCGTGAATGATCGAGCGCAGGTGCAACTTTTTTGTCGTCACGAGAGGGAAGCCTTCCTGAAGATTAAATCGCATCTGATAGCCAAAGACGGATTTCGTTCCCGTCCCCGTACGGTCAGACTTATGAGTGCCATGCTCGTAGACATGGCGCATTAAGGTTTCATACTGATTACTAGGCATGACTTCCCCTTATAGATAAAAATAGAATTCTTTTCACGCGCTGAAATTTCGTTAGGCCATCTCGTTGACTTTATGCAGCAACAACGGTAGTGGAGTCAGGAGTCGATTCGCTTTTCCAGCAAAAAGTGCAGACCAACCTTCCATCAAATCATTGTAGTCTTTAGAAGGCATCACTCGGCCCGCTGCTTTTACGCTTTGCTCATACGAGGTCAATAAATTTAGGTCATCTAAAAAGCGTTCCATGGCTTCACGGATGATGCGCTTATCGGTCTGTCCATCAAGTCCTAAACTCACTGCCAAATGCGAGGCCAATCGGTCTCCCGCCCAAGTATTCGGTTTCACACGTCTAGATTGAGCTTCGCCAGAAAGAATCGTGAGCAAGTCACCAAAAAAGGCAACCTCCTGTGCATGCACTGCAGCCGCTCCAGAGCGCTCTGGTTCATGCTTTTTAATCCACATGCTTTGCAGATGCGCTAAGCCGAGCTCCTCGAGAACGAAAAAAATATTCTCTTCGTCTTCGCGATCAATAAGAGCAGGCAGTGCAAATCGTGCTTTTCGGTTGAGAGGCATGTAGACATCCTTCCTTGTCTGAAGCTCAGACAATCGATGAGTTTAGCAAAGAAAACACTCATATAGATTCTGGCACAGCTCGAATGCACTGAAAATCCTCTAGCCGACCTACTCCTAACAGTGATCTCGGGTTTATCCTAAAAATACGGTATGGACAAAAACTTGCTTTTTCTCAAAAACCGTGTATACTTTCTCTTCTCAACATTTGACGAGGCGACCTTTTGCTGAAAAGGCTCTCTTCGTATCATCTCGGAAGGATGGCAGAGTGGTTGAATGTACCGCCCTGGAAAGGCGGCATACGGATATTCCGTATCGAGGGTTCGAATCCCTCTCCTTCCGCCAGTTTATTCCCTCGTATTCTTATCACTTTTTCTCACTTATCCCCGAAAACCGCATATTTTCGACTCCTTTAAGCCCATTGTGAGGTATCATTTTCTGTACCACTTTCCCACTTTTCCCCGATTTCCCCCACTTTTCCCCGCCTCAGTTGGGGTCTCAGTTGGGGTCTCAGGTATAGGGTGTTCGCGCAAAATGAAAATCACCTCGCAAAAATCTATTCCTACGTTGCCCGTTGGCAAACACTCGATCGCCCCTAATCTTCGTCTAAAAGTTCGAGCAGGTAACTTTAACCCTGCTTGGATCTTCTATTACACGTTTAATAAAAAGGCTAAGGAGATATGGATCGGTTGCTACCCCGATATCTCTATGGCGTTAGCGAAAGAAATAGCCTCTAGTTATCGAGCCGTCCTTAAGCAGGGGATAGACCCAAAGGATAGGATTAAAGAACTCGAAGAAGCCGAACGAGCAAAACAGGCCGCGTTAGAAGCACAAAAATTTACGGTCTCCGATCTGATTAAAGAAGCCGTACCCGTCATCCTGGAGACCAAACAAGGGCGCAACGCCAAGCACAAAGAACAGTGGATCAATACCCTAAATACTTATGCCGTTCCAGTGATCGGATCGATGAAGGTCGAGGACGTTACACGCGACCACATCATAGATGTTCTAAAGCCTATTTGGTTTACTAAGAACGAAACGGCTAGCCGTGTAAGAGGGCGGTTAGAATCCGTCTTTAATTACGCCATAGTAAAGAACCATAGAACGGCTTCGAACCCTTGCACGTGGCGCGGTAACCTTGATTTCTTCTTACCGCCACCGAGCAAGATTAAGAACGTCAAGCACCATGTGGCCTTAACTTTTGACGAAGCAAGAACCCTTATTGATAAGTGGACGAAGAAAGATAAGCTATCGGTATCGGCTATATGCGTGATGTTCGGGATACTTACGGCAGCGCGTGTCGGGGAGTTCTTGTTCGCTAAGTGGGGCGAGATCGACTTTGATAATGCGGTTTGGACTTGTCCGCCAGAACGCCGTAAGGACGGCAAGAAGTATCCTCACCGTGTGCCATTGTCGCGACAAGCGATTGTCTTATTGACCATGTTACTAAACGGCGAGCCTCGTGAAGATATGCCTATTTTCGCGATTAACGGACGGCGCATTTGTCGTGATACCCCTCGCGTTGTTATTCGAAAGGCGATGAACGGGCGCGGCACCATGCACGGTTTTAGATCGACCTTCAGGGATTGGTGCGCTGAGAACGGTAAAGACCGCATACTTGCCGAAAAAGCCTTAATGCACGCCACAGGTAACGAGGTCGAGCAAGCCTATCAACGTTCAGATCTGCTCGAGCAAAGACGCGTACTGATGCAAGAATGGGCTGATGCGTTGTTTGGTGAGATCAAGCCAAGCTAAAAATTTTAGGCATAAAAAAAGGGGGCATCAAGCCCCCAATTTTGTGGTCGTGTATTAAGTAAGAATTCGGCGATCTTTAACCGCTCGTTGTTTCGCTTGATTAGCCGAGTACTCAGCAAATGCGCGATCACACTGTACGGTGTTCCAACACTTACGGCTTTTATACCATGTGGCACGTGGCAAGATGCCCTTTTGTATTCGCCGATAGAATGCCGAATTAGATGTGTTGAGATACTTGATGATTTCCTCACGTCCGAGCCACTCACCCACGTCTTCTTTGTGGATGCCCTCGCCGATCAGTCGCTGACGAACACCACGCATATCAATTTTTCCCATGATCTTCTCCTTGTTCCAGTTCGCCAATGCGCATCACGATCTCTTCTAAGTCATCAAGCCGTTCATGCATCAACCGAAGAATGACGCAGGCGCAAAAGTTTTTTTCTTCCAAGGAGAAATTAGAGGCAAAGGCGCGGTAGCAAAAGCTCTTTTCTTTCGCAATGGCTATCCGTTTGCGCGTCTCTTCAATATATCTCAGCAAGTCCCATGTATTTTTATCCTCTGGGAAGCCTTCTGTAGAGAGCAACACCGCAAAAGATTTTGGCGCTTCTCCTTCGTTGAATAGGTGATTTTTGATCTTGTACCCGAGAGCCAGATCTGCCATGTACCAGTACAGATGCACAGCCCAATCTCGTTTGATCTTCAATTCTTTCAAGCCTAAACTGCGATCAATCATCGTCGTCTCCTTTATTTTTCAAAACCTAATCGTTGACCCCTGAGAGAATGCCGAATTAGACGTGTTGAGATACTTAATGATCTCTTCACGACCCAACCACTCGCCCACATCCTCTTTATGGATACCCTCGCCAATAAGCCGTTGGCGAACGCCTCGCATATCGACTTTAGCCATAGAACCCTCCATTAATTGAATCCATTACTCTCGAAACGCTTGGTCGCCTCGACCACATCGTTAGGCAATTTGTCGACTGCACGGAGAAGCGCAGCCAAACTCTTTTTAACTTCGCTTTCAATGAGTGAGGCTTCGGCGTTACGTCCGTTTTTTCGCAAGGCGTTAATCTTATCGATCGATTTACGTGCCTTATTCGCGTGGTAAATTGCCGTGCCTAAATCCTCGTTAAGGCGATCTAAGCGCGTGCTAAACATTTTTTCAATGTTGATTTCGACCTTCTTCTTGGTCGATTTCCCATAGTTTTGTAGGCTTTGATACATCGTCTTTCTACCTTTCCCTCATTAGTTAATCTCAACTATTCCCCATTTGCGCATAAACGCTTGTCGTTGCTTAGTCGGCATACGGCAAACCTGTTTAGCTTTCTCAAACACCTTGTCGATGACGTCTTGACTTAAATAACGTTCGTATTGGTTGCACTTCGTTATCGTCTTGTCGTACCCCAAGCGGATAAGCATGCCCCCGAAGTAATCGTAGGTCAGCAACATCGGGGCTTTTTCGACCTAAATCTTTAAGAAGTCGCAACAAGCCTGAACGCTATCGAGAACGAGATCGATATCACCCCCTCTAAAGACATAGGCGGTCGTTGCGCCCGATTCCTTCGCTACATAAGCGTTTTGAACCGCTTGATTAGCCTTTTGAACTTGCTCGTAGTAATCGTTAAGCGGCCAGCCCTTGTACTCATCTAAAGCCCTACGTCTAGCGAACATGAACTGGCACGCGTTGAAGAGGTTGTGAATTGCGATGATCTCTTCTTTATCCAACTTGCCAAACTTGAGCTTCATTAAAGAAACTGTTTCGAGCAACAACATACTTTGCTTAAGTTGCGCCGTTGCCCGAGCCTGGAAAGTTAGGTCGGCGACCCCTTTCGGCTTATAGGGCTTGTTTCGGCGTTTTTTAGATACAGGCATTCATAACCCTCTCTGGACTTTATGTTGTTAGAACGGAACATCTTCGTCCATCGTCGCCACACCTTTAGAAGCATCGGTGGTACGTTTCTGTGAAGTGACGTTGCTTGAGTCATCTTTAGGACGACTACCAAGCAAAGTAAAGTTGCTGAGGTTGACGTTAAACTGTGCTACCGCAACACCAGCTGATTTTTTACTCATGTAAGCTGAAGCGTATGGCGTGCCTTCAATGTAAATTTGCGTACCTTTGGTCGCGAGATTCATTAAGTTTTCAGCGTTTTTCCCCCATGCCTTGACATTCACCCAGACAACGTTATCGATCCATTCGCCGTCCTTGTTGCGTTCTTTTTTATTGACAGCCACGGTAAATGCACAAACAGAAGTCCCATTGTCGTATTCGATTTTCTCTGGGTTTCCTGCGAGGAAACCGATCAATGTAGCTTTCAGCATAGAAGCCATTTTTGAAATTCCTATAAAAAAGAAGCCCTCCTAGTCCGAAGACCAAGAGGGCTGAAGTTACTACCATGGCGTAGTAGTGAAATTTAGTAGTATGCGGTAATAACGAAATCAGCAACCCCTTTGGGGTTAATGGCTAGCTATTAACCCCTTTAAAAAGAAGTGTTTGATTCGAGCCAGAAGACGGCGCCAGAAAGAGGGCTTGACCTTCTTAAGCTCGGGAGGCAATCGCCCTTCGTAGGGATCGGGGTATGTGTGAGATACCCCGTCCCAGTCGTGGGTACTCTCAATCTGTTTATATGGCATTTTCACCACAACACCTCACAAAAAGGGCAGCCACAGTCGACTGCCCTTATATCAATTACCCACGCGTGGCAATAATCGTTTCTTCATAAACCTCAATACCCGGCATGGCAATGCTTCCAGAAGACGCGGCCAAGAATCGGTCTAATTCCCCTTGTTTTACCTCAATCAAGGATTGAAGCTCTTCATGTTCAGCGATATGGAGCAAGAACGCTTTAAGGTCAGTCACTCGACCTTTAACCTTCTTACGTACCGTAGCACCTTCAACCTTAACCTTTGGCGCAACTGTGGGAGCTTCAATAGGGAGAGTATTGGCGACCGTCTCCAGCGTTGCCACAGTCTCAGAATCGCCTTTTTCCTTAGCCTGTTCGATAGCCTGACTAATGGCCTCCTTCTGTTCTTTAGCCTTCTCTTGAGCGAGCATTTGAGCTTCCTCAGCGCGCTTCTGTTGGAGCGTGATATAAGTCCCAATACTGTCCTTATAAAAGCTCACAGCCTCATTTAACTGCTCTGTGGCTGGCTTAAAAACCGCCATGACTTGCTTTTTTGCCTCATCGATAGGCTTAGTGATTTCCTTGCGCATTTTTTCAAGCTCTTTGGCTCGCTTAGAACACTGATTCATATCTTGAGTAGCGCGATTAATGTCATCGTCATTCTGGATCAAAAAGCACATAGCAGCAGAGAAGGCTAGATCAGCCTCTTTCTCCAACTGAGCTTGATCAGGCAGCTTATAGATCAATTGGTTTTCGGTCAGAGTTAATTCGTTAGACATGGTTAGTCTCCCATTTATTAATACTGAGCAAGGACAAGAAACAAGTAAAGTCATCATCACTGGTAAAGGCTTTAAACTTATATGTTCCATCGTCCCTAAGTTGCAAGACTGCGCGATTAATCTTGCGAGTCTCTTCTGGGTGATGGATATGCCAAAGAAGGGCATACCCAGCTAATTGAATACCCGCGAAAGCATGGATTGATGACGTTGTTTTAAGGTCAATAATCCAAAGGTCATTTCCGATAGTGGAGACTCTATCTATCGTACCTGACCAGCTCTCGCAGGCTAATTTTTGTTCGACTGCTATATGTTCAGGTTTATAGTCAGCCAAAAACTTTTGGTAGGCCTCAAGGTAAGGCGTCCATTCAGGCAGTACTGAGTCCTCATCTAAGTCTCCACAGTCGAAAAACTCAGTACATTCATGGACGGCTGTCCCTAGCTCTGCTGCTGCCCTAAGAACTTCTCTATCGATAGCCCGATAAGCCTTTTCGGTCAGAGGTTTCATTAAGGTAGTCACAGAAGGGATAATCACGCCGTCAGCAGTGGTGTATTTGTGCGCTTCCTCATCAAAGGACACTTCAATGGGAGCGCCGCCTGTTTTAGCCAAAGTAGCCAGTAGCTGCGCTTCCATCGCTTATATCTCCTCACGGAGTTGAGCTACAAGTTCCGCCTTGCGAGTACGGAAGTATTGTCGACACTCCTCAGTTTTCTGGGTTTCGGCTGGAACCTTATTCCAGATAGGCATTAACTGCTTAACGTCTCTGACAGCATCGAGCGCGCTCTTCCAGTCAAAAGTCTCAGGCTCTCCAGTAAGCTCTAACGGTGGCTGATCATCAGTCACTGGTTGAGCAGGTTGAGGCTCCACAGTTTCGGTCACTATCTCAGCTGCTTTATCTTCTGTGCTTTGCTGCGGAGCCTCAATCTTTTTCGGTTCAATCACTTCAACGTCTTCAACGTTTTCGGGAGTGGGCTTAACCTTACTCTTTCGCTGCGGTCCCTTGCGGGTTGTGGTAGCAGGGCTATCTGCTGCGTTATCCTCTGAGTTGATATCTTGCGCTTCCTCATAGATCGAAATGCCAGACAAGACATCAGGGAAGGCGTCACGCAGCGCAAAGGCGCGCGCTCGCATTTGAAGCATGCGCTTAGGATAACTCTTCCAGACGTTGCGCCCCCACAGTCCAGCAGCCTCAGCATCAGACTGAGAAAACGTGCGTCTAGTTGGTGTTTGTCGATCCTTGCGTTTAACAGTACAGACTGCAGTCAAGCATCCATTAGAATCAGTGGTTAGCTCCTCAGAAATGTCGACTAGTAAGCCAGAAGCGTTGACCACAGCCAGAGCAGCGTCACCATAAAGGGAGGGTTTACCGTTGACCACAGCGATTGACTGTAAGCCCTGTACAATTGGCATTCCGTAAACCTTGCTCCACATCATCGCGACAAAAACAGCTTCTGGCTTATTGGCAAATTGCGTAGGTACGAATCCTGAGCGAGCCAGCTTAGTGGCAATATCCATCGCTTCCTGTGCATTCTTAGGAGCAGGTAATAGTTCTTTATCACTCATGTTGAGTCTCCATAAAGTGAATAGTTAAAAATAGAGAGCAACTAAGCTCTCTCGTTTTGGTTACTTAAATCTGCGCTTGAAAGATAGGACTAAGCCGAAAACCGCAGCGACAGACATAAAGGCAAAAGCTGCGCTACTTAAGTAAAAGCACACAGTCCCGATAAAGTGGAGAAATAAGTTCTCAGACGGGCTGAGAAGTCGATATAAGAGATAGAGCCCAAAGGGGATAGCTAATGCCCTAATAACCAGCCCAATAAACTTGAGCGCGATTAAATTAAAATCGGTTGTGGCGTCTTCATAACTGCGAGACCTCAATGTAATGGGTAGGGGTAATTAGCTTCGATCCAGTGAGCTAATTCAACGCCGTAATTAGCTTTGATGTAGCAGAGCGTTAGGACTAGCAAAAAGAAAAGCGCGATACCGACAAGGAAGGTCAGTTGCTCGCGCTTTGTTTCGTCTGGAAGGTGTCTTCCAGCAAATAGGGTGTAGAGGAAATCAATCATTTTCGATCCTCCAAAAAGAAAAGCCCCGCTTGGTGAGCGGGGCTTCACGAACTCGGCTAGTTGGGCCGGGAAATGTAGTTATCTAACGCCTTCTTTGTCTAATATATCAACGAGATTATCCACTGAATAACTCATCGGCTTACCGTCTACTGTTTCCACTATGACGTCAACAATGTAGACGTGTTTATATGGGTGCTCCAAGAGAACCATTCTTTGCTTCAAGGCATCATTCTTATAATAAACTTTACGAGGCTTGTGGGAAATGCTCTCGATAACCCCGTAATCCAATGTGCTTTCTGAGGTTCTGCTAAAAACAAGCGCCTTGTTTTTATAAATTACGCTTTCTGGCATTTCTCTCTCCTTCAGTATTTCGGCGGCATTTTCTTGAAATTTTGTCGCCTCTTTGCGCGTATATAGCGCCCTCTTCGTGTACTTGCCTTTTTCAATATTTCCAACCTCGATTGCGGCATTTTCGTTTTTCGTAATGAGATCGAGAAGCTTGCAAACATGTCTTATATTTTCGCTACTAACGTCTTCAACAGCGTCTTTAGTTAGAACTTTTTTAACGATTTGATTCAAAAACGCGATGAATCCAAGAACAACCATTGCATCTCCAGAAAATGTGACTAAAGATTTCCAAAAGGCAAGTATGAAATCAATTATTACGCTTCCTTTTTTTACTTCAGAAATATAAATTTTTTCAGAGTAATCGGCGTACGAGATTTTATTCTTCGTTATGAAATCTTCATAACTGTTTGCTAAAGCGGTCATGCTTTCCGCAAACGAGTTGAGCTCTAGACAGTCTTGAGTATGGATATGAATTCTAAGAATGCTTTCTTTATCTAACTCCATGTTGGTCTTCACGATGTTCTCCAGCGGCATGGTTGAAAAGATTATTTCCCATGTTCAGGTGAGCATTTCCGTTTGTCAAGCTTTATTTTTGTCAAGAGGGGTTAACGATGAAAGCCATTCCGGAAGCGCGCTACTGAAACGCGCTTCGAGCTTGTCTTTCACTATTCATGTTTCCTCCAATAAAAAGCCCCGCACTAGGCAGGGCTTCATGAAAATTAACGGTTAAGCACTAAGTGCTTGTATTGAGGCAACTCTTTTACAGAGTAGCCGTGCTTGTCCAAAACAGGCTCTAGCAACTGGAAATTGAGGTCATGGAAGCACTCCCATGCTCTTGGTGCTAGTGGCGACTTTGCGGACACTAAGAAGTGATAGAACGCGTCCTCAATTGGCTTAAAGAGATAGCTTCTCAAATAAACCGCGGTTTGAATAAGCTTCATTTCTTCTTTGCTCAAAACCGCCCCACTATCTTGAGGCGGTGGCGTTACTGGTTCGTCCATCCCCTCTAACAAGTCAGACGCCTGTAAGAACTTCATCACGTTGGTAAAGTCAGCCTTCTTGAGTTCTTGGTAGCGCGGGACTTTAAACCGCTCGTATAGCTCGTGGTAGACACGCTGATAAGCTAAAGAACTGTTCTTAGCTAGTCGACTGACGGCGGTACGCACTAAGTACTGCTGCGTGACGTCGATGGTGTCAGAAGGCATTGTGTAGCTTCCAGTCTTGCGGATCGATGGGAGTACTTCAGAGGTTACCCAGCGTTTGAACTCTTTCGCCTTTTCGAGCTTAGAGCCGAAGATGAGGGCGTATAAGCCTGATTCGTTGACACATTGAAGAGATTGCACTCCACCGTTTGTGTCGATGCCCACAAAGAATAGGTCGTCTTTATCAACGTGCAGACTGACAGCACGACGAGAATTTACATATTGGAGCGCAGAACACACGTCCACTGCGACAAAAAGGGGGGAATCGTTCTTAACGATAGAGCGAATAACGAAGTTATTGCTAAATTTAAAAATAGTGGCTTTCATAATATAGCCCCGTTGATGAGTTGAGCATGTCTGCCACATCCGTTCTAAAAGATGGTGGCAGGGCTACAGGTTTAGAACTACGCATCAACGGTTGCGTTCTCCATACGGAGACCCGTAGCCCTTACCGTAATTTATCCAAAAGGGTGTACCGTTTCGTTACACCCTTTTATAGGTAGTACTTTGGGGCTATATGGATACAAAAAAACCACAAAACATTGTGGCGTATCCGCCGTTGATGTGCGGGGTTCTAATCCCGACCGTATCTTTTTCATACGGCACTGCTAGTGTACTGATACTAGATAGCATTGTCAATAGGTATTGTTTTGAGTAGCGCGAGGCGACAGTTGTTGGTTAGAATCCGTGCATAACCAATAGCGGTCTTCCGCGCGCAGAGATTGTTTATGAAACTAGAAACCTTTGAACAAGTCGTCACATTCCTTAACTCACAGTCTCCTGACTGGGAAACCGTAGAACTAGGCGATAGCCTTTTTACTGTTAAAATCCACATTGAAGGGGACAGGTACAAGGCAACCATTCCAGGTCCCCTACTCAAGAGTTTGAGTGCGTATCAGGATGCGATTTATCGCATCTATGCCATGGCGCAGTATGGAAGTGAAAACATAAAGAACCTTACAGACCTTGAGAAAGAATCTCTCAATGTTTGGTTTAGTGTTTCACAGGGGAGTAGCACCCTTGAAGGAATATTTGCACAAATCATTCTTGCTTTAATGAAGGCACTCAAAAATATGGACTCGAAAGACAAAAAAGCATGCATCATAGCTTTAGCGGGGATTTTTACCGCTGGTATTGTTGTTAGCATTGTTGTCCCTAACATTTCTAACAACCTTCGGCAGGTCGAACTAGATCGTATTGCCCAAGAAGAGCGTCATGAAAGTCAGGAACTTCAAAAAAAGGCACTAGACTCTCTTCAAGAAAGTCTCAATAAGCATGACAAAACCATTGCTCTTTTAGAAACCGCGGTGAAGAGTACACGAGAGGCTCAAGAACAGCTTGTAAAGGGGGCAACTCACGCATCGCACATTACGATCGGGAAGAAAGAGTACAAGGAAGAAGACATCAAACAAATCCAGTCTTCCAAGCGGAATCCTAGCGAATCGAAGGATTCTGTGTTAGATAACGTACTCGTTACCGGCATTATTCGTTCCGATGATGAAGATCGAATCTACACGGTCGAAATCAAGACGAAAACAGGGGAAAAGTACCGTTTTAATGCGGTGATGGACACCCTACGTCTCGACGATGAGGCTTACGACGCTAGAGCGCACAAAGTCCTGTTTGAGTCCTTTTTGAACAAAAAGCCAATCAGTGTCACTATTAACGTTAGAACGTATAGGGACAAGTCGACACGTCAACAGTTGATAGATGCTTTCTTTCTTGAAGACGACCTATAAAAGACTGTGTGCCTACCGCCTTGTAAAGATGATCTAGTTACTACAAATGCTAACTTAAGTTTGACTACACATCTCCCACCGTGTTATTTTTTAGTTGCGGGCGAAAGTGCCGTATACCTGTGTTCCCGAATTAACGTTTAAGCGATCTCTAAGATCGCCGGCCACAGGGTAGCCGTGGTTCATTACCACGGCTTTTTTGTATGCGTTCAGGATAGTCCAACGCCAAGCTCGACCACGTCTTGTCCACGTTACCCATAATCAACCGCCTTGTAAAGCAAAGCCCCGATGTCGTTAGACGCTCAGGGCTATAGATTGTCGCTACGGGTGATTGCAATCTCAGATCCGTAGAGGCCTTCCAAGTCAAGGAAGGACTTTAAACGAGTCCGACATACAGTGTCAGACTGTGCCACTTCCGAATCTATCACAGAATACTTTGGAAGTCGACAGCTACCATTACCAATTTCATAGGGTGGGCGAGTTCAACAGGTGTTTCGGTGTACCTGGGGCTACTCGATATGATTCTTTCTTGTTGGCAATGATCTGATTTGCCTGTTCTTTGAGTCGTTGCATGATCCACATATAAGCACTAGAGCCAACAGTGTAGTTAGCCTCAGCGAGCATCTGGACTCGATCCTCTCTATTTAGTTTGTCTGCACTAGCAAAGGCTTTTGTGTCTCCTTTAGGGTAGACAGCCATCGTTGCACCTCCTTTCTGATTCAAAACGGAGAAGGTAGGGACGTCACTTGGACCGTCTGCTACGTATACCATGTTGCAGAATTGCACCCGTCTATTTTCCATTGGAATTTTTGAGTTTACATCGATAGTTGATCCTTCAACGATGCCAACTCCTTTGTTGATTTCAAAGAGTGCACGGGTCTTCGTTGTATTGTCCAAACTGTAGGCGATTTCCGAGAGTCGTTTGATAGACGGGTCGTTTAGGTCTGCTTGGTCAATAAGTTCAGCCCCCCATACTTTCTTGACATACCGAGCGATTTGAGATCCCTCAATCATCTTCTTGAACCCAGTACTAACGATGTAGTTTTCGAAGACAATTCCATACTCTCGATATTGAACATCATTGTTCATGTCGTGTATTTGTTTAAAGAGGTCTATTGCCCCGTCGTAGAACGTTAACTTGCCTCCAAGTTCTGTTAGCAACGTGTTATTAAGACCGTCAAATGGTTGTCCTGGTTGGGCAAGTTTTATGAACCTGTTTAAGTAGTAGGTGTCTTCATTAATATCGAGTCCGCTCTGCTTGTATTGAGAGATTTCTGCATTCGTTTGTCGCCAAAATTCGTCTCCATCCACCTTGAAGTGACGGAAAATGGGCTCTTGCATGTACCCAGTAATTAGAGTTTTATCAAAATCCCAAACTGTGGCAATTACGTCGCTCATAAGCGTATCCCTATGAAAAAATGAAGCATTAATAATTATTTTAGCACTGGGTAACGATGGCTTTCTAAGTATCGCAGGCATCGCCAATAGTCAGCCCCAAACCAAGTAGTGCCAAAAGAAAGAATCCACATAAGCCCTCAGTGTTACCCAAGGGCTTAAATTGACCCTTTCACCCTAGACATCAGACTATTGAATGGCTTTTTGTGCCGTTATCGCACCCATTCAACCCTTAGCACGGTCTTATAAAGACTTTCTAGGATTAGCTCCCTCAGGTCGTAGAGCCTCACTCGCACTCGCCACATTGCCGTACGTGGGTCTTCGCGGTCACTATGTGGTAAATTATCAATACCAACTTAGGTAAGTAAATAATACCTAAATAAGTACCAACGTGGTTATGCAAAGTTACCGCGAATTGCATTTTGTTTGACCTATATCAAATAAGAAGAACTTAAAGGTTGGGGACAAAAGGTAATAAAAAAAGTCCCGCGCATTGGCGAGACTTTCAAGAGGAGAAGATGAAATGCAGCGAGCTACAGGTCACGGGCATTAAAACTTAGTACTGCACGCCCTATGACTGTCACGGACTCTATATCGTCAATGATAATCGGTGGATACTTCTCGGAATTATCAGAAAGTAGTCTGACTTTTCCGCCAGGTAGTAGCTGAGTCCGTTTGATGAATACCCCTCCAGAGTAAGCGACAACGTAAATCCCGTCATAGCGTATATTGCGCTGGGAGGTATCGATGATGATGAAGTCACCAGACTCTAAGGTGGGGCGCATACTATCTCCGTGGGCTGTGATGATATGGAGATAATTTCTGCAAAATGGGGATTTAATCTTAGCTGTCAGCCAATCATTTTCCACGCGCAACATTTTAACAAGCTGGAACGCATCTTCTTCGTTGCCACCATAGCCACAAGAGCCTCTCACATCCAACACAGGAATGGAGATTTCATTTTCGTTTGGTTCTAAGGTTTGGGGGCGGTCAAAAGAAAGGTCTCCATAGCGCAAAAAAGCGGGAGTAACGCCAAACAGTTCCGCCAGTGACTCAATGTTTTCCTCGCTCGGAGTCATATCTCCGTTAACCCATTTAACCACGCTCACGTGGGATACATTGATCTTTCTTGCAACATCTCGTACTGAGAGTCCTCGTTCTTTTCTTAGGCTCGTTAGCCGTTCACCTAGTGTCATATTGTCTCCTTAAAGGAAATATCATATTACCAAATAGAAGGGTACTATATAATTACCTATTTTGTCTTTTTGTGGTAATATATTGGTACTAAACGACTTATGGAGGTTCTTTGTGGCTACCATTTCAGTAAAAAAAGCCATTAGTAAAGTGGGTACTCAACAACAAATGGCGGATTTTTTGGGGGTTTCTCGTCAGACCATCAAAGTCTGGGTCAGAAACAACAGGGTGTCGCCGAATTATGTTGTGCGCTTTTGCCAGATTACTGGGCTAACGCCAGAGCAAGTTAATGGCTTCGCTAAAGACGTTCTCACGTTTAAGAAAAAGGCCGAGTCTCGGCGCGAAGGAATGCCAGCATCGGTCATAGGTTGACCCAACGAGATACGGCGCGACTAATAACAGATTAGAGAGGGTGACGTGAGTTATTCAGCACAAGCATGGGCACGAGCACAACAAGTGGGCAATTCAACAGCGAAGTATGTCCTCCGTGAGCTTGCGTATTGCCACAACGGAGAAACAGGGCTTTGTTGCCCCTCTCTGCAAAGCCTGTGCGACGTGCTCGAAATCAAGAAGGCCGACACCGTGCTCAAAGCGATCCGATATCTCGAAGAACACGGGTTTATTTCCGTTTTGAAGAAGTCGGTACGCGTTAGGGACTATTGGCACAACGAGTACCGCTTTATTGGTTTTGACCCGAACGAATGGACGGCGACGACGAAGAAAAAGGGCAGGGCAAGTACTCCAAAAAATGGAGTTCATGACCTCCAAAAATCAGAGCCGAGACCTCCAAAAATTGGAGTACATGAGGAACAAAACAGCGACCCAAGTACTCCAAAAATCGGAGTGCATGACCTCCAATTTTCGGGAGAACGTACTCCAAAAATCGGAGTGCATGACCTCCAAAAATCGGGATGTAACAAGGAATATAAAGGAAAGGAACAAGGAATAGAAGGGAATAAATACACGCGCGAGCAACAACCAGCAAAAGACGAGTCCGTCGCTGCCGCTCCGGATTACCTCCCTTTTGATGACGAGCTTTTAGACGAAATCCCGTTTCCCGAGGATGAGCTGTTCGATGACTTAGCGCCCATCCCCACGGAAACCAAAGTCGAGGGCAAGCCAAAGCAAAAAAGGGCGACTAAGCCAAAGGAGCCAACGGACAAACTCCAGAAGCCCGAAGGAGTGGCCGACACGGTTTGGGCGGATTGGTTGAAGCACAAGAAGCGCAAAAGCGGTAAGGCGACGCAATACGTGGTCAATGCCCTGAAGCGCGAAGCCGACAAAGTACCAATGACCCTAGAGCAGGCGATGGTCTACCAACTCGAACAGGGCTGGACGGGCTTCAAGGCTGAATGGGTTAACAACAAACAGAACTCTAGACCAGCGTGGAAACGTCCATCGCCTTTTGACGACATTTCTCACGTGGACTCTTGGGATGAAGATTTGAATTCATGAGGGGATAGTCATGGCACTGAAAAAACTGGATTTAGAAGCTCTTAAAAACATGGTTAAAAACGAGCCAAGCAACAGTGACCTACTGCCAAAAATGGTTGAGAAGGTCTTTCATTGCCCAGTTCACGGCGATGTTATCGATTATGTGCAAGAGCATGAAGAGCCTAGCCACTGCCACTTGTGCGAAGACGCTAAGCGCAAAACTCAAAGAGCCCTTGATGACTTAATGCAAAACGAATTAGCACGATACCGCCAATTTCGAGAATTCTTTGGCGAATATTTGCCTTTTTCCTTGGTTGACCACAAGCAAACCTTTGAGAACTTCGTGCTCTCCGATCAAGGCACAACTGAGAAGACAAAGGCTCAAGCACTAGCACTCAAGACGGCTCAGCGATTCGCCATGAGGTTTACCGATCGAATGCTTGAAGGCCACGAGAAAAGCCAGCGCGGAATGATCTTTCATGGACTTTATGGCACAGGGAAAACGCACCTAGCAAGCGCCATTGTCCAAGAAGTGAAAAAGCAAGGATGGCATCCCCTCTTTTGGAGCATTGGTGACTTTTTCTCCTTGTTTAAGTCGGGGGCGTCATTAGCGCATTTGCCACTAAAGCACCACCTAGCCAGAGTCCCACTACTTGTCTTGGACGAAGTCGGTCGCTCTACGGGCAGTGAATTTGAAAACAACCTGCTTATGGGGCTTCTGGATATGCGCTCCAAACTGGGAAACCCCACAGTGTTTCTCACCAATCTGGAAGGGAAACAGTACAAGGAAATGCTCGGGGGTGCTATCGCGAGTAGAAGCAGCGCTTATTTCTGGAGCGTGGCTTTTAGCTGGAACGATTTCAGAAAAAATCAAGCCACCAAACAAACGACTTACGAAGAAATTTTTTAATGAGGAGTGAAGCACAAATGAACGAAAAAAACGAAACCACAACGAGCCCGCTTGAAAACCCATGGGGAAAATGCTCCGTTCACGGATGCCCAATTAGTGCGTGCGTCAATAGCAACGGGAGGCTTTTTTGCTTGTACCACAGAGGTGTTCCAGAAAATCACTGCGATGCGGTGACTGAGAAAATCAACCTCCCAGAAATGAAAACACTGATTCACATCGCCCATTTGTTTGAGCGAGTCCATACGCTGATTGACCAGCGCGCATTAGCCACAGAATTCAACGCTTATGCAACCAAGCTGAATATTGCCGAACGTATGCGCAAAAACGAAAACCCAAGCTACATCCCCATTGTGGTGGAGGACAAACTTCTCCCCGAATGTGGTCCAAGCTTTCATGAGGCAATCCCAGCCAACAAGATCCTTGTAGCTATTGCCAATTTTCTGAGTGCTAAGGCTGCGCCACCACCAGCCAAAAAGAGCAAAGACAATGAGGGCGAAAACGAGCACAGCGCCCCTATCGAAAAACTCTCATCAGAGGTGGTCGACATGCTCAGGAGCTTGCACCAAAAGTACCCAATCGAAACCCATGCAAGCTATGAAGCTGGCTTTCCTTTTTGAGGAGGATGAAACGAAATGACGATGAAACCAGAATGGCCGGAAGACCAAAAAAACGCTTACCGCCGTGGATACGATCTCGGAAAAACAGGTGTAGCACGCCACGCGCTTGCCAACTATTTCAACAGCTATAACGCAAAGAACCAAGAGACTTTTATGAAGGGATACCTCGAGGGGTGGAAAATCAAACAGCATTCCGAAAAAGCAGATTCTGAAAAATGAATCTTACCCCGAAGCTTTAACACCCCCTAGGAGAGGTTTAGAGGACGATAGGCGCATTCAAATAAGTTTTTCGATAACTTATGCCAAAACGCAAATGAATCGCTCTATGAAGCTCTAAACCGCCTTTTCGATGGTGCAGTGATTTTGATGATTGTTTGAAAGGGAATAAAACATGTGTCGTTATGAACCCGCATTTGAACTTTATGACCAGTACGTCGATTTAATCGATGAGTACCAGAAGCCCTTAGCCTTCCTCAGAGAGAAAACTGAGTTTGGCGCAAATGTGCTTGATAAAGAGTCACTCTGTGAGAGCTTAATTGAATCGACTGACTTTGAGTGTGTCTTGTTGGACTTAGAACTTCTTACTAACGAAATTAATGCCGAAAAAACGAATACTGGACACACCCTGACCAAAGAGGAAAAGGACTTAACGCGTGAGCTGATCCATTACGGTGAAATCGCCGCTTCAGAAGCTATGAATGCCCTTAGCCAAAAAGAGCACGACGAGATGATGAGGGAGGCAGACGCGGCCATTTATCCGCCCCCATGCTAAGGGGTGGAGAGCGTCTTTTAGAGTGCCAAAAGTACACGCTTCGCGCGCGTGAGGAGTGAAAAAATGGGCGGATTTGAATTTTTAGTTGTGGTCTTGGTCGCGGTGTTAGCCGTGCTTGCTTTGAATAGTTAAGGAGGGAATCGGTGAAAGATTTTATTTATCCGTGGGACGAGAAGGACGATATCGCGATTTCGAATAAGTCCAAGCGTTGGGTCGAGGGCTACACGGACGGCCGTGAAACGTGCGTGATCACCATCGAGCAAAACGACCTTATCGCCTCGTATAGCGAAGAGGAAC
>ERZ1106951.209-NODE-209-length-62577-cov-5.693452_pt1 | contig 62577 bp, 74 predicted proteins | sample MGYA00403676_ERZ1106951 | MGnify/ENA primary metagenome ERZ1106951 (study PRJEB35170, sample SAMEA104062398) | human gut metagenome | biome: human gut; feature: human-associated habitat; material: faeces | place: Denmark | collected 2012-04-23 ...
ACTGTCGCTGTAGCTGTAAGTGTTGAGGAAGCTCACAAAGCTGGCAAATTCTAAATAAAATTCTTGAATTATAAGGATTTTGAGGACTTTTGGATTTTTCCCAAGAGTCCTCTTTTTTATGTTAAAAATAAATGTGGACTTCCGACACGGCTATCAAGTCCACGCCAAGTCCACATTCAAATCAAATGTGGACTTGAAATATGTCCTTGAAAATGTGGACTTACTATGTTATTATCATCTTACAAAAGAAAATGCAAACAAATGTTCTTTTGGAAGAGGTGTTAATATGAAAGATGTTCTAATAAAAGCAAGAACTTTATCAACTGGAAAAATTGTATATGAGTATCGTTTTGAAATTGCATCTGTTGACGGAAAAAGAAAATGGAAATCAAAATCTGGATTTAAAACAAAAACAGAAGCAAGAGAGGCTGGCAAACTTGCACAACAGGCATATGAACACGTAGGACAGCCAATAGAGCCTTCTAATATGTCTTATGCAGATTTCCTCAATCAATGGTTAGAAATGGATTGTAAGCTTAATTGTAAAGCTTCTACGCTGCAAGGATACGAGAAGAAGATAAGGTTATATATTAAACCTTCTCTTGGAGAATATAGACTTAAAGCAATAACCAAAAATAATTTACAAGATTTTATTACAAAGATGTATAATGATGGCTTCTCAAGAAATACAATTTCATCAGTAAAAGGATTACTCACAAAATCATTTGATTTTGCTCTTGATAGACATTATATTACTATGACACCTGCCACAAGATTAACAATACCAACAAAAATGCAACCTAAGAATAAAACTCGCACGAAGAAACATGTATATATACCACAAGATATAATGAATAAAATATTTGAGCGTTTTCCAGAAGGAACATCGGCATATATCCCATTAATGATTGGTTATCATACAGGATTGCGATTAGGTGAAATTTATGCTCTTGTATGGGAAGATATTGATTTTGAAAATAAAACACTTTCTGTAAATAGACAAGTTCAGTGGGAGACTGGTGAAGAAAGAACAAAAGAAGAAAAGAAAAAGACTAATGGAACATCAGAATCAAATGGCTTTTGGTATTTTAGCGCACCTAAATATAATTCTTACAGAATAATAGAAATAGATGATGTTTTAGTGGAAGCACTCAAAAAAGAATATAATAAACAGATCAAAGCTAGAGCATATTATGACGAATATTATAATAAATATTATTGTGAAAATAATATGGTATTTTCAAAAACAGACGAGATATTACCAGTAAATAAAATATCGCAAAGTATCTCACAGTATATAGTTGATTTTGTGTGTAGAAGAGAAGATGGATCGTATATTTCACCTAGAACCGCTCAACATACTTCCTATATAATCCATACACAACTAAATTTCCAAGAATATGATACACATAGCCTTAGACATACACATGGAACTATGTTATCAGAGAATGGGGCAGATTATGTTTATATTCAACGTAGACTTGGACATAAAGACTTAAAAACAACGATGGAAATATATACGAACCATTTGACTGATACGATTAAAGAAAAAGGTGTAACAACATTAAATAGCCTTTATATGTAATAATATGAGAATACATGAAATAGATTTTAATGGGCTTCGATTAAAACTCGTAGGCAAAAATGATGATATTTTATTTATAAAAGATTATATTACACCATACTCACAAAATGGTTATATAATTAACATTGATAAACTTATTGATGAAATAATATCACATAAAATATTTTGTTATATTGAAGCAGATATGGAAGAAGATATTAGAACGGCAATTGATATTATATATATTCTAAAAGTTAACGGTCTTTTGATTAATGAATTAGAATATGTTCAGGCTCTATTTTTAGCTGCTTGTCAAAAAGACAATGTGGAAAATAAGAAATGGATTGAAAATTTTGATAAACTTATGTATGGTAGTATGTGGTTAAACTATGATGAAAAATTTGAAGTGTTATAATATAAAGGATTGTCCTATTAAACCAGAGTTTAACTAATGTTAATAATTCAAAAAAAACGTATATCAGATTAGTACTACCAAATATTGCTGCTGACGCAAAAGCTGTCTGCGATTATATAAATAAAAATTATTTGATGGGGCAAATAACTCCTATGTATTCGATTGAGTTTGATGCGGTTGTCGCTAATGCAGATTGGTTTTCAGGTGTTCTGTCTACGGATTCAAATGTAGATAGTAACGCCCGTACTGTTTGGGGTATCGTACAGCGACGATCCACATCAGCAGATAATAGCACTTTATATAAATACTTTGGAAGTGGAGCAGGAGGTGCCGGTACAGTATCCCCTTTTAAAAGATTTGAGGATGGCTATAATACTGGCTATGCTGCTGGTCAATCAGCAGGTGTTCCTAGTGGCAGTTGTATAGCAGGATGGCGATCAATAGACAGCTATTCCAATGGACAGTGGGTAACAGGATGGGTAGGTGTAAATCCCAATTTTTTCACAGTAAATAGTGCCGGTATAGTTCCTACAAAAAATTTTACTGCTACAGTATATTGGCAAGGCTATAACAAACGTGACATAGACTTTTTTTCTAACGGTGCAATGGGACATCGAGACAACGGTACCAGCTTAGACGGCGTGCGAATGAACTTTTACGCAGGAACACAATGCGGTTTTAAAACCAACGATAGCGGTGGTGGAAGTCTCGGAGCAGGTTTCATTGTTCTTAATTAAAAAATCTTATTATTACAGGTGGTCAAAAGGTTGATAATACATGGGAATACTATATAAGCAGAATCTCTGTTGCTTAAAAAACTACATTGCAACAATCCAAGACAGATTTACGCCGTCAACGCTCGTAAAATTTGCGTCAGCTTTATATATGGAAATTCCAAATCCATGTACGCTTCTGTTTTCATAGTATATAGCTGTGCAATCGAGAACATTTGAGTTAATGCCAATAGCAACTGAATAATCATATGATGGCATTTCTTTATCAAAAACAACATTTGCTTTTAAATATTGAGGACTATCATACGATACTCTAATTCGACCACATCTGAATATAGGAATGTTAGTTAAACTCTGGCATAATTATTAAATCGTAAAAAATAGGGTTAGCTTTTTTAGCTAACCCTAAAGTTTTATTCAATTTTTAAAACTAATTTACCATGTATATAATATTTTGGATTTTCTTCTTTGTAAAGTTTCCAACGGAGAATGTCATCTAAAATAATGCATATGCCTGACAATAATAACCATGTCAAAGAAAAGAACAAATTTATCTGACCACAAACGAAACTTAGTGGAAGAGAAGAGTAGTCCCATATTCCAAGACCACACTCCAAATTCCAATAGAAACCACCTATAGCTTCAGATAGTGTTGTGATTAACATTCCTACAAAACATTGTAATATGAAGTCTGTATTCATCTCAAACAAATTGTTTATTAGTCCTATAGCAATACCAATAAAACCAGCCAATATAAACATGCGCCAATCAGTTAATTTGCCCTTGTATATACATTCAATGACAAAATATATAGTTCCATAGATTATAAACAATATGCTATACTTTATTAATTTTCTCATATATCTCCAATCAATTAATTGAAACTAATTTCTGAATGACTTTTTCACTCTGCACCATAATCTCATTATATTTATCTAAATACTTACCAGATAAATCTGTGCCATAATAAATATTTTTTATCAAATTAATATCTTTTACATCGGTTACAGATTCGATATAAAGTTTTAACTGATTAAAATAGGTTTGATTCTTTGTTAGATTCATCTGTTCTTGTATATAAATAGGTGCAATGGCTTCATATGTATACAATGAGCATGACTCCCCATCTGCATGATAAGGAACTTTTAATCCTGTTTCTTTTGCCAAATTCATTGCATTTAAAATATTGGATTGGTCTTGAACTGTGTATGAATACTTTTTACCATCTGATGTGGTAATACCATTTTCAATAGTAGTTTCACAAACACTTCTCATTTCATAAATTTTATTTTCTTTTTCTATATTGAATTCGGCAAGTTTTTGTGCAGCCAATTCCTCTTCGGTTGGTTTTGGAATAGGCTCTGGATCAGGAACTACTGGTTCAACATAAACTTCACCAGTTGATAAATAAATAGTATTTTCTTCATCTGTGTCTTTGTATTTCGTTGTAAATAATGAAAAATCTCCCATAACACTTAAATTATGTTCATTAAGCAATTTAAATCCAGACAAATAAAATTTTTCTGATGGGATAGAAGTAAATTGTATTTTTACGATGTTTTCTCTTAAAAATGATAATTGTACATCATAAATAGTATCATTATTTAAAAATCTTATTTTTTCCATGTTATTAAATTCCTTCTTTCTTTTAGATTTAATAACGAAAAGATATTAATTTTCTTTGTATCTAAGAATTTATATTTTAAATTTATGCCAGAGTTTAACTACAAAATTATCACTATCGTCATTTAAAGTCGTCACTCTTGGTGGAAATACTAATTTAAACGACATTTCAGAATGTGGAATATATTCAGTACCCGGCGGCTTAAATGCACCTTATGGCAACTGGATAATAATGATGGTTTTACCGATAAATGGAGATGCAAATTATGTTCATCAAATTTGTTTTTCATTAGGTCGTGCTAGACCATCTGCAAGAGTATATGCTTATGGCTCGTGGACTGATTGGGTGGAGTTATAATTTTTAGTTATCATTATAACAACGACTAAAATGTGTATTTATTTTATTCCATAAACCTGATATGTAGAATAGCTATATCCTTTATTATAAAAGCCGTGTAATGTTATATAAGTTGGTTTTATATTCATACTACATGTACCAATATAAGATTCTGATGAATATCGTATGAATCCAAGATTAATGCTGCCGATTAATTTTAAAAGATCGACATTTATTATCTTAGAATCATTTACGGCACAAATTAACAAGTATTTATAACCATCGCAATTAAGTTTACAGTTTTTATTATCATCAATTAACAAATCGATTTTATTAACAGTTAAACTCTGGCATATTATTAAATATAATTCTTAAATTTTATCATATAGATCAATATATTCTTATATTCTAAGAATTATGAACAAAATCCTTTTAATCTAACGGTTTGTTCTATTTTATTTTGGTCTGTTAGTACATAACGATTAACACTTTGTAAATCACTATGCCCTAATAATTTTGCAATAACACCTATATCAGTATCTTTTTCTGCTAATCTTGTAGCAAAAGTAGCTCGTAGAAGATGCGGGTGTATTCGTACAACACCACTTTTCATTCCAACCTTTCGCATCATTGCTTCAACACCACTTTTATGAATTCTATCATTCCGTTTAAATGACTTAAACAATGGAGTATTATCAGAATATTGCATAAATGCTCCATTAAAATTAATATCTTTTCGTAGTTTTAAATATTCATTTATTCGCATCATTGTCTTTCCAGAAAACGATACGATTCGTTCTTTATTTCCTTTTCCAAGGATTTTACAATTAAAATTTCTAAAATCTATATCAGATAGATTTATTCCACATAATTCGCTTACACGGACACCTGTATCTAGTGAAAATTGAAAAATTGCAAGATCGCGTGAATTAGTACAGTTTATCTTAAGTAATTCAATTTCTTCATCTTTGAGAGGAACTTTAACACACTTTTTATATTTTACAGGTTCAATTATTGACATAGGATTTTCGGAAATCTTTTTATGTTTATACAGATAACCAAAAACAGAAGATAGATATTTTCTCTTACTGTCCATGGTAGAATCTTTTACATTATGTATTTTTTTATATTTTGCTAAAAAAGAGAGCACATCATCACTTGTAATCATGTTTAACTCTTTGTGAGCAAAATCACACAATTGATTAACTACACGTCTATATTGATCAATAGTTAAATCTGATTTATTACTACTCATTTTACCAATTCTAAAATATTCAAATAGCAACTCAGTTGTATTACCGTTTGTAGTAATAAGCTCCGTAGATGTTATTTGTTCAACAGAAAAATTGTATGATACCATCCAAAATCTTTCCTTCAAAAATTTCAAATCTTCACCACTAAATCTTTCCATACACTCATTCATAAACATCATTATTAATTCATCTTTTGCGCTTGACATAGAAAATACCTCCTAGAACATATGTTTGTTTTCCTATTTGGTTATTCTCTTTTTATATATGGAAAATAATGGAAATCGAATAAATGTTCGGAAAGATTTATAAATGAATTTGAATTAAACCAGAGTTTAGCTGAGAAATCTTTAAAGGGTGTTTTTAATACCTCAATTAATAGTGATTCCTATGGTAATATATTATTAACATCAGTTGATACCGTAATTGTGTCTGTCGTATCAACTTTAACAAATGTAATCCTATCACAACCATTTGTTAGTAACGGTAAATGGTACACACAAGCTAGGGATATAAATGGTAATATTATAAAAAATAAAAGTTGCATTGTAACATATTATTATATATAGCAATTGTTTTTATTCTAATATATAATATTGTTAAAAATGTCATTTATAATGTCAAATTTAGATTGTGTTTGGACTATATGCATATACATCAGCATAACCACCGGCACTTGCAACATGTGTTGTAATAACATCCCCTGCAAAAGCTCTTACACAACCACTTATTTCTATGACACTATTCGGTGTTCTAGTTACAAGATCGCCAACTTTAATTCCATTTATTGAAAAACTTGCACCCGATAGTGCTACATTTGTTGTTTTAAGTGTATAAACTAATAAATAATCTTTAGTTAAAGGCGCACCGCCATTAACTAGAATACCTTTTGTTCCTTTAGCTGGATTTTTTAACTGAGTTAAACTCTGGTTTATCTGTGTACACTGATCTTGTAAATTTTTCCCTGCCGAAGCAGATAAAGCATATTCATCATTATCTGTTGCAAGAGAAGAAGTAACGCCTTTCATTGCTCCAAATCTATATTCAACTGTATCTGTGTCATCAGTTCCATCGCCCATATGAACTGTCTGTGAGCTTGTCCACCTTGACAATAATTTATATCCACTACTCGTAAGTATGTAATTTTTCATTTTAGTAAAGCCACTTGCAATACTCATATAATTTCCTCCTATCAATATTCTTGTTGCCAAATTACTTTGTCTTTCATTTCAGACTCTGTTGGCTCTGTTTGCTTTGTTATAATTGGGTTATAATATTCTTTCTTAATTTGACACAAAGAATAAATTTTTTGTTCCCATGAATTTAAAAGAGAAGCAGTAACACTATATATCTGGCTATTGTTAGATAATAGGGTTACTGCTTCTTGATATTTTTTTTCTTTTATTAAGTTTGTATGTTGATTGTATATATCTTTATCATCAATAGATATATCATTTCTCAAAGTAGGATAATAATCACTTAAAACCATATTTCTCCTCCTAGTATTCCTTTAGCCATTCACTACCTTCGTTTAGCTTGTATGCGTCAACGTCAGGTTGTTCTTTCTGAATAATAATTCTTTGAGAATAAAATATCTCTTTTGCTAAATCGTAGATTCCAAGTTCGATTTTATTAAAAGATTCACAGTTAACACCACATGGCTTTAATATTTTTTCATTATCTTTTGCATATTGAAAAGCTGCAACATTGTCACCAGAATCTCTCAATCTGTAAAATTCATCAATTATTGGAATTACGGTACTATCAACATTTTTGTAATTTGATAGTGTGAAAGTCATTGTTTCTCCTTTCATCAATCATAATATAATGGATAAAATCTTTGTAAAGTTATTGTACTAATGCAAGAATTCAAGTTATGCGATATTCCTTTTACTATATATTGTTTAGGTGTATCATCATCTATCTTTTGATATTCCACCTTTTGATTTACGTCTAGCCAAGGAACAAGTTTTGTGGAAATTTCTACAGTATCATTCATGCTAGATGATTTCCTATTAAAGTAAATTGCATTTTGTTCTGCAACAGAATTAGACATAATATTATCAAATTCATCACCAGTTTTTACATCCAACACTTCTTTGATTTTTTGAACTGTATATGGACTATCATGTTCTAATCTTAGTATTACATTTTTACAATTATATTTATCTTCGAAATATTTTTTGGTATATTTTTTATCACTTAAATCGCCAGTTAATACACATAAGGCATGTGGCTGAAACTGTCCAAGATAATATGAAATGAATGTTTCTTCTTGTTTTCTAATCATGATTGTATTTACTTCGTTTGCAATAATTGTATTTTGTGGAATTGGATTAGAGGTATATTCTTGATAAATTGGAATTTGACCAAGAGAATTAATATTGAGCATTGGATTTGCTATATTCGTAGATTTTGGTTTAAATGCAATAATCTCATATTCTGAATATGAATCATATTTGTCTAATGTTAAATTAAACACATTTGAAGAAACAACACAATTTTCATCTGCATTTCTATCAATCTCATATGATTTTCCAAAGACTTCGGTTACATTTTTGATAGAAGAGAGAGTATATGTTGTATTTTCTGTACTTTCAGCTACCAAAATCTTTTGAATGAAATTATTATCAAGAACTATCGAATCATTCTGGCAAGAAGGAATCATATTACAACAGAAGTTATTATATACATCAAAATATGATTGTACATTCGGATATAATTCTGTAATGTCAGATACAATATCTGCTTGAGTATCCCCAGCAGAGAATTCTAAATCACTTGGTAATTTATTCCAATCTGGATTATTTTTTCTATATTCTAAATAACCATTAGGATTTGTAGATTGCATCCCATAAAATTCACCAATATCTTCAATCAAAATCTTATCTGTAATTTCTTCTGAAACAATAAAATTTCTCAAAACTTTTTGAATTGTTGTGATATTTCCATCCGAATCTTTTTGCTCAATGATAACCGTAGCAGCACCACCAACTTGTCCATTGCGAGTTCCATCCATTTTAGCAAACCAATCTTCTAATGTTGTAGTTAATGTATTATTAATAGCATCTTTTACGGTACTGCTATCTGTAATGATATATGTTCCGCAAGGATACCAAATATAATCACCTTTTCTAAAACTAAAAATTCCAACCTCAAAAACAAAATTCAGTCTCATATATAAGTTCAACCAATCTTCAACTTTTTTGATATCATATACTGACACCGTAATCTTTCTCCTTATATTATCATCAGATGATACCGTATAAGTATCTGGAACGATATTATTTGCAGTATTCAGCACATTTCCTAAATTATCTTGTATAGTAAATCTATATTGAACGTCTAATTGTGGTTGTAATAATATCTGTTTGTCTAGTTCAGTGATAGGATATATCATCAATACCACCATTCCTTTCCAACATCAGATAATCCACAATCATATAAATCTTCTGGATTATTAACATTCCCTATTTCAACCCAGTCAAATCCTATTTTTCTTAAATCATTATGTCCGTCTGTCGTATCAGAAATATCTCCTGAAACACTGATAAGCCAAATACGTCCATCATAAAATTTAAGAATTTTTGGTTTTCTATTGAAAAGCCAATCCTTTACATTGTTTCTATAATCAATTCCAACTGATATATCAACTGTTAGATTTTCTTGATCAAATTTAATAAAGTCACCTGCAATAGAACCTTGTTCATAATTGGAAATACTATTATTTGTAACACATGGATAACGATTATTGTATAAAGAAAGAGCAGAAGAACTAGACGGTCTGGTAGAATCCAAATCATCCATATTATATAACGTTCCGTATATATTATCTTTATCGCACACATACATTCCGTTAAACTCTGAATGAATTGTTTCGGTTACATATGTATTTTCAATTCCATTACATACAGATACGACCATATATTCATAATCTTTATTACTTGGTCTGAAAAAATCTTTTTTAGAAACTTTAAAATCTTCAATTTTTTCAATTTTTATAGCATAAAGCGGAGTCCAATCAAAAGTTCCGACTTCCCTACATTTAATTAATACATAATCAGTATTACTAAGTGAAAATCCTGAATTACCAGCATCAACAGTATTGTCATCAAATTTGGCATTTAAAATGGTATCATAATCCCATTCATCATATCCATTTTCTACTTTCAAATCTGGATTTTTGCTGACAAACAGTTGATCAAAAGTTCCATTCTCTATATATATGTTTTTAACATCTTTTGCCATAGTAGGAGATGGATCAACTGTGTATCTTGCTCCAAAAAATGTTGTACCTAAAAATAACATAGCATCCGCCTCCTTATTTAATTTCTATATATCCATTATCTTCATAATATGCTTTTAAGCTATATAAATCATTTTTTCGTTTTACTTCAAATACAATAATATAATTGTTAATATTATCAAGAGTGACTTGAGATGAAATAACATTTGAGTTTTCATCAATAATTTGATTAGAACTTTCATCAATTATCATTACATTTGGCAATTTAACATATCTATAATAAGAACCTATCACAGAATCTGCTTTTAATACGCAATAATAATTCAAAGCTATTTTTTTTATTGATAATTCTACATTGCCAGATGAAGTTGAAGTCGTATATCCAAAGAACGGAGTGTCTAATGGTGTTTTTCTTGCTTTTACAAACATTGAAAAGTTATCTGAAAAATCAAATCCACTTATATAAGTTACTTTTTTATTATCAAGTATGATTTCGCCATTACTGAACTCTGGATCTCCACCTTCTATAATGTAACCAATATCAATAATATTACAATCAACTTGGATATACCCTTCGCATTTATTGTTCGAAAGTCGAAGCAACATATTGTTAGGCTGCACTATATAATTAACATTAATTTCGCATAATCCAGTATCAAACTCCATATTGTGTAAAGATGTTCCTTTACATTGAACATAATATGTAGTCAGATTTTTTAATCCTAAAAATGTATACGAAGAATCGTTTAAACTATAAAAACTATTTGATTTGGTCACTAAATTTTTCTGTAAATCGTATAAATAAAATGTAAATTCTTTTATAGGATCATTTTCAGCTTGTCTGTATGATAATGATAGATTGATAGAAGCTTTATTGATTTTACTTGTAAAATTTGAAAATGAAGCAATTGGGATAGAATAACAATAAAAGATAATCGGCTGAGATAATTCACTAGAATTTCCATCAAAATCAAATACTTGAACTTGCGCTGTATATTGCCCAACTTTAATTGTATTTGCTGGCAAATCATAACATAATTTCATCCCAAGCTGTGTATTGTCTAATACAGTTTCAAAAGTCTTATTGTCTACAATAATAATTCTCTTTTTTTCAATCTGATTTCCGCTATAAGAAAAATAAATATTATTATTTTCAGAAGGATCAAAAGTTGATATTAAAGATAGAGTAGGGGTTGGCAGTGTAGCCATTTTAAATCACCTCCTAATATTCTTTCAACCATTCATCATCTGTAACCTGATCAGAAGGCTCTGTTGAATCTATTTTAAAACCATGCCCAGCAGAAGACGATGAAGGAATAGCCCATGTTCCATCTGCTCTAAAAAATTTGTCTTGGCTTCCTTTTGTTGGAGCAGGAATATAACCAGCAGTTCCATTTGCTGAAGCAGTTGCACCTTTAAAGGCAGTCCATGTATTGTTATCGGCATTATAACTTAAGCACACCCAGTAAGTTCCGTTATATGTAAAAACATGTGCTATATTATTGTAAAAAGCTCCTGCGCTTGTATAATTTAAAGCACCTATAACACCATTGCGTGTAAAAGCTATAGTTTTTGCTCCTGTATTATTTACATTTAATGTAAGATTTCCGCTAGACGGATTAGTTGTAGTTGTATCTGTAAATTCTACAACAATTGTCGCCCCAGGTTTAAGCACAAAATTCGCAAGTGTAGCAACTTTAGCAGTAACGTTTCTTGCAGTCGAACATGTCGCAAGTGTGAGAGTAGACATCACTGTATTTAAATTTGCTTTATCGGTTGAACTCATCAAACCATTTGCAGAAGTTGTTGCTGGTGAATAAATTGTATTTGTATCCTTGTAATATGGAACACCATCGATAATTGGACATGCAATATGTCCACTATTGGATGTGACAGTAGATGTGGTTTTTACTCCACCAAGAGTAGAAGATGAAGCAGTTGGTAAACTATATTTATTTGCGCCACTAGCAATACCGGCTAATTTTGTTTTTTCATCTGTGGTATAATCATTAGTTGATAATCCTTTTCCAGAAACTATATCAACCTTTTTGTCAAATTTTTCATCTAGTTTATTCAATAAATGGTCTAGTCCATTTAGGCTTAAAATAGAATCTTGTGGCATTTATTCATCTCCTTTTATTAAATAATGCATCTATTTCTTCATTTGTAATATATGATATGTTTTCTTGTATATAGTTTGGAATAGAAGAAAACTCAATGTTAATTGTTTTTCCGTTTTTGTTTGCAATTAAAATTGTATCATCGGAAACAGATGTTTCTATATCATATGAATCTATTCGCTTTTGTGGTATTGGCATAATGTCTCCTTTCTCACAGTTTAGCGATAATCAACTTTCTCTGTTGATTTCCATTTATATAATGAACCAAACATTTGTCACCAGATTTAAAATTAATGTTTGTTCCATTTTTTACATTGTACTTATATGAATCAATTAACACAGTATAAGAATCCTCATTTTCGGAGACTATAATTGCCTCTTTATCTGAATATAAATTGGCAATTTTCTTATCTACTATGCGAATAACATTTTCATATATTTTTTCAATAGCTTTATATCCATTATTCATAATAATATTAAAATAATATAAGGGGTGTTTTACCACCCCAATATTATTTATCTCCTTCTTTTTGAAAGTTGTTGGTCAACAATACCATTGCTATATTTTAAAATGTCACCTGCAAATTGTTCTGGTTTTTCTACGTTCGGTAAAATAACTTTACCAATGGAAATAGAATTAGATGTATTCTGATTGTTATTCACCAATTTACTATAATCAGTCTGTTTCGGCTGATAATGCTGAATAGGAATATTATTTATCGCATCTCCAATATTTAACTTCGCCATCATTTGTGCAAAATTATCATAGACAGGAATAGGTGTAAGCACCGTACCATCTGGCAGAACTTTAGTACCTGGCAACTGTTCAACATTACCTTGATTCTTAAGAATCTCTTTGGTTTCATTCGCAGGAATTACTTTTTCGCCACCTTGGAAATTGTAAAACTGTTCGCCTTTTGCAAGGTCGATTTCACCATTGTTTCTAATAATAAGTTCAGGATTCTCTTCAGAAACAATATTCCATCCTTTTTTCGCATTATCCGTACCAGAAGCATAACGTTTGTATACGCCATTACCACCATAATTAACAATATTGCTTGACGCTTCACCTCTCGTCACATATCCCTTTTTCCACTTTACAACAAGATATTTTCCACCAACACTAATAACACCATCTCCACCAAGCATTCCAATCTTACTAGAAGCTTGCCCATTTGTATTAAAAGTACCAAGTGTTCTGTATATCCAATAATGTTGTACAGTATCTTTTTTGGGTTGTGATGGTTTGCTTACAGAACTAACATTTCCACTTGAACCAGAATAACCATTAGAACCACCAGAAGTCTGTGCTTTTGTTGCCTCTGCTGCTTTAACAGCATTTAATGCAGATATCTGAGCATTTGCAGATTGCCATGCCATATCAGAAATTGACTTTTGAATATCATTATACTGATTTCTGAAATCATTTAATGTTGACAGACGACCATTGAGGACATCGGATTCCCAACTCTGACCAAGTAACATTTTTGCGTACATGTCGTCCACACTGTTACTATATTCATCAGTAAGAGAAGACCACTGATCTTTAAGTTTATTATAGTAGTCAACTTTTTCTTCATATGACTTAATGAGTTCTTCATTGTCATTAATCTGAGATTGAATCTTAAGGTATTTGGTTTTAAAGTTTTCAATATCGGAAGTTCTGTTTAAAAGAATAAGTTTTTCGTATTCCTGTCCCCAAAGTTCGATAGCAAGTTGTTCGCTTACTGCTTTATCCCAAGCATCAGGAATTTCATTCCACTTTTCTTTATACTTATCCAAAATATCAATAGATTCTTGAATTTTATCTTGTTCTTTTTGAAGACTGTTAATTAATTCTTCGTTTGTAATATCATCAAGGTCTTTCTGTGCATCACGAATAGCTTCATTATCAGTATCGTATATATATCCCTTGCCTTCTACATATAATTTACGAGTACGTTGCTGTTGTGCTTTCTGTAAGGCATAAAGTGCTTGTTCTTTTCTATATTGCAAGTCTAAAGCATCATTTTTATCATTTAAAGCATCTATTTGGTCTTGCAATAAATCCTTTTGCTCATTCAATCTGTCTATTTCTTTATCATAAACATTTGATACAGCAGATAGAATTTTATCATAATTGTCTTTCTGGTCATTTAAGGCATCATTTTGATCATTGAGTGCATCTATTTTTGCTTGCCAAGCATCAATTTCTTTCTGCAATCTTCTTGTGATAGCAGATAAAGCACGGTCATATGCATCTTTCTGCTTTTCCAACATAGTCTTGGTATAATCATACCAATCTTTGTCGGAGATTTTACCAGAGTTATGCATGTCTGCAAGCATCTTAGAAACGGAATCACAGTATTCCTTATAGGACATTTTACTTGCATCTAGTTTCTTATCATAATAGTCCATCATATCATCACAATATGACTTATAATGTGATTTCAGACCTTTGTAGACCTCTTCCTCATACTTCCGATAATCGTCAAGGTATTTTTCTTTACCAGCGAAATATTTTTCATTTAAGTCTTGAACACCATTGTAATAATCTTCCTCTGTGATATATTCCATCTCAAGATTGTGTTTGAGAAGGTCATATTCAACTTGAAACTGTTCTTTGAGTTCGTCTTTGGATGATTTGGATGATGAGCCTGATGAAGATTTCTTTGACACAGAAGCAAAATTACCAGCAGAGATAGCATTCTTAGTTGACTGTATCAGCTTTAGTTTAGTATCCAAACCTTTCATGACATTTTCTGTTGCAGTCTTATCTTTTGCTGATGCAGCCGAAATCTGAGCCGATAATTCCTGTGCCTGTGCTGCCGTCATAGCTGCCTGTGCAACACCTTCATATGAACCACTTAATTGAGCCAAACTATCCATAAGAGCAGCGTTACCGGTGATGTAATTTGTAGTTGACTGTGCTGCTTCGCCATTGGCAATAGCTTGTAGCTCTGTCATAGCTTGAGTAACGGCAGTAGCCTGTGCTTCATCAAGTTTCGCTTGTGCTAACTGAGCCATTGCATCTGCATTAAGTGATAACTGTCCGTTTTCCACTTGCAAACAAGCAAGATATTCATCACTAAGAGAGAGTAGTGATTGAATTGTATCTATAGATAATTGACCGCCATTAGAGTTGTATTCCTCGACAGCAGAATTGAGTGTGTCATATGCTGACTGGATAGAGTCTATTGCTGAGTTGAGGTCGGAGATTTGTTGTTTGAGGGTATCTGCGTCTGGAATTTCGAAGGAATCTTCTGATGCTTTTTTGTGCTCATTCCATTTTTGAATAGCCTTGTCAGCATCATTAATTCCTTCTGTAACCTTGTTAAAATCATTGACCTCTTCATCAGTGTTAATGCCTTCCGTATCAAAGAAATCTTTAATCTTATCAGAGTCATTAAACCTATCTGCTGTCTTTTTGATAGATTTTTGCAAAGCATCTGTATCCTTAATTTGAGGTTGTAAAGATATACTAATAGCATTATCTTCACCAAGAAGGTCGTCAAAATAATCTTTTATCTGCTGTAAGTAGTTAGCTTTTTCTTCTGGTGTCAAATCTTGATTCGTAAATACTTCAGATATTGCTTTTGAAATTTCTGGATTGTCTTGTACGTCATTAATAGCAAATAGAATATTGCGTCTTAAATATTCGCTAACCGCATTCCAATCATTTTTATCAATATTGTCTGGTAAACTAGAAAAATCAAAATTCATAATCATATCTTGAACAGCAGTTTGTAAACCACTATCGTCAATTTGATTATAAGTAAATTCTGACTGTAACCATGTATTCAAATATGAATCAATAGAAGATTTTTCACCTTCTAGTTGTTGCTCTGCATATTGGAGATTTTTTCTTGCTGTTTCAAGCTTTGAAGTAAATGCAGTATCAATATCACCTGTTGCAGTGATTAAATATCCAGTTACTTCATCTCCACCATATGCATTTTTTCTTGTAATATTTGTTTTCTCATAAGCTATGTTTAAATCTTCTAATGCTTGAATATAGTTTGCTAATTCAACTGTAGCTTCTTCGCCATCTTCGTTCTCAAAAGTACCCAAAAGGCTATCTTTGTCAAAAGCCTGAACCATGCCGCCACTATTTTGTAACTGTTGATATGCATTATTAATTTTGTCAAATTCAGATTTTGCAGATTTTACTTCTGATTCTGCTTCACCCAAGTCTTGTACATAACCTTTATAAACATCAGGAAATTCATCAATGATTTTTTGGTTTGCAAGGTCTTTTTCTTTCTGAAGTAAATCGTCCAATGAGCCAACAATAGTGTCTACATCGCCAGATAAATTTAAAATAGCGTTACCATTATCGTCATAATTCTTACTAAGTTGTGGAAATACATCTGCAAGCTGATTGCTCAAATCAAGGAATTCTTCATACTCGTCTGTACTTAACGAACCACGACTTTGATTTACTTTACCAAGATTTTCAACTTCTTGTGCAAGTTCAGCATAACGCTGTTTCGCATTTTCTACTGTTTCTGTATTGGTCTTTAAATCATCGTTGATAGAAGCAATTTTATCTTTTGCTTCTTCTGCGGCTTCTGTAATTTCCTTAGAGCTATTTATCCAAGTTGCAAAAGCACTTACAACTCCTGTGATAATAGCAGAAATACCAAATGTTAAAGCTGCGTTTAAGGCAGTAGTAGCAATAGTGAGCCCAACAGTTTTTGCTGTTGAAGCAATAAGAGATACGCCATAACCACTTAAACTTGCTTTCGCACCATTAAGTCCTGTTAAGTAAGAACCAAGTTTTGCATTTGTCAACGATACAGCAGTTGCAAAATTCTGTTGTTCTTTTTGACTAACCGCACCTAAAGCGTTGTACTGTTTCATGGCTTGTGTTATCTTTGTATATCCTGTTATATTGCCTTGCAATGATACAGAATATGCCGACATTGAAGCTATTGAACCTTTTATGTTTGTCAAATAAGAAGCTAACCCATCGTCACATTGAGCTATAAGTCGTTGCCAACCTTGTTGTGTTAATGAATTGTGTTCGATTGCTTGATTATATTTATAAATAATCTGCTCCGCATTAGAAAATGGTGTAATAATTTCTGAATTTACAGAAGATGCCGTTCCTGCAAACCAAGATTTCACTGTGTCTTGTTTGAATATCGTACTATTATATGGTATACTTGTTTGAGGAGTATATATTTTAATGGATTGGAGAACGATTTATGAAAAAACAGAAATTATTTATTTTATTTTCTCTTGTAGTATTGTGTTTATCAGGATGTAGTAAAACTGAAAAAGACAATTCATTTGATACAGACTTATATGGAACTTATTCAGATAACCTCAATGCTTCAAATATGGATTATGTAAAAAAAGAAAGCTATATATTAAATAAAGATAATCTATATGAACATATTGTATATGAAAAATATAATGACAGTATTTTAAGAGATTCCAAAATTGATGATAAAATTGGCAATATTTATGAAACTAATAGTGATATTACAGAAATAGAGTTAAACAATGGAAACTCATTTAAAATAACACTTTATAAATATAAAAATATGCTCGGAAGATTTTATGAGACAGATGTTCCGAGTGGTAAAACATTTGATTTATTCCTAAAAAACGAAGATTCAAGTGTTAATGAAGGTCTTGTGTTTAATAAAGATGGGAAATATCATTATTGCACCAATTATGATAACTGTACTGATGATAGTAGTACATTTACAAAATATAAACATAAAGGTGACTATATTTACCAAGCCGATTCTGATGGTAATTGGACTATCTTGCTTTATGCAGTTGATGATGGTTTATTTGCAAAAGAATATACTAAATCACAAGAATAGGAGAGAACTATGAAGCGTATCTCATATCAAAGAATTGCTTATTTAGTCACTCATAATTTTTTAAATGATATAATTGCAAAAGACTATCTATATCTGGAAGACAAATTAAACAATATAAATTTTGAAGAACTTTCTCTTGTAGATAAGATATTTGTTGTTATGTGTGTTAATTACAGACATAAAGTAATATCAACAAAAAACCATTTAAGACGTGAATATAATATAGAAATTTCCGAAGATGACGTATTTCATGTATTGCTCGAATGTCAATGTTTTGATATAGAGATTACAGCAATGGCTAAATCATATTTATATTATGATTTCAGTAAATCAGAAATTCTTGATGAGCAAATTGAACACATTAATGAATATGGAGAAATTGATTTACCGTATACATATGCATTTCATGAAATAGAGTAGAATTATAATTTATGTTATTATGAATAACGATGGTAGTTTTAAAGCTCAGTCACTCATATATAATAAATCAGAATAGAATAGGAGAATCAATCATGGAATTATTAATTAAACCACATTATAAAAAAGATTCATTCTTTATAGATACTAATAAAGCTTTTGCAGAATCATTTAGATATGACGAAGCGTACAATAACACATTCTGCTTTAATGCAGGATTTGATCTATTTCTAATGAATGAATACGATGAAGATAACGAATGTTATAATAAAAAAGATTTAGTTGCTACAGTAGAAGCTCAGTTTTTTAAGACCGATTATATAGATGCTTATAATGTTGATATTAAAGAACTCGCAGATGTTATATCTGATGATACATATAAATCAATATTAACCTTATTAGATTATAACTTACTAGATAAAGATAGAATATGGGAAACACCTTTAGTATGTTATCTTAGTAGACTACATATTTCTTCACAATACAGAAATAAGGGAATAGCAACTTACATACTTAATAATCTTCAAGAAATTTTTGAATATATTACAAGCGAAGCAAGTCACATATTCATTACTTTGCCGTGTCCACAAGAACAAGATAAAGAAGGAAGATGGAATAATACTTTCAACGAAGAAATGCTTAATAATATGATAAAAATTCTTGAAAATCATAATTTTAAATCTATTGGAGAGCATGGCTGCTATTATAAAATATATTAACATCGAATGTCCATATTGTCATTCAATGAACACTTCTAAAATTGGTACAGTAAGTCGTATGACTTCGACTGCCATGTTCGGATTAGCAAGTAAGAAAATAGGAAAACAGTGGCATTGCAATAACTGTAAAAGCGATTTCTAAAAATGGAACAAATCACCTAAACAAATGTTCCGAATGGTAAAATCTTCCTCAAAGTAGTATAATATAATTACAAAATACGAAGGAGGTATTTATTATGGGACAATCTAATCCTGGTGGAACACACTATCAAGATCTTTTAAGAGAATATGAAAGGAATCTTTATAATGCACAAGCAAAAGGAGATAAAGGTGAAATCGATCATTGGGAAAGAACCATTGATGGTTTAAGACAAGAAGCTGCAAATAGAGGTATTTATATTTAGAAATAGTATGGGAGAGTAAAAGACTTGTCGGATGACAGGTCTTTTATTTTGGGTTGAGTAGAAAAGAAGAGTAGTGATAATATTAAAAGAGCAGGAGATCAGTCCTGCTCTTTTGTCATAGTAGTTAAGTTTGATTTTTGACACAAATAGTCTTAAATCAATATCAGCTTATAAGAGATATCATAAAAATATCTCTAAGGTAAATAGGAGATAGTATAACTATCTAATGTACATAGAATATGACCTTAAAACCCGACTAAATTTAATGGTCAATTAAATCTTAGCCTATGCTAATATAAGCATACATATATATTATCACAAAATATATATTATTTCAATCAATATTTTGTGGTAATAACCAATTTGATTCTGGTTTTGCTATAAGACGTGCGTTATTATATGCCATATCCATAGTTAAACATGTATGTGCCAAATAATAACCAGAATTTTCATTTTCAACTTTGGTTAAAGTTAATGCTAAACATGGTTTATTTTCTTTCCCAAAGTATAATGGTAATAACAGTTGAATTTTTCCGCTAAAATATTGTGGAACAGCAAGTTTATAATTTGCCATAACTCTATTAATTGATTCTTCTATTGCCCCTTTTAATTCTCTCTCAGGTTTTTCAGCTTTTAACACAACTTCTGGTAATCGCTTACGATTTTCTTCATCTTCTAATATATGTTTATAATTTACTTTAATATCATAATGCCAATCAAACACTAAATCATTGCTTTTCGAAAAATAATCTGCTCTATTAGGAAATTTAAAAATTTCAGTGTGAAGTAATTCAAATTCCGTACAAAAATTTTTAAAGCGCCACCCTTGATCGACAGATATATCTTTTACTCCTTGAACATATATCGGACTATAATATGCATTAAATAAACCAGTATTAAACACACAATACTTATCTGTTTCCAAAACCTTATCTTCTTCTTGTAATTTAAAAAATGTATATTTTAAATAATTTTTTAAGATTGAATTATCTGATTTATTAGCAAAACTCCAACTCTCAGGCAGTGTGAGACTTGCTAATTCATTAATTCTTTTATTATAATCTCCCCAAAACATATAGTCGTAGACATCTATTAAATTACCCATATAAACCTCCACCAATCATTAGTATTTAATATTACCATTATATACCAAAAATCGACAGAATACTATTCAGAACATATGTTTACAAACGAATACGAAAGAAGAGTAGTCAACCGACTACTCTTTAAATATTCTACTGTAATTCTCTTATAATATTTCTCCAATAATCTAATCTAAATCTTACAGACTCAGCAGAATTAGTACCGTTCATAAGATTATCCTTGTATTCAGTGTTGTCATCGTATGTTGCCAAGAACTCACTTACTTTCAAAGCAAATTTCTCAAAGCTCTTTTTGTCTTTGCAAATTCTATATGCTGCAAAACATAATACAGAAATACTTGTCTTAGGAATTTTTACATCTTCTCCAAGAGACTCATCAAGTTTGTTGATTGCAGTTTTGATAATTTCAATCTTTTCTGTGTCAACTTGGTCATTATAGAACTCAATGAAATTTTCTTTATCTTTCCCCCTGAATGAAGCAAAATCATTATCTTTATTAGTGGAGCAGAGCATTAATGTTTCAAGCGCAATACTCTGATCGACAGAACTCTTCAACTGCGTAGCTGTTAATCTCTTTTCAAAGAATGGAAGAGAAATAATATCAAAGATAGCATCACTGAGTTCATCTGACATATCAGGTGTAAGCTTCTGTGATGTATTTAACGGTTTCCCTGAATTGAGTCTTCGGAACATTTCTCTGACATCTTTATCTGTATATTCAGTGATTTCATATACTGTGATAGCAGAACTATCTAACTCGTCCTTTACAACTTGGTCAAGTTTGCTAAATTTCAATCCTGCAATATTATATTCAGTTCCTTCAATTATAACTGGTTCTGCCTTTTTAGATATTGCAAACTCATCATTATAGAATCCTTTTAATGTGCTTAATCGCTGTACGCCATCAATAACATATTGTACACCATCTTCAGAAATAGTATAAACTGGTGGTACAATATATCCTCTTAAAAGAGAGTCAATAAGCAATGATTTGTTTGGATTAGACCAAACAGATTCTCTTCTCTGTAATTTGTGTTTTAATACAATTTTTTCTCGTTTCATTTTGCCTATCAATGGTTTTACTGGACAATTTTCTCTTGAAACTTTCATCTTGTTACCTCCTTCAAAAAATCAAAATTTTTGATATTTTGAAAGTAACATAAATGATAAACTTTGTAAATAGTTTGTACGAAAATTGAATATTTTTCGTATTCCATAAATCGACAAAACTAATGTTCTGGATTTATGAAGTTGGAAGTATATGGTAATATAATACCAAGCAAACTGCGACTGTATTACCACATTGCAGTCCGTTGTCACGGCAAGTGCTCGGTATTTACCATACGAAGTGTCATATTTGTAGTTTGGCACGATTCACATCGGAAATAAATTCAGCTCATTCTGAGCAATACAATTTCCCAACTTTAAGAAATACTACAAATAACCGCAATCATCAAATTTAATTATTTTTCCAATTCCAATTCCATCGTAGTGCCCATATACACTATATTCCAACTGATGAAGTTCATGTTCCATTGCAGGAACAAATTCATTGTATAACACAATCTCTCTACATAATAATAATATCCTGTTCACTCCTTCAAAAAAGACCATAACAGCTTTTTATTATAGTCTCCTTAATAGCCAACCTCTCCAATATTAACAAATTTATTATGTTTTTGTTTCTTTAGTTTTGATAATATATTCTGATTGCTCCTTGATAAATCTGCTACATTTACAAATCCACTGTTTGTAGCATACTGCATTCTTATCGGGAAGTCGCAATCCTCAATCCATTTATCTGCATCTAACCCGTGATAAGAAACCTTATATCGTGTTATTTTATTGCTCATATGATCTTCCTCATTTCAAAAATCATGCATCTATTTTACACACACCTCTGTGACATTGTTTGTAGTATAGGTAATGTCACTTTTTAATTTTCTCAATTGAAATCGAGATTTCTTGGTTTTGTTCCATCTTATCAATACACATAGGAACGATGTGTTCAAACAACAGAAGATAAGTTTCTGCATTTTACAATCCATCACAGATTGCCCTGTTGTGTCAGGTAGTATCGAGCGCATATTCACCAAGCATCGTTGCATATAACTTGATGTGGAAGTTGTCGCTGCAGTGAGGGCTTATCTCAGAAAGATCTATCCCATCGGATTCCTTGAGCGTCACGCTTTTACGAACCTAATTATGTCGCCATAATAGGAGAGTGGTGATACGTCTGCATTACCAGACCGTTGTACGCAGTTCCCGATTATTGTTCCAATTATTTATTTATCACCGTGTATCTCACGGATAACATACTTTAAACCTCTGTATTCAGAGTAAATTATGTATGTTGTCGGCATATTCAAAAACTGAGGGAATACATTTTATCCCTACCGACATTTTTAAATGATAGTGCTGCTCCAATTCCTGTGAGAATAGTTGGTAATAATCCAACTGTATCTACAAAATCAGTAGTACATTTAAGCAGAGTGGATAATAAATCAATACCATTCTTAATAGTTTCGGAGTCAATCACCTTAAACCAGAACTCCTGGGCACGATTCTCTAGCTGTGCCATTTTACCATCAATACTATCAAGATAAGAGTTTAATTCTTTTTCCGCTGATCCTTCTGAATTTTGAGCATCTTCATACACCGAACGAAGCATATCTCCATTCTGAAGAATACTTGCGGCAATGTTGGCTCTATTTTTCCCTGCGATAGTCTCCAATAAAAGATTAAGATTATTTGTTCCTAATTCTTTATCTTTTTTTACAATATTGTCGTACAAATCTGCGAGTCCTTGCATAATTTCATATGTACTTTTATAATTTCCATTAGAATCAAGAATATCAAAACCTTTTCCATCTGACGATGCAGCTTTGGTTGCATCCATGATTGTATCTCTAAGTTTAGAAACGGTAGTAATCATTCCATCTGTTTCTTCACCTAAATCTGAAAGCTCCTGTTTAGCTTCCTCTGTGCCAACCAATCTAAGAGAAATCGTCCTTAAACCTGCCCCTACCTTAGATGGATCTTGAGTTATAGCATTGCCAGCCGTAGTCAACGAAACAGCTTCATTAAGATCGTTGTTTGCAGTTACTAATGCACTTGCGGAATCTTTAAGAGCAGTTGCTAATCCATCTGTCGAGATACTATAATTGTTGCCAATATTATTGAGAACATCAATTATATCCATTTTATCAAGATCTTTATATGCCTGACTCATTGATACAAGAGACTCCGTTGCTTCGTCTATTCCTTCAAACTCTGATACATTTAAAAGAACATTGGCATCCTTTGCACTTTCCGCAGCTTGATTCATTGATTCTCCGAGACGCATCCAATCTGCTGTGGAATTTTGTATCTGTTTTGCAGTTGTACCAACCGCATCTGCCGTATCGAAAGTAGTAGCTTGATAATCTTTCAAGCTTTGAACAGTCTCATCAGATACTTTTCGCATTTCTGTAAGAGCAGTATTAAGTTCTCTTACAACATTAAAACCTTCTTTACCAAGATTAATAACATCATATACACCGAACATTCCTGCCATCTGTGCAGCAATCTGATGGAATCCGCTATTCTTTAAAGTGTCAAAGAAACTTCTTCCAGCACGACCAGCAAGTTCTTCAGCATTAACAATTTTCATTATTTCGCCATGTATTTTTTCCAAACTTACACTAGGATTTCCAGAAATAAGTTCTTGTTTATATGCTTTAATTTTAGCTTTTGCTTCTGAAGTCATTGCCGAATTTTCACGAAGTATTTTATTGATTTTATCAATTTCTTTTTGTCCTGCTAATTGACTATATCCCTTTTCAGAAGCAGACATATTAGTAACAGTAGCGATAGTTTCTTTGATTTTCTTTTCGTATTTGTCTAAGTTCTGAATATCCTCATCAGTAGCGATACCATTTTGATTAGTCTTTATATTGTCGAGAAGAGTTGCGTACTGTTTGACAGCATCACGTACAGCCTGTACATTTTTTAAATATGTATCACTTGTCCATCCACCACTATTAAATCTGTCAATAGTTGCTTGATATTTATCAACCTTACCATTATAAGAATCCAAACGCTTATTATATTTATTAAGATTTATATTGGCATTCTGTTCTTTGGCTTGTGTATTTTCCTTAACTTTCTGAGTATTCTGCTCTAATACATTATTCTCTTCTTTGATAGAATTAGTAGCAGACTCCACAGAAGCAGAAACATCTTTATCAGGAAATGCGTCTTTCGTTTGGTCTTGAGAAGCAGTAGAAGACACCTCTTTAACAGCCTGAGTTGTTTTCTCAGCTTGTTTCTGAGTTTCTTTTAATTCAGATTGAAGCTTTTCTTGAGATTGAACTATATTATCGACTGAAGAATTATTGGAATCTAAATTCATTTTTTCATCCAACTTATCTAAATCTGTATAGAGATCATTTATCTCATTTTGAATTTTTTCTTTTTCCTCAACAAATTTTGACGCTATAGAAAAATTATTATCTTCATATCCAAAAAATGATTCAGCCCCACCAATACGTGATAAGCCTCTTGTTGTATATTCATCAAGTGCCTTTTGATCATTTGCCTTAATTAAATCATCGTACTCTTCAAGACTATATTTTACTTCAGATAACCATTCGTTTCTGTCTTGTATAAGTTTGTCAACATCAAAGATATTATTAGTACCAGTTAATTGTTTAATTCTTTTATCTGCTTCACGGATTTCTTCCTCTGTAGGTAATTGGTCTGCAAAATACCTATCATTATCATGGAAGTCTTCATGAACAGTCAATTTCTCTTGTAACTGTTGAAGCTCTCTGATAATATTCTCTCTTTTTTCAATTTCAGCATTCAACTCTGATTCAGATTTGATTTGCTGTTTAACAGTAGAATCAGAAGCCAAAGAAATATTCGATTCTTGTTGAGTAGAAGAGAGGTTGGATTTCATTTCTGCAAGTTCACTATTAAGTTCTTTTACAGATTCCTTTGTGTTTTCAACATCTTCTCGTACATTTTCAAAACCATTCGATTCAATAGAAGAAATTCTATCTTTCACATCACCAAGTTCAGTTTTTACCTCTTGAATATTAGATTTTAATTCTTCAATTTGAGAATCATTTGAATTAGAAGTATTAGAAACTGTTTCTTTTTGAACTTCTGCCAATTTCTGATCGGCTTCAGCAGTAGTAATAGCTTGTGTCTCTTGTTGTTTTAATGATTCAATATATTTTTTGTTTTCGGTAGTTGCATCTTCTTTTGCAAAGTCAAGATACATATTTGCAAGGTCTTTATCCGAATTGATATCTTCGCTTGAATATCCAAATAATTCTGCATCTTTTGCTCTGCTTTCTGCAATTTCTAATAACCTAACATATTCTTCAATGTTTTTTGTGATTTCGGGTGTAATTGGTGCATCACCTAAATTAGCCTTCACTTGAGAATAAGCAGAATTAAATTTCAAAAGCCGATTCTCTAGTAATGTAATTTCTGCAATTAAGTTACTTTCATCGGCATTGCCATACTTTTGAAAATTTTCAAACTCTTTAATTCTATTTTCTACGATTCTCTCTTTACTAAAAATTGAATCGTTTACATCAAAATCAATAGTTACCTTTTCTAATTTACTTTGTGCAACACCTTTTCGCAATGCTTCTTCATATGCTTTGTAATACGCATAACCAACCTTTGCACCTGCATTTGTAGCCATTGCTTCTTCATTACCATAATAGTCTTTAAAAGCATCTGCATATTTTTTTAATTGGTTATAAGCTTCTGTCTTGTTTTTGGTATTAAATGATAAGTCAATTCCTTTTGATAAACTAATAATATCATTAATCTTATTCTCTAATTTATCAAATGTCTGTAGCTGTTCTTTTAATCCAGAATTACCAAACTCGAATGTGAACTTATCTAATTTAAGTTTCTGTAATTCCTTTATTTTATCAATTACTTTATCATCTTTTGCATCTAATTGAATTGTGATTTTCTGCTTACCAGCTTTATCACTAATTCCCTCAAATACACCATTTGTTTCTTTTTCAAATTGTTCAAGACTCGCTCTGTAGTCAAAACCAATCTTGATAATATCTGAATTAGCCATTCATTCACATCCTTTCTAAACTGTACAACGCTTTCTATATTCATCTTTTAATCGCTCATGATACTTATGCATTTCTCTATACACACTGAAACTAGCAGGAATGTTATACCAACCATGATAAGTGCCTTTCGGATTGTAAATAAATTCCGACATAAGATCTGAAGGTGTAATTTGGTCATAGTTATCAAACATTCTTTCAGGTGTTACTTCAACGCCACCATAAAAAATAGTACCGTGGCTATTTTTATAAAATTTGTTATAAGACCTGTATAAGTTATGTGTTCTTACATACTGTTGTGGTGTGTAATCGCTATAATATAAATCAATAAACGACACATAGCCATCTGTTAATCTCTGTTGAGCTTCGTGTGCCAATTCGGAAGCTTTTTTCTGAGCCTGTTTTTCCAAATATTTAATAGTGTCTTTATTTAGTCCCAATCTAATCACCTCCAAAATTTTCACTATAATTTCACTATTTTTACACTAAAATATGAGAGCAGTATAACCACTCTCCATAAGAAAAGCCCTATACGCTTTGACACGTATAGAGCCTGTTTATTTCACAAGAAATTTGAATTTACTTAGACTTCTTTAAATCCACCATTCTTAGCAAACTCAATAACATTATCTAAATCTTCTTTTGGAATCTCATCAAGTTTCTTATTCACAACGTCCATAAGTGGTGTGAGAGTAGCTTCACCAAGAGCCTTGAATCTATCTACCTGTTCTGTAATAAAGCTGTGGATCTCATAACGATTAGTAAACACATCATTTCTCTTAATAGATAGTAAATGATTAAACTCTGCAATTTCTTCAATCGGAATCAATGGCGCAGTATTATCATCACCCATAAGTAAAATAGTAAACAATCCAGATTTCTTCAGTTCATCATATTCCTCATAAAATCCATCTGTTTCAACCGTAAGATTTGTATAGTTTTCAATTAAAATTCTTGTCTTTAAAAGATATTCAGCAGAAGAGTTTACCTTTACGTTTCCCGTCTCCTTATCAATCATAGTCGCCTTCAGTAAATTACTGATAAGAGCATCTTTTTTGACAAATGATACATAAGGTGTAATTTCAAGGTTATCTTTAATATACTGTTTCTTCAATGTATCATTAGCACGATTATTGTATTCCTTACAAAATGTTTTAATTGTAATTTTCTTCATATTCCTTTTTCTCCTTTACAAATGTGACTCGTTGACAAACTTCTGAATGTCATATGTATATCTAGTTCGTTTCTTTCTGCTATTTATTTGAATAGCATTATTATTTTTCAAGTCGTTAATATTGAACGACTTCTTATTTATATTCTCCATCATCTTTACGAAATCGCAGATTTCTATAAAGAATGTGTCGTTGTTTTCATTCCTAAAATTACAAATAAATCCTGCGACAAGATTATGTTCACTTGCTTCTTGCAGAGATTTAATTTGATTATCTCTAATCATTGATAATGGCAGACTTGTTGATTGAGTTGATTTTAATTCGAGCAAATACAATGTCCTTGAATCATCATCAAATAGAAGATAATCACAAATATTACTACTAGCAAATCTAGTATTATTTCCATTCCCAAACGATGCTGCATTATCCCTGAAACGATAAATCCAACACGTATTTGGGACAGAATCTTTAATCGACTGTTCAAAAATCTTTCCTTGATTCTGTGCTATTTCCTTTCACTCCTTTACATAACAAAAGAGCAGCTTCCGAAGAAACCGCTCTTTCATATTTCTTATATTTAATTGTGGTATGTATTGGTTTTAGTTATTAAGTATCATAGAATAAAGTTCCCATTTGGCGTTTGGATATTTGCTGATATTTTCACAGACAAGTTTATGGACATCATTCATATTCCCTAAATTCTTGTCAATATGAATTACTTTTCCACCTGTTATTTCGATTTCTTCACAAATTACATTGTAATACATTCCCATAGGCATACATCTCCTTTATCTCTTTATACAAAATAATTCATATAAGTCTACATGTAACGCAAGAGATAAAGCGACTGCATGAGATAATAAAATATCAGAAGTATATCCATTTTCTAAATTAGAAATAGCAGTAGAAGATAGTCCGCATCTCTTGGACAATTCTGATATTGATATATTCTGTTTATACCTATATTCACCAACTTTATTCTTCATGTAATGTAGTATGCTTAGAATTATTTTGTATATTCATATAATACATAAGAAAATATTAACCAGAATTGGTAATTTTTGTGATATAATTAAAAGAATGTTGCTAAAAATTGCCGTTTCTTAAACATTCTTGATATTTCTCAGAAATGAACTTTATGCTTTCTTCTGCTTGACCGTTTTCCATATTATGATCACTTAAAAGCTTTTCATATTTTTTGTATGTTTTGAATACATTATTAAAAGCTTCTTTATTCTGCTTTTGACCATTGGAAAGAGAAGAACAAAAATCTAAAATGTATTTTCGTTTTCTCTCTAAATTATTATCTAATAATTCAGATTCAATATTTTCAATACCTTTAGACATTTTAGTAATCTCTTTGTATTGCCAATTATCATGTTTTTCTAAAGTGGTTATTCTGTCTTCAATAGTTAATTTGTCTTCTTCATATCCAAATTTAATTCGTAGAGATTTTTTGACTTTTGTAAGGAGAAATATAACTTTATCAACACCAAGAATGATTATAAAAACCCCCATGATAATAGATGGATAATCTAAACTAAATAAATTTTCTATAGCATCCATTCATAAACCCGCCTTCTTATTTTTTGATAAGCTGTTTGAATGCTTCATACAAACCTGTGCTTGCTAAACCACTAAACATTCCACCTAATAAGATTTCAGGAGTAAATGACATATTAATCCAAATATTAAGTACAACACCTAAAACTGCCATAATTAATGGAATATATTTATTGATTGTATCTGTAGTAATAACGTTCTTAATTACGTATCCAACACATAAACAAACTCCAACAATAATTGGAACTGCAAAATTTGCTAAAAATGTTAAATCCATAGTTTCCTCACTTTCCGCTTAGGATAACCCAAGCAATTTTTTCCATGTTTTACCTTTTGCCGTGATTACACCGTCTGCAATACATCCGTTTGCTCTCTGATATGCTTTTACAGCAGCATCAAATTTTGAACCTGCGCAACCATCTACCGTGCCACAATTAAATCCTTTTGAATTTAAATATTTCTGGATTGGTTTAACTACAGCATGTTTTCTGTTTGTAGTTGCAGATACAGTTATAGTTTTTGATAATGTTTCTCTACCGGCTTTCCCGTCAACCCCTGCACCAATAGCTTTCTGAACATCTTTAATGAACTGTGTTTTTGTATAAAGCGTTTCCTGTGCTACAGTAGAAGAAACATTTGTGTTTCCTAAACGCTGTTTGAATTTGTTCCATTCTTCTAGTTTATTCCACCACTGAACAGGGCAATGTTTTCCATTAACATCAAAATGCATATAAACATTTGTAATCGGGATGTTATATAAATTCATAATATATTTACCATAGGCAACTGCGTTTTCTAATGTAGCCTCTGTAAAATCAAAAAATCCATTTTTATTGTAATCACACATTTCAATATTGTAAGAATTTGTATTAGTGATTTTACCATACATAGAAGCTCCACCTGTACGGTTGTAATCAGAATAACGTTTTCCACCAACTGAATAAGCTACATAGTTTGCAGGAACAGATACAGTAACTGAATTGTCATCAACGAATGCATGAGCGGAAGCTTTCACAACATGAGTTTTAAAGTATCTCGCATTTGATTCGTCTGTATCACCATCATTTGATGTTGCATGGAAGACAAGATATTTAATTTTATTAGTGTTTCTCTGTCCACCATAATTAGACCTATTTGCTAAATCTGTTTTTAATGTATATGACATATTTTCTCCTTTCCTTTTGCTCAATAGGAGAGTAGCAGTGACCTGACTATTGATTCTGTAATCGTTCACTCACAGGTATGACATCTACTTTTATGCTCATTGTCTTGAGTAACCTATTTTTGTGTATAAAAATAACGCCCTAATTTGGGCGTTTAAGCTGATCTGTTTCATAATCTTGCCATTTTTTATAAACTTCTTTTGTATCCTCTCTTATGAAAGTCATTATTATAATTTTTCTTTCACATTTAGGACTATAACTTGTATATACATCTACTGGATAAACATTAGAATCTATATAAAATGTTTGCTGATCTCGATTATATATACGAACAGCTTCTTTTTCAGTATAGTCTCTTGGTTTTAAATTACTTTTTATTATCATTCCTTTTTATTCCTCGGTTGAATGGCGTAAAAAATAGGGATTACAACATTGAATAGTAGTATGTTATAATCCCTTATTTAAAATCACTATTCAACATTACTTTCAGCCTCGTTTTCGACTTTTGTAAAAATATCTTTTTTGACAGATTTAACATCTGTCTTTTTATTTTCTTTTGTAACAACTTGTGGTTTTGCTTTCATAATAGAGTCTATAGATTTTTGATAACTTTCTCCAAAATTATCTTTTTCGTTTAAATCTAACTTTTCTAATTTTGCTTTTGCATCAATATCAGATAGTCTTCCATTTTCAAAAGAAGAAGTAATATTGTAAATATCTTTGCAATTTTCACTACAATAAGCAAAATGCCATGTAGGTTTTAATCTGTCTTCTGGATTGCAAACTGGGCAAAACGAATACTCCTTATGACAAACACAGCACATTCTTAAATCATTCTTGCTCATTCATTCATCTCCTTAATATAATAGAAGAGTGGAAGACCACTCTTCTAAATATGTTTTGGTTGTATAAAGATTAGACTTCCTCTTCTTCGTCTACAAAGTAGATTTCAACCATATCCTGAGATGTAGAACATGCATTTGTAAGGATTGCCCCCTTATAATCCATTGTCTGTGAATCTCCACCCTGAAGCGCAAGACTTACTTCTGGGCTTGGCATGAATGATGAAATATGAATAATACAAGCACGATAGCTTCCAATTTCACATTTATCAACTGCAAGAGCTTTGAAGTATAATTCATGAGCTTTTGGATATTTGTCGCCAGAAATCGTAATCTTAGCACCGCTCTTAACGTTCTTTTTGAATTTAACAAGGTACTGTGTTTCCTCTGGATCTGATGGCGGTGTAAGTTTATGGTCTGTCTCTGTGTCTACTTTGAACTCCGTTGCAGAAGTAGCAGAACCTTTTGTATAAGCCTTTCCAAGTGAACCATTTGCTGAAAGAGCATTTACAATAAATGAATCTTCAACAGCATCTGTGATATCAAGTGTCTCACCTGCTTTTACAATCTTAAAGATAGGCATAACAATCGTGTTAGTATCGGAAGCAAGTTCAGCATCCTGGGCAGAGATAGCTTCAATTACAGAAAGGTTCATAAATGCATTGGTAGCAGTAACCTCGCCACTTTTACCTGAATACTTTCTATAAATTAAGTTACCATCTTTATCTTTGATATCTGTTGAGTCAGCAGTAATATCAATAGTTGCATTTGTCAACTGTGTCAGTGCATAAAGAGCTTTTGTCTTTGTAGCACCATAACCAAACTGAAGACGGTCAATAATTACGTCACCAAGTTTAAATGCCATAATTTAATTCCTCCTTATAATAAAAATTTGTATTAAAAAAGAGCGATATAAATCGCTCAATCTTTCTAACTATTCATGCAATTCACGCATAAAATTAAATTGTTCTTTTGGAACTTTAGACATATCTGCAAATCCTGAATACATTCCACCCATTAAAGCATGAGTAGATTCGTATATTTGTAATCTCTGTACAGAATCCATAAACTCATAAATTCCGACATCTCTAAGTTCCTGTAATTTATATTTAAAACCAGGATGATTTATACAAGCTGATATAAGTGGTAGAAGAGTGGAAGTATTTTTCTCATCTCTCTGAACCATATTCATTTTATCTTCATCTATCATCCACTGTTTTGTTGTCTTTCCCTTTGCTTTTTCTATTTTTGGATGGATATTAAGCAAGGTTCTGATATATTCAGCTATTTCCATATATTCAGATTCTTTTAAAATAAAATCATTTTCAGAATCATATAAACACAGTTGAGGTTTATCAGAATCTTTTTCTTTAAACTGCATTAACTGCATATGTTCAATTCTATAATCTGGGAATAACAATCGAATTGCCGAATTATCAGTATCTGTCATACTTTTCAACATACCAAATACTTCAATATCTTTTACTTTGCACCAATCTATTCGTTGTGGTAAATCCCATAACATTACACGAATAGAAGTAGAATTATATAGAAAAGGCGAAAGACCAGAATAAAATTTTGATTCCCCCATATTGAGAATATCACCTATTGTCGGCTGTACAATACGAATACCTTTAACAAGGTAATCTTCTCTAAAATACATTTTAAGTGGATCAAATTTATATTCTTGTGTGTTTTCTTTTTTCTTTTGGGCTTCCGCTATGACAGCAGCTTGAAGCCCATCTAACATATCAGTATTTTGCTGTGCCATAATATCACCGCCTTAACTGATAATTATTAACAGTGGTCTTATTGTTTGTAGTTTTATAAATACCGTTAGTATCAACAACTTGGAATACAAGAGTACGAACGAGATAGTTATTATCTGTTGTGGATTCCTTTGATGATATAAGATGTGTTTGCATTCCAAATATATTTGACCAATTAAATCGCTCTCTTATAATAGAAGCAATAAGATCGTGTCTTGGAACACCAGTTAATTTATCATTTCTGTCATTACCATGAACAAAAATAGTAAATGTAACATTCGTATACTTTAATGTATCCTGATAGCGAGGCATTTCATCAAAAGATACTTGGTAACAGATATAATGTTTTACCTCCGTCTGAGTATCAGGGATAAACAAATAAGGACGGATATTAGATGTTCCACCAAAATATCTATCCCATTCCCCAAGAGGTTCGTAGTCCTTTGTTTCTTCGTTCCATTCCCAGTTGATATTACCATCATCGTCAAAAAGTTCAGATTCTAATGATTTTTCATTAAGTGCATATAAAAGACATGGATTAAGCATAAGTGCTTTCTCAATCTTTTTCTTATACTGAATATTTTCATCATCAGGAGTAGTTCTATATGCACGAAGTTTATTTAACAAATCATTCTTTGTAATTAATTTTTCTGCCATATAAAAACACCTCCTATTCAGTTAATTCCAACGGCAAAATTTCAGATTCAATCGGAAAGTTATCCTTAGTGATTTCACACTTAACAGACAGTATTTTGCCGATAACGGAAGTGTCATTAGGAAACTTTACTTTCTTTTGATTGTACTCTGTACCAGCTCGCCATGTAACTTTATCAGTCCAATCTTCATCGTCAATAGAACAAGTCCATGTGAATGTTACATCAGCATATTCAGTTGTAATATCTTCATTGGAATCATTAAATAGATTTATTGTAAGATTTTTATAAGAGCCACCAACTTTAATAGTTGAAGTGGATGCTGAAATTCTTGCTGTGATAGAAGATGGGGGAGTAATTGGAGTAGATGGATCTGTTGGAGCAATTTCTGAATCGAAATATGAAGCCCACATACCAATAATATTACCATTTTCGTCTTTCTCAATATAATCTCTATTGCCAGACCAAACAGTTTGATAGATTGTAAGTTTCTGAATACCTATAGGCTGAATGTTTTCAATTTTTGTGCAAGCCCATATCAGAGGGTGTTCAGTTGGAGCACTAACCACAATACGCATTGTTGTATCTTCATTAGTTGTATACCAAAACTTCTCAGTGTATTTATTGAGTGGGAGCCAAATTTTATTTTGGTTATCAGTTCTTGTAAATACTCGATCGGTGTATTGCCCGATAGTGTAGCTGCTTTGCATACGAAGAACAGACCACATTCTACGTTTAATTCTATCTTTACCATTCACTTCAATCCAACACAATTCATAGTCGCATGGAAGTACGAGATATTTTGGAAATTGATTTGCTTTTTCCTCTCGACAGATTAACCATTTGTGATAAACATTTCTATCATCTGGAATATCTAAATATAATCCGATTGGGAATGTATTACCATAAGTAGTCTTATAATCGGTTTCAAAATAATATAATTCATCATCTTCTAAAAATCGAATTGACTGTGAAGGACGAAACTGAACATAATAATCAACTTGATCTTTATCCATTGACTGATAGGACTTGATAATAAACTTTGCATCTATTCGTGTTTTAGTTGTATTCTCATATGTCATACCTTCAGCTAATCGTGGCTGATCATCATGATAGAAATCATAAATGTAACAAATCTTGGAAGTAATACTATTATCCCAAGTTTCTTCCATCAAAAAATCAGATTCTTCTTTATAAATCTGACCTAAAGTTTTCGCATTATTTGTTTTGGCGTTAGCGATTCGCCGTGCTGTCTGTAAGCTTGGCATCACCAACACCTCCTTCAAACATCTGCTTAATATAATTGTGACTATCTAAAATAGCCCTACGAAATGTCATGTAATCAAACTCATCAGATGTAACTTCGTCATAAGCAGCTTGCAAAGTAGCCATTAATGTGACCATAATTCCATTGTTATTAAATAGAGTTTTTGTTCCACTAAATTTAAACATGACATTCTGGAAAAATATAAGAAAAGCTTCATCATTCTCAAATATTTTTTCTTCTATTCGATTATCCTTGTAAAGTAATAACTTATGAACATCGTTGTGCATTGCATGTGCAGCTTCTTTAATTTGTCTTTTAGTGAACGAACCATATATATATTCCATAGTTATTCACCTCGCACATATGAATTATTAATATATCCATGACTTGCAAGTTTTCTACTAAATTCATGCTGTAATGTATCCAATCTACTTTGCATATCTTTATATGGATTCTGCATGTTTTTTTCTTCTTTTGTTCCTAAAGCTCTAGCAGTAAATTTTGCAGAGTCAACTTGTGGTTTTAACCATTCAATTGTCATTCCAAGAGTAAATAATCCTATAACATATTCTTTATCTGCAAAATCGCTAACAGGATATTGCATCTCAAATTCAATCTGTTGGATTTCGTCATCCATATTAAATGAAGCGAATTTTCTAATAACTCGTTCATCACCTGCAACCATGCGTAAGCGTTCAGTCAATGTTTCATTAAGATCGTTTTCGTCAAGAGAGAGTTCTTTCATATCTGAAATTCGTCCTCTTGTTCGTGAAAAAATTGTTTCATATGGAAGCGTCATTGTGAGCCTCCTTTACTATAAAATAGAAGATAAGTCTGTACCGCAAACCTCATCAATTACTTTAATTTTCTGTAATGAATCAAAAGTTCCTGCTTCCATTTCAGTAGCAACTTCTGCACTTACGGCTCTCTGTAGTCCGTTTGGAAGAGTAGGAAACACACGCTTAAAATCATTAAGACTCATATCAATAAGTGTTTCTACGTCTTCTGAATAAATCTTTTCGTAAAGTGCCTTTACATCTTTCCACTTAGGATCTTCCAACAGTTCTTCATCTTCAATTACAAACAATGTCTCAAAAATAAATGGTGACTTTTTAGCTCTTAATCCAAGTAAGTCCTGATATTCAATCTCTGTAATATCACCATAATCTTCCCAAGTGTAAACTTCGCCACTTTTCTTTCCTACATAAATAAGTTCTCCCTTTGTCATAGAACGACATGGAATCAAATCATCAGACTTGTATTCCTTTACCTTTACTGGTTCAACAGTTTTTGATGTTGTTTTTTCGGTAGTAGTCTTTACAGTCTTCTCTTCTGTACTAGTCTTTTTTGTATATGGCATTTCCTTTTATCTCCTTATATTAAAATAGGAGAGTGCATAATACACTCTCCGTAAAATCTACACAGAATACTAGGCAATGTTCTTGTAGAAACCAAACTTTCTCTGAAGTACAGTTGCTACACCCATTTTCTGCTGGTATTCGTATTCAATTGTCTTATCCATATTTGTGTTGCCATCAGATACTTCCTTGACCTGTGCCTCACCCTCATCATAAATCTTGATGAATTTGTTGTCTGCAACAGGCATAACAAGGAGAACGTCATTTGCTACTAACTTCTTAGAAGTATCATTTGGGGCAAAACTCTGAGGAATCTCTACAAGACGAATTCCTTCCCAGATACCAAGACGACCAGTAGTATGTCTTTCCTCTTTCATAGAGTCTGAAATCCACTGTGTATCAGCAAGAGCATTAAGCTTAGAAAGTGCTGTCTTAGTACCCATAATTACAGCTTCGACACCGTTTGCTGTCTGTACGTCCTCAACAAGAGTAATAAGAGTATCCTTATTTAATGTACCTGTCTTTGTAAACTGGCTTGTAGGAAGAACCTTGTCGCCAGAAGCCATAACAGCAGCATAAACCATATCGTTTACTTTCTTGTCGAAAGCTTCATAAATCTTATTGATAAATCCTGCCCAGTCAACCTTACCAGCCATAAACAGCTCGTACTCGGCATAAATTTTAACCCCGTACCAAGATGTCTTTACAGAGAATGTGCTACCAGCACCAAGTCTCTGACGGAAGAGGTTGTGGTGGTTTCCGCTTAACTCAGATACAGTTAATACAGTCTCATCAGGAACATAGAACTCATTTGTATCACCTGTATTCATAGACTTAACTTCTACGAATTCGTTGAAGAATGGGTTATCTCCCCAACCAGAAACAAGTAATTTCTCAACTGTCTCTTCAATAACTTCGAAGACATCAACCTTATGTCTACGAATTGCCTTATGTAAATCCTTACGAGAGCATCCCTCATCTACACCAAGAATCTCAAACATAACTTCACGAATTTTAGCATCTGCATCTTCCTTAGATACATCTTTCTGCTTTCCGCAAGCAGTATCAATCATTAACTGAGAAAATTCAGTATAATCTTTATCAGCAAATACTTCTCTAGTATCAGCATTACTAAATGTTAATTTCTTCATTATTCTTTATCCTCCTTTCGATTAAACCGCAGTAGCCTTTAATTTCTTAGCAGAAACAGCAACAGTGTCAGTTACAGCAGGTGCTTTATCAGTAGTGAATGCTTCGGCAGAAACAGTAAACACATCACCAACATAAAGCTCATACACTCTGAGAATGTCTCCTTTTGCATTGAAGAAATTTGACTCTTCCTGCATTTTTGTTGTGTACTCCTCATAAATAAGAGGTACAGAAAGAACTAATCCTTCGCCGTCACCAATAGCGGTAACTTCTACTCTGAATCCACCATTTGCTGCTTTTTCAATAATCTTTCCTGCGAAAGTAACAGCAGTATCTTCCTCGTAAACCTCTGGTCTGAGGTACACCCCCTTTTTAACAATGGTTCCGTTATCAATATCTGCTTTTGCTTCGATATTCCAGATATTTCCAATCTGAGTAGCCTTGAGCTTTGTAGACTCAGCTACGGCATGTTTTGTACTAAAATCAATAAAACTTGTTGCCATTTTAATTTCCTCCTTAATGTTTTTGTGCAATAAAAAAGAACGTCTTATGACGCTCTCAAAAAATGTGTTTATATTCTTTTTTACTTAAATAATGTTGAATAAGCCTTTATCTTGCCAGTATCTTTCTCCATACTAAATCTAATCTTTGAAGTAGATTTCTTATTAGAATCATTCATAGAAAATGTTCCAACAGAAGATACATAATCCGCAAAAATAACCTTTGCTTCTTTTTCAAGATCAGCAAGAGAGTAGTTATCCATATTTTTCTTTAACTCGGCAAAAGCCTTATTTTCTGCTAATACTGAGTATTTTTCATCAGATAACATAGCATCACGTTCTGCATGGATCTTTTCAAATTCAGCATCGTCATGATATTTCTGTAATTCATCAAATTCCTCGTTTGTGTGAGAGTGAGAATTCTTATACTCTTCGTACTCAGCTTTTAAAGAATCAAGTTCTGACATTTCTACAGTCTCTTCAACAGTTTCTTCTACAGAAGCTTCAACAACAGTTTCATCCTCCTGTGCTTCTTCATTTTCAGATTCAGTATTTGTGTCTTCATTTACTTCTGCGTCAGGAGTTTCATCAGTTGTATTTTCAACAACTTCCTCTGTGGACTCTTCATTTATTTCCTCAACAGTTTCAATTACTTCTTCTTTTTCGTTTTCGTTTTCCACAACTTCGTCCTCCTTTCCATCAGTGTTATCTTTATTAAAATAAAAGGCTAATTCATTTTTTAGTTCGCCCATTACTTTTGAAAATTCTTCCCTTTCAAGTGAATACTGAACAGGAATTACTTTTGATTCTACAAAACATGGTTCTGTATGTTCTGGACTTGTTTTGTCATCTGCCTTACCTAAAAGACAAAGAGCAGAATATGTAAAGTCTGTTAATTCTGTATAGTTACTATCTTCCTCATAAGGTCTGTATTCTGATACAGAAATTTCCATTGATTCATTAAAATAAAAGTCATCGGAATAAATAGCTTCCATTAACTCAGGATATCTACCAGTCCAAAGAACAACTTCAGCAGTAAGATATTCTGTTTCAATTTCATCTTCATATTCCTTTACTGTTTCAAAATCAAATGAATCGGCTTTTACAACACCATAAGGAACACAAGCACTTTTTAGATTCCAGTCATCATCAATATAATAATCATGACCACCCATGTACTTTTCACCAGTTGGATTTCCATCTTCATCTAACTTGTCAATTAAATGACCAACAACAGGTGCATACGATAGAGTAGGTAAGCATCTCTGAATATTTTCTTTACTCATATAAGAAAAATTTCTATTCTTTCCAACACCCTGCACATAACACTTACATAATGTGAATTCATCATTGATTTTTTCAATAGGTGTGACCTTTGCCTTAAATTTTAGCGAAGTATGCTTTTTATCCATGTTTCCTCCTTTCTGAATTTTTGCAAAATAAAAGTTGCCCAAAGAGGACAACTAGAATGTAAGCATATTGCTATACTTGATTTTATTTATATCAACACCTTCTGAAAATTTTAATGTTGTATTATTCAGAAACGTGTAGATGTTTTTATTGCCAGTTTTCATTTCTCTGAAACCAGATTTGCGTAAAGCAGAAGCAGTATCTTCATCTACTGTACAAATTAAATTTTTATCATTCATCCTTTTCTCCTTATCCATTACTCTGATCTCTCTTATCCTGCGAAGCTTCCCCATCGTCTGTAATAGAATCAGCTCCACCAATATCCTTGGTTTGACCGCCACCTTGATTATCAGAGGACGACTGCGTGTGACTCGACTGAAGTGGAACGAAAGAAGATGTAATGTCCAATGTATCATGCAATAGGAAATTCATGCTTAGTGTTTCCAATTCATTAAATCCATTTAAATTATTTACAACTAATGCAGTAGGAAGACCATAAGTAGCATCCTCAAGCATTTCTTTCTTCAATGTACTTTTTGTATATGGAGACGTTTCAAGCATTTTAACTTTTGCTGGATTAGAAACTTGATAAGATAAAAATCTATTTAGATATGCCTGTGTCTGTGGCAGAAGAGAAGATGTTGCATATTTCTCATCGAATTTAATTGCTCCCTGCCAAGCAGTAGTCCCTGAGATAGAACTTGAGTTTAGTAACTGTGCACCACCAGAAGTATTGAATACTGTCTTTGTAGCATTCTCAATTTTATTAACATCTGTTGCTTGATCATCACCAAATGTAAGTACATCTAATGGAATAGGTGTAATAGCAGCAGCTATATAATCAGGTAATGAATCAACAAATTTATTATAATATTCTATAGCAGTATCTGGATCTACTAAAAATTGATCTACACCATCTTGGTCATTTGATAATGGAATAGTAGCAGTAACCAATTTATAAATATTAGCTTCGTCAGCCACAGCTTGAATATCTTCGAGGTCAGCAAGATTTATAAGAGAATTAAATAAATTCATATAAGGTGGAAGTGGAATTTCGTAATCGTCTATGTTTACTTTGAAACATACGCAGTATTCATCTGGCATTTGTTGCCAACGATTTTCCGTTGAATTACTTTTATACTGACGATACATGGAAGTGAGTGGTTCTCCAATCCATTCAACCATATCCTCATGTCTTGAATAATACGACATATCCATTACATAAGATAAATCGCCTGTCATATAAGCACCATTTACTTTTGCATAGTCTGGATCAACTGGTAATATAAAATATCCTGTATCATCATAAAAAGCCATTCCAAAGAATACATCTTCTCGCCATGCAATTATATATGCTTTGAGAAATTCAAGTGCTAAATTCATATTATTTAATACAGATAGTGTATCATAGTAACTTTTTAGCACCTTTGCTTTATCTCCACCTTTGTTAATATCAATGATTGGAATTACTGCACGAGCATTTGTATCAATCATTGTAGCATTGAACCAAACTAACCTTCTATAAACACTACTTCGATAATAAAGATACCTGCTCAGATTTCGTAAGTTTTTATACTGAGCTGGTGGATTCTTCATATATGTACGAAGTTTTGTTTTATCAAAGGTTGAATAAGTTCTTGTTGTAGATTTTGTTGGATCTACCAACTGCTTCAAGGCATTTTGTGCCTTTGCAAAATTTGATATATTTTTTTCATTTTTCTCATACCACTCTTTAATTTCTGCGGCAGTACGAGTAGGTGTGCTTGACACCTTACTTTTTGTTTGCGCCATATTTGATAGCACACCTCCTTTTTAATTGTATAAGCTAAATCGTTTTGATTGACGGATTGGAAGCTTGTTGACAATTGTTTGACCTTTTTCCCTTGGTCTTCTTTGTCTTACTTGATCTTGACTTCTTAATGTAAATAAAGCGTGTCCCATTAAAGCGAGACAGTACGATCTATCATCATGAAGAATGTTCTCAAAACCAGGAGCAAGGTCATACCTAATATTTCCATTAGAAGATTTATACTTGTACATGTGAGTTAATTCTTCCTTCATAGCATCAAGCTGTTTAAGACCAATTTCTTCTTCAAGAGATAATTTATAATTCTTTTCAACAACCTCACCATTTTCTTCTTCAAGCATAGTAAGATTTCCATGATAATCATACTCAGCAGTAAAACTAATCAAGTCCTGATCAATCATTTCACATAACTGCGAATACATAATTGCTTTATATTTAGCTGGTTCACGCATACGAATAATATCAATAGCGTCTGGATATCTTTTTACATATGGAACAGCATAATCATAATTCGCATCAATCAATCCATGATGTTCATAATCTTTTTCACCTTTATGCTTTGCTTCATAGAAATTATCAAAAAGTAGATCACATATCTGGGTCGCTCCACCACCAGAACCTGCATCAATGTATACTCCATGAATATTTTTATAATCAGGAACACCGTATCCGTTATATCTGACTATGATATCTTGAAGCATTGTTACCTGTTCAGGGGTAGTAAGTGGTTTTTGTGTTTCTTTATCAATCAAATTGATACCATTTACAACGTCTAATAACCAACCACGCTTATCATCTCTATGTAATTTACCAACCAACACAAAGCTATTATCTCTTTTTTTGGCAGGATCAAAACAGATGACCATAAGAGAATTATCATCATTAACAAGCATTGGCGGTCTAACAACGCTATTTCTAAGCACTTGTGATTTCTTAACTGCTATATCATCACCAAGGTCTGAATCAAATTTATTCATATACTCACGAGTAGCCTTAGTTGGATTCATCTTCATTTCTGAATCAATCTTTGCTTGAGTAAGTAGTGGAACGGGATATACTTTTCCATTATAAGTAGCATGAAGAATTACTTCACAATCTATATCTGCACAGAAATAATTCTTATCACCTGCCATAGAGTGCATTGCAGCTTCTTTATATCTTTTATAAAAGACATCATCCATAGAACCTGCTGAACTTGCACATACAACTTGATTTGGGAAATTTGGTGGAAGTAATGTTACATCAACATCACCACCAAGAGCAAAGTCACTGTTCTGAGTGACGAACGGAAGAGTAGCAGCGAACATATCTTCAGATACATACGATGCTTCATCATAGAAATTAAGTCGGCTTCTTCGACCACGAGATCCATCAAAATTTGAGTTGACCGTAGCCAAACTCGATCCTGAATAAAGTTTAAAGGAGTAAGATGCTGGATCGTGCCGAAATCCCTCACTATTTGAACTTTTAACAAGTTCGTTTAGAAATACATCTGTCAAGCCAGTAAATGAAGCGATTTCTTTTTTGGCAATAGATTCAATCTTCTTCATCATACCTATACTTTGAGAACCTGTGCTTGATAAAATGTACCCTTCAAATTTTGGCAGTAACATTGTTTTAGCCATCAAAAATGGGCTACCTAGAGTTGTCTTACCAGCATTACGACTCATACACCAAACAACATTTGGTGTAATCCATGACATCATAAATACATATTTCTGATAATCAAGAAATTCGATGCCGAAAAATCTTTCACAGAATTTTACTGGGTTTCTGCGTCCCCACTGAATTATTTCAGAGAATTTTTTCAAACCCTCTAACTTTAATTCAGACATATCATAATAAGTAGGTTTTTTGAAAAAAGTAAAATTCTTTGGAGTAAATTCATTTATAGAATCACCCATCAGGACAATTTTATCATCAGCCATCTTCGATTACTTGCCCTTTCTCATCTATAAGACCTTTTTCAAATAAGAAATCTTTAAGGTCTTTATTTTCCTTTTTCAATAACCTACTAAATTCAACTGCATTATCTCTTTCTTTTTGAAGATTAAATAACAATCCTTTTTGATGAATAACTTCTTTTTCCCAATCGTTTTCATCAGGATTTAACTGTTTTAATTGGTTCTGATGATTTCTTGTCATAATATCTTCGATTGCCATATTAGTTTCATAATCGAAGGTATTTACCTCAGAACCATCTAAATCCATTTCTTGTAATTCTTTTATGATACCAGTAAGAGTACCAGCACCTTTACTTTTTCTATTATTATTATTTTCAGATATTCCGTTATCCTTTGCTAGTGCAAGGGCAGAAGATATCATTTTTTGCTTTGTTTCAGCTAAAGATTTAATTGTTGATATAACACCTGGATTACTACCAAGTTGTTTCTTGTATTGTGAAATAGTATCATTGATTGTTTTTACATCCTTAAAACTTTGCACAATTTCAATTACAGCTTCAAGCTTCAATCCGTCATCTTTTACAGACTCATCAAAATATCCAACAAGCTTAGAGTAAAGAATAGGCTGTTCTGAAATTGGTTCATTTTCAAAAGGATCATAACCTAAAAATCTAAGAACTGTTCGTTTATTCTTTTTATACATTTCAACGACATCTTCAGATAATTCGTCTTCTTTATTCTCTTGTGTAACTTCTTCATCTTTGTAAACTATTTTCTCTTTAAACATGTCGGAATCCATGTATCCCATACCAACATAATTTTTCATACTGATATTTTTAATGTACGAAGTCCAGACGTTTTCCTTACCTTTTCCTGTAACCATATTTTCGGATTCTTGAATACTTGCATTCCATACAGTTTCAAGAAAAGGTTTGTTAAGATAATATAATGCTTTCTGTACGCTCTCTTTCGTTGGTTCATGTTCTTCGCCTCGTTCGTCAACTCGTAATGCAATTTTACGAGCACAATCACGACAGATTCTCGAAAAACTTTTTCCACCAAGTAAAGGATCTGTATCATAATAAAATTTTGTTTCTATATCCTTATGCTTATTACACATAGGGCAGTGAGCAGTACCTGCATATTTATCAAGCTTGTACTGTAATTCTTCAACTTTTTCTCTAGCTTCAGCAGCCGTTAATTTAACTGGTTGCGTAGTGCTTTTTCTTGTAGACAATTAACAGCTACCTCCTTTTATTCCAATAAATTAAGCACTCTCTGCAATAACAGTAAGAGTGCTTTCCAAATATTCTACATAATCGTAGTTGATATTTATTTGTAAATTGTTTTTCTTAAACCATTCGTCAAATTCCCCAATATCAATTCTATATACAAAATCTAAGAAGTCATATGGAGAGAATTTAGTGTATCCATAATTATCATGAAATAGTTTATGTACATCTTTATTTATACACGCTCCAAACCCATAAATTATATGTAAATCCTTTAATTCGTCTCTTAAATGTTGAAACTCATCTTCACTATAATCACATACTTGTTGTTTGACTTCTATGCCAGTCAACTTAAAAACTTCATCAACAATATCTCTAAAAGCGGTAGTATGATGTACATTATCAAATTCTCCACCAGTAATTACACATTTATAATTACAAAATTCCATTGATTCATTAAACCAATCTTTTGTATCAGAGCGAAGTTCCGTATATGTAGGTAAAATACCGCCTTTCCAACGACCATTAAGTTCTCCATTTAAAGGATTAATATGTCGTGGATTCTTGTCACCAGCCCATTTACCTTTCATACGCTCACTAATAGCTTTACATTGTTCAGGACTTCGTTTTCTTCCTTTCCACCAACTATCATGGGTTTTGTAATATTCTTTTTTGGTGGCAGAAATTTTATCTCTTGCCTCTTGTGAAATAATTCTTCCTTTTAATTTTTCACTGCATTTTAAACTCCTTGCAATATTAGCTCTATTTTGTGCTTCATAATTTTTACCTGAAATTCCCAAAACACCTGCATGACATTCAATTGATCTTACGGTTCTATTTGGAAAGAATATATTATGCAATTCTTCACCTGTAAAATCCTTATAATTTTCATACATTATTTTATCTTCAGCTTCAGACCATTTTTCAAAAAACGTATAATCAGGATCTAAAAATCCAGATTCTTTTTTACTACATTCTCTACATACATTTCGTAATCCGTCTATACAAGCTAAATCAATTGGAAAATATAATTTATTATTAGGTAGATCACGTCCACATTTTTTACAATGACGAGTACCAGAATAAAATAAATCTTTTTCTTTATTTTGTTCAATAATTTTTAATCTTTTTTCTTTATTGATTATTGCTTGACAGTTTTTACACACTGCATTCAATCTACCAATTCTCTTATTTGCATAAGAAAAATATTCATTTGTATTTGGATATTCTGCATTACATTTAGTACATATTCTTGTTTTCGAATCAACAGTAGTACCATGTGTATATCCCATAAAAATCACCTATAACCTTTCATCCTAACCTCAAACAACAACTAAAAATAGCAGTAGAAGTGGGGAGGTTAGGTGTAAAACCCACATACACAAGAATGATCAGTTCTTATGTCTACTGCCATAATCCAACCATCTGCAATCGAAACAGTAACAATCCTCTCATAGTTGACCATATATATATTCTCTTTTTAATTTTCGTCACAACACAAAAAGAAGCCACTTCATACGAAATGACTTCTCATAATTTTCAATATTAAATTTCCAATGAAAGTGCAATTTACACACTTTAAAAACACGCCCTGTAGGAGTCGAACCCACATCTCTCAGATTTGGAGTCTGATATTTTAACCAATTAAACTAAAGACGTATATAACAAAAGAGCCATCTCAACACATGAAACGGCTCTTTCTTCCAATATTTACTAATCAGTCACCAAACTGATTATAACTGTATAGGGCGGTAGGGTAGTGATGAACTACCAGGGATAGAACCGTATGTGCACCACAGCAAAATCCTTCGACATCAGGCTTACCGCATAATACTCGGTATGGGATTCGAACCCATGTTATCCGATAGAAAGTCGGAGGTCTTTGACCACTTGACTAACCGAGCATATTTAGGGTGGAAGAGTACCACCCATTATTTTTTACAGAGTATATTCTGTAGTTCCTTCAAAAGTATTATTCAATGCACGAATTTCAGCCAACTTCTCAGTAACAGCCTCCTTAACTTTCGTAGCAAATAATACACACTGAGCCTGTGCATACAGTTCCTTCTTATCGAGAACAGTATTTAATACTGTATCAGGATATTTTGTTACATCTCTTTCAAAATGAAATGCTAAATCTTCATTGATAAGTTTTCTCTCATTTGTTACATCCGTAATCTCCAATTCAACAATAGTAGAATCGTCTTTTGGATCTGTTGTTACTTCTGGAACACCATTATTAAGTTTGATATTTCCTTTGAACTGAATTTTACTATACTCGATATACTTATTGTAATTTGCAAGTAATTCTTTTTCCTGCTCACTTGTCAAATCAGCAGTGCCAAGACTTGTAACCATAATGTCTACACTTGCAATATCATTTTCTACATTAAATTTCTGATCTAATTTCATGAATTTGTACCCTCGCTTTCGTTTGTAATTATTTGGTTGTATGCGTCTTTGAAACTGATTACTAAATCTCTTAAAGTATCTTTATCAATAGTACAGTCCAAATTGCTCATATCAATATTTGGATTTGATACCGTAAATTCCAATGTGTTTCCATTTGGTGCAAATAAAACTTCCACAGATTCATTAAGTAGAAGAGTAATAGAATCAATTTTATTTCCATTATTCGATGTTACTCGTTTTACTTGACCGACTTTTAATCTATCATTTTCAATAGATAATCTACTTGCCATTATACATACTCCTTTCTTTTATTTTTTTCGTTTTCCTTTTGATCTAACTGGGGTAGTAGGACTCGAACCTACGAATTTAGCAGTCAAAGTGCTATGTCTTACCGCTTGACGATACCCCAATGTTGTATTTTTCATAACCTTTACAGAGTGCTTTAAAAAATATAAAGTCAAGTATCTCTAACGAATCGTATGGGGCTTGAACCCATGTTATTCTACCGTGACAGGGTAGTGCCATAACCAACTAGGCGAACGATCCATGTTATATAATCAGCATAAAGCACTAACTAGCTGATATTGGACTGTACACATCCAGTTATTTAGAATAGAAAGTTAGACAATCCATTCATGCTTACTGATTATTTTTTCACATATTTTCAGTCTTCGGAGTAAAGACCTCTCGATAAGGTTTCATGTCTCTTGTCCGACAATTCGATATTTCCATTATAAAAATCAGAAAAGACAGTTTGCCATTTCTTACAAAACTCCGTGGATAGTTTTACTCTTTTAATATTATAAAACCAAGACTAGGTGCAAGCACCTCTCCAAGTAAAATCTTAACGATTTTGTTCATAAAGGTTCTCATTAACGCAGAGAAGCACGAACATCTTCTCATTTCTAAGGCTGAGAGAAACCGATAATCCTAGATGTTGATAGGAAAGATATACTGCATTAAGGTTTCGTGCGCACTAGAGTCGTTATATAGTCGGCTCTACCAAAATACAGCAGTAGGACTTACAATGCTACATGAATAGCAAATGCCAAGATGTGTTAATCGTCTACTAAGGCAAGACCTCTCCTTGTGCCAAAATACAATGTTATGTACATCGTGAAACAACACCACCAATGAGCAGTAAGCAGTGGGAAGTTTTAGACCGTTCCAAGGTCAATAATTTCGCAAACCGACCTTTATATTTATGTCACATATCGGTCAGTGACAGCTCACTTTTAAAAATCTATCAACGGATTGACAGACCGCCCTCACTTCCTTTTGGATGTGAGCAGCTTGTTATATCTATTTATTCTCTACATCGTCGTCACCTCTCGGCTCAAATATCACGTTACTATGCTTTCTTGTTTAAATTAAATTGTTGATGTTAGACGAAAGCTTCATCGGGATTGTCTACAAATCAGAAAGTGATTTTTGTTCTACTTGTTTTATTTCTCCATTAGCAAAATATTTTGCAAATTGCTCATCAGCGTCAATATCCTTATACACTGCAACCATATCAAGCGAATTCCAACCAACTAGCATTTGAATTACATCATCAGGAAGACCGCTTCGAGAACAAGAAGTTGTAAAGAAGTGACGAAGACTGTGGAAATAAAAGTCTTCTCCTAAATGTTTACTGAATGTATCAGCCCAACTGTCAAGAGTACTTGAATCCATAGGTTCATCTATATATTCTCCATTTACTTTCTTTGGGAATAACCATTCTGATTCAATTCCATGTTCTTTTCTATAATTCATCCACAAATCAAAATATGGCTTAAACGGCTTTGCAAGTGTATATACCACCAATAATTTTCCACGAGAACCTCTTCCTTTTGTTTGGATCTTTTCAGGTGTCTTATATAAAGAACCATATATGATATTTTCATCATCGAAATAAGATACTTTAAAGCGTGGTAATTCACTCTTACGTCTGCCACTAAAAGCAGCTAACGCTAAAATACAAGCCTTGTCATATTTACCTTTTTCAACCCAATAATCAAGCATACCCTGTACTTGTTCATCGGATAGTACAGTTTTAGTAAATACTTTCTCATTTGCAGGATTTTCAATTTTGCGTATAATTGGTTTAAAATTTTCATACTCATCGTCCAATATAGCTTCTACATAATTTGAAAGCGATGAGAGAGTAGATTTTACTCTACGCATTCTAGCTGGCGACCATTTATATTCAGTAAGACAAAAGCTCTGATAACGAGCAATATCTCTTTTAGATAAATCAATAAAAAATTTGTTGTCACAATGCTGAAGTAGATAAACCCAGAAAATGTAAAGGTCACGTCTATACGCATTGATTGTGTTTGGGGATCTATCAACTGAACGAAGATAATCCAAAAAGTCATTTCCTAACTCTATATTCTCTTTATTGCACTGAGTCAATAACTCATCAGTAACAATATTATTGTGTTGTATTTTTCTACCCATTAAATCTCACTTCCTTTCATATAACAAAAAAAGAAGTGATATAGTAATAATTACTAAGCCACTTCTTTCATAATTTCATTTATTTTATTATCTATAAGAACTTTATAAGAATCATCTTTTTCTGTCCAATATGGTATTTCCAAATAATAATATCCATTATCCAAAGCATATTGCTTTTTATAATTATCCTTCCATTGTAAATATTCCAATTCTTGTTCAGGAGTTGTATTATACTTTTCGGAAGACATTTTCGCAAAACCTGTTACCTGATAATGTTGACATCCATGAACTTCTATAATTAATTTCATATCAATAATTTCATTATCATATGGCAATGGTCTATTTGTTTTAGGATTTAAAGGTCTTATTGTGCATTTATCTTCATGTAAAGTTTTGTATCCAAGGATATCGTTAATATATGTTTTGACTTTGCCTTCAAGCTTAGAAATATCTTTTTCTCGTACACATTCTGGACATTCAAAGCTATTATTCCATGCACAAGAAATACTCCTTAATGTGTCGGAGTGTTTCCCACAATTACATTTAAACCATACTTTCTGTCCTGATTTTGGTTTATATTCATATGGACTTCTTTTATTTTTATCAGACCATAGAGGTAATACTTCTGGATATAAATAACCAAGACTATCTAATTTATGTACTCTAGTATTGTAACAATAAGGACAAGTTATACTATCTCTAGTTGCTGTTAAATAACTTGCCTTAGTTTCATAAGAACCATGATACTCAACATCTTGACATTTTATCCAAATTTTTTCTGATTGATTTGTCATCGCTAATTCAAATGGATCGCAAGTATTTTTATCATAATCCCAATATTTATCAAGAAAATCATCACAAATTGTATCAATACCCCATTGAGCAATAGAATGGCACTTAGGGCATTCGCATGGAGTAAGACCATGAGTTATATATCTGATAGTAAACGGATTTGAACCATGTTTAGGATTATCACATTTTATAAAAACCTTTTTCTTACTTCCCATTGGTACTTTGTAAATATCAAAGTCTATTTTGTTAAAATCAATTCTATCAAGAAAAATTTTGTCATTATCTAAACACCATTTACCAAATGAATTGCAGTATGGACATTTAAAATATACACCCATATTAGTAATCGAATTAATATTATAATAACGTTTTGTTTCACAGTCTGGACAAATAATACAATATTTATTATGTTCAGAAAATAAAACGTCTTTTGGGGACTTTTTGTTATCTTCATAAGACCAATTATCAATAAATTCCATATGATTATTTTCTACACACCAATCATAGAAATTTTTCTCATCATAGGTCTTTCCGATTAATTCATACAGTTTCTTTCTATTTCCCAATTTATTACACTTAGATATAGAAATAGTACCATATTTCTTTTGAGAATCATTTATTGAAAAATTTGATAATTCTCCATACTTTTCATAAATAAATCTTAAATCGTTTAATATTTTTTCTTCTGAATGTTTCATAATTTTTCCTACTTTCTCACCTACTCCAATACATAAAAATAGAATGGGAGAGAGGTAGGTGACTCTACTCTGTCAGCTCATGACTTCTGACAGTCCCATTCCATAAATCCCACAATCAGCTATGACACCAATCATGAGCACATATATTTATTCTCTGTTTCCATTAACAGAAATATCAAATTAGTGGGCAGGGTTGGACTCGAACCAACGAAGCCGAAGCACCTGATTTACAGTCAGGCGTAATTGCCGCTATACGACCTACCCATATAAAAAGAGTGTGCAGCATACACCACACACTCCAAGTTCAAATGTTATTCGGAATCAGCAAATTTGTCTCTTAAACACTTACACACTGATTCTCTATAACGTATGTTATAATCTAAAATCCAAAAGCTTTTAACATCTTTTTGATATCTTCATGACTTAACTCATCGCTAGAGTAGTAAGAATAACTCATATAAGAGTCGCCATCTGACCTACTAGCAGTAAATCCGTGAGTATTTCCATCTTCGTCTTCAGAAGTATTTAAATAAGTTTCATCATGTGTATGATAGTTCTTACAATCACCATCGCAGTTATCTTTCTGACCAAACAGAATAACTTCCTTATCCTCATTTACACAATAATCAATGATATTCTGCTCGATATCACCATCCATATCAATGTAGAAAATATCTGTTTTATCAAGAACTCCAAAGTCCTCGATAGGAACAACAGTGATTACACCACCATCATCAACAGATACTAAATATTCGTCTATATTCATATAATCAACAAGGTCAATCTCTTTAATACTTGTCTCGTCAAGTCTAATAAGATTATCCAAAATATACTCTGCAATTTCTTTGTTTACGACTACACCAACAGTTTTATCAGTGTGATAAATGCGAGAAATATAAATATCAATAATATCCTCAACCTTATCATTGAGATCTAACATATCAATTGCTTCATATTTATTTTCTTTTCTATTCAAATTAAACACCACCAATCAAATTAAGCATTCTTTACTGCGTCTTTAAATGCTTTACCAGCTTTGAACTTCGGTGCTTTAGAAGCCGGGATCTCCATGTCTTCTCCTGTCTGCGGGTTTCTACCCATACGAGCAGCACGTTCAGTAGTCTCAAATGTACCAAATCCTACAATAGATACTTTATCACCAGCAACAACAGCATCCTGAATTGCTTTAATTGTTGCGTCTACAAAAATCGCTGTATCTTTTGCAGTTACTCCCTCTAATGTCTCTGATACTGTATCTTTAACTACTTTTACTAAATCTGTCTTGTTCATTTTAAATTTCTCCTTTATTTTCCTAAATTTTATTTTGTAATATAAAAGATGGTAGTGTTCACATAAGGTACACTCCCTCTGATAGTGGCTTCGTCAGCCAAAATAATATATTAATTGTAGCTGTGAATATCTGCTTCCACAATTACTCCAAACTGAGCCGAACAGTGGACTACAATTGTTATTCAATTTAGTCAAGTTGTATATCATATAAGCAAATCAATCCACCATCTCCAATAACAGAAACTGTTTGTTCTGGTCTATTTGTCTTTCTAATAGAAGTGGCATAGTTATCACTACCTGATACACACCCTGACTCAATTACTTTCGTGTCATAAACGGTAGTTAATCCGTTAGTATGCCTATGTCCCAACAACACAATGTCTGGTTTAATGTTGAACATCATTGTAAAATTCTGCACAACATTACTTGGTGAATCTTTATGTCCATGAGCAGCAAATACATTATTGCCACGAATATTAAACATTGCAATTTCAGGTTCAATAGTATTATCACAAATAGTGATATTTTTTACATTCTGCATTCTTGCCTTTAGATAAAAAGGTAACAATGTATCCATATTTTCGCCATCTAAAGATTCTTCCTTTTTAGGGGATATCCTAGAATGATTACCAGGCGTTGTATATACATAGATATGATTAAAATGATTTGCTAATCTAGTTAGCATAGCAGAAATCAACTCTGAAACATATTTGAACTGCTCCATAAGATCCATGTTATTCTGTAATCGAAGATTATTATGAATAATTCCACTAAGAATTTCGCCAATAACTAAATAACAATTTTCTGAATCATGCATACCACGAATATCTAAAATATCAGAAGTAAATTTTTCAATTCGTTTATTTAAAATATCTTCATCAAAATCATTCTTCCAATTATGTATCTCAATACCACAATGGACATCGGTGAGATGGCACAGTAAATCAGTCGAACTATTAAACAAAGTATAATGTACTGGAATATTTATTGGCTCAACATTCTCACAAATAATACGCTTCACCATATCAGCATAAGACTCTTTGCGAGCTTCCTGCCTAATGAGTCGATTGTACTCAACTCTTGCATCGGAAAGTTTAATCTTTTCTTTACGCATTTTAATTAACTCAGTACTATCTGAATTATCTTCTGTTTCTACTGGTTCATTAACCCATCCAGCGTCAATATACTCGTATAATAATTTACTTCCTTTACGCACTGTATCTCTATGTTCTAAATCACCATTATATTCAGAACGAAAATCGGCAACATCTTGCCACTCTAAATTTTCGTCTGTCTTTTTTCTTTTGAGTAAGTCTAATTGTTCTCTAAGAAATTCATTCTTTTCGATGTCGTTCACCTACTCTCTATTCAGCAGATTCAGACTCTTCATCTGAAATCTCAATACTGATTTTAATATCAAAGATAGTTGTACCTTCTGGTAACTTTTCTGCAATACGATCTACAATAGAACCTTCATCGTCAACGAAAGTTCCATTTTCAATTCTTACTCCACTTGCTGTAATATTCTTTTTAGCAGCACTAACAGTTGCTTTCTTAATTTTACTATCTACCATAATCCTTTAAATCCTCCATAAAATTAAAAATTCCCACCAGAACGTTTTCTGCCAGGATTGTAATATACTTGTTTTCTTTTATTCTGTTTTACTTCAATATACTCACGAATCTTCCTAATATAATTTTCATCATAACTCAAACGAATATGTGATTCTAAATAATAACATCCACAACGAGTTGGAATTTTATTTGATAATACATTGTCTATGAGTCTATACGATGGATTAAGATTCGAGAGATGGGTATGCTTTTCTGTGTTTTCTTTTCTACAGATACGGTAGCCATTTTCAGTCTTGTCAATATAAAAACCTTTATACTCAATTCTTTTTTTCATAAGCAGAACCTACTTGACATACTTATCTTCGATGTAACGCTTTCCACCACAAGTCTTGTAATATCCAATATGTTCGCCTCTGCGATCTACATATCCTCGTCTTGTGTTTCTAATTACACCTTCAGATAATAATTTTTCAATTTCATTTTTTGAAATGTACTTAATAATTTTCACTTCTTTCTTGATTTATTTCCTGCCGAATAGCAGAAGAGTTGTTATAAAAAATTAAACAATTGGTCTCCACGTAATATTTCTTGTTCCATGTCCTCTATTTAATCCTCTATATGTACTTGTTAAACTATGACAATTTGGACACAATAGTGTCAAATTATCTTCATTGTTGTTAGTAGAATCACCATCTATATGTTCTACTTCTAATGGAATAGTATTTGAATATTTATTCTTTTCTCCCCATCCACATCTTGCACATTTATTATTATATTTTTCAAATAAATATCTCCTAATATAAGATGAGTATGAATTCCATTTGTTTTTTTGTAATCCATTTACTTCTCCGTTTTTCCATTTTTTAATATATTGTTTATACTGGAAATCCGAAGAACATTTACAAGAACAAAATTTATTTACCTTTTTTGTTACATTCCCACAATTTAAACAATAAGAAACTCCCTTTTGTGGTCTATGTTGACCGTGAGAGTTATTATAAGATGCGGCGCATGAAGAATTACAAAATGTTTTTCTTTTAATATTAGCTAGTTTATCGTTGTATGTAGCAATAATTGGCTTTCCACAATATTTACACTTATTTGGATTTTCATTATATTCATCAATATTTTCAAATCTTGTTTTTTTCATATAACCCTACTTTCTCACCTACTTTATTGCATAAAAATAGAATGGGAGAGAGGTAGGTGACTCTACTCAAATCAGTAGCTACTCTGATTTGTCCCATTCTTATAGTTGCAGACATACGAATTGAACGTATTCCTCGTGGGTATGAGCCACGTATGCTTCCTTTACACTCGTCTGCGATATTTTTTTATTGGATAATATTTGAGAATAATCGGCAACCATACTACAAGAACTGTAGTACAGTCACCGACACATATAAGAAGATGAGTACAATATGAATATGTACCAATCTTAGAAATGATCTTTAGAATTGTTCTGCTTGAAAACGCCTCGAATCGTTCCCCATAGGTTTGATTCCTATATATCTTCCACAGAAATGCATGGTACAGTCTCGCTTGCTGAACTTAACTGGTTTTGCACACCATACACAAGTTTTTCATATGGCTTCACAGCAACTAATTTATAGTCATATGTTAGACGAAATATTATAATGTCTCTCGACAATTATATATTCTCTGTTTTATCAGCCAAGAAAAGCTGATTTCATTGTTTTAATCAAAATATCCATTTAACTTTCTGTTGTAATAACGAGTTATTTTTGGTTTTGTCCAAATTTTTGACTCACATTGGATATTATCATACGTATGGATTTCTTTTTCTGGAATATACTTACATTCCAAGCTTAATCCATCTAAAATTTTTACCACTGTATTATCAGTGGGAGTAGTAGAAGATAGGTAGGCGAATATACATTTCTCTGCCCTTTTGAATACTTTACGGACTGTCGCTACATTTATATCTTCTTTCTCTGCGATTTCTTTAATAATCTTTTCCTGTGTAATTGTCAAAAATAATCATTCCTCCCAACTGCACGAATTCGTTTATAGAATAATATCTTAATTTATAAATTAGGCTTGTGCCTATACGATATGTTGTTCTCCATATAGGCACAAATGAAAACCCATATAAAATGGACTATTTAATTTTTTATAAATAATAAAAATCCATTCTTTATGGATGAATTTTTTATTGCTTGGTAATTCTAGTTGTGTGTTTTTGCCCAATATTCTCGTTTAATTCTTTTATTTTCTTCATGTTGACATTTTTTACATCTACAAGATTTAGTATCCTTTATATCAATCTCGATCCATTCACCACAATCAATACATTGAATTATTTTAGTCTTTTTCTTTTTAATATTTGGATTATTCTCTAAATTAATAACAACATACTGACCATAACAAAACCAAAATAGTTGTTTTCCACGTTTTTTCCCTTCATACAAATATTGCACAAGCATATCTGCAATCATTTCTTCCGAATATCCAAGTTCCGCAAATTGATTTCTAATAGAACAAGCTACATAATGAAGATTATCTATATATTCGTCTTTCATATTGACCATATAGCGATACTTTTTATTCAATTCGTCATACAAATCAGAAACTTCTTTAGAACATACAATATCAGGATTTTTCATCATATCCTTATATTTTAATTCTCCAAGTTTCATACCTCTTGTATTAATTGATTTATTAGGAATACGAGAGTAGAGTTTATTTACAAAACTATCATTTCTATCATCGACTTGTGATTTTTCCTTATCTTTGGCGTATTCAAAAAATGCAGGAAGTTTCTGATTGGTAAACTCTTTAATTTCTTCGCCAATTGTTTCCGGAAACTCAGGCTTGTATAATGTCTTAGCGTAATCAATGACAAAATTATTCTGACAACATAAACGCTTAACGCAATTAGTTGCATGTTCTTTTTCCTCATCTGTTCCATTGATAAATACGTCATTATTCCAGATTTTTGAAATATTGTTACTATAAATACCGATGTTTCCACCTGTAAATGCCGCATTTAATCCTTCATAAATACTCTGATTATTCAAAATTCTTGGTTCAGCTTTACGCATATTATAATAAAGTGGTACAATGCCATTCATATTACGTTCTGCGATTCTTACAAAATCAGGATCAGCAACCACCAATGATTTATCTCCATCAACATCAAACTGAAGAATTTTACTAATCAGGTCATATGTACTTGTATATACCGCATTTGTTGTAAACCATTCTCTGATTTTATTAACTCGTTCCTCATATACTTTATTCGCCACATTGAAACGAATAGCATGTTCCTTGTAAAGATGAGGACTTCTTAGACAGTCAAGTTTATCATATTGTTTAAATAACCAACAAAATACCTCTTTGTCTGCCAACAATCCTTTAGGTGTATCAATGTGTCCAAACCAATACTCACAAGCTGCATAATAATCTGGAAGTAAGAAAGTATATTTTCCATTTACTTCAAGTTTTCCACTTCTATATTTTTTTAAAAGACTATTCTTTACTTCACGGATCACGTCTTTTGCATATGTATCATTAAGTAGAGCAGGATAAATCTTTACTGCTTTTTGAAAAGCTGTCATATTTGTATTATAAGGTGTAATTCCAAGGATATCTTTCATGGTATCAACAGAGTTACAGATGTTTGTGATTCGTTCCACAGACTTCTTTGTAAGTAAATCAATCTCTTCGTCTGTTACATTTGTGAGAGTTTGTAACATCTGATAATTGATTTTTGCATTTTTAATTCTGTCTTCCTCAGTGTTACATCTACCAGCTTGACAATGATATTGCTTAAAATATGTCTTATACTCATCCCATGAATCGTAAAACTTATACATCTTAAATTGACTTTTTGTGAAAATTATTCTAATATCTTCGGCAATTACATCATGGTCTTGCCCATAAATATCTGTGATAATAGGAGAGCAATTATTTACTTCAATAAACTTTTTAAAATCAAATACTCCCAATAAACCTTTTACCCAGGGGGCACGAAACATTGTGTTTTTCGTCATTACGCTTGGTAATATCATACCAGCTCCATCAGTATGAGTAATCGGAACAGTACCAGTTTTTCTCTCAATCGAATAATCAGTCTCATCAATAAAATCAAATTCTCCTGGCACATTCGTCTCAAAATCATCTACAACAATACATCTGTCTATATCAAAATCATTCCACTGGTCAGTAGCTGAATTCGCCAATGCCATATATGCAAGATGTTTATTTACATTGTTTCCACCCTTTGTGTTTATTTTATCAATAGTAAGACCACACATAACTGTCTTTTCAACTTCATTCCATACTGATTCTTTAATAAAAACAGCTTTTTTCTTACGAATTTGACCAGCAGAAGATGTAAAGTATCTGTATTTTTCGCCATTATATATAAATCCATAAAAAGATAAATCTTTAAACACATCAAAATAATAAACTTGAACTACAATAAGAATATCTGTTAGTTCGTCTTTTTTAATGCCGATAATACGTGTAAGGGAAGATTCAAACACTGAAATGATATTATTATCATTTAGTTCGTCTTTTCTTAACTCTCTTAATTCGATTTTTTTATTATATGGAATATTATGCGATTTGCAATACTCGATTTTATTCGATAGATTCTCTTTTTGAATTGTCTTATTTGATAAAAGATTCAGAAGTTTTTCTTTTGATAAATTTGCTTTCTCTCTTTTGTGTTTTATAATCAAACACCACTTCATATATTCTTTTACAGAATCATTTTCTTGTTCATAGTAGTCTTCAACGGTACAACGTTTCCAATCAGAGAAATCATCTTTGTTGTAACCTTGCGTTACGAGTTCTTCTTCTAATTTTGGAAGCATATTATTTACATAATTTCTTTCACGTCTGTATTTACAGTTCATTTCATGTAAGTATTTTTCATGATTGCTATAAAAATGACCTGTATCTACAGAATACATATTAATCTGTGTATCTAACATTTATACCCCCTTGTTTGTTTGCCATTTCAATAAATCTTTTTAACTCTGTGTTGATATATCTGTAATAATCTTCATAGCTCCACTTTTTAAAACATCTGAAAGGAACTTCCATACGATAAAGTGGGATATTATGTTTCTTACAATATTCATTTTTCTGAATATCTCGTTGTATTGCTTTTTGTCTTTGAATTTGTCTTGGTGAATTACCAAAATGATGATCTTTATGTTCCTCATCATCTATTTCGATGAGATAAACTAAAGAATTATCAGAATTTAGAATTGCAAAATCGAAACGTAATTTTTCATTATTATCACCCATTAAATCATCAAATGAGTATTGAATTTCAAAATTACAATGCATATTTATTAAATAATCATATACAACATTTTCATTAAATCCCATATTACATATAGGACACCATCTACCTTTCTTTATATTATTTGGCAGTATATCCCATATATAATTGTGTTTGTTGCATCGTACAGTCACATATTCACCTGCGCTTTTATATTCGCTAAGTAATTTTCCATCTTTTTCTTCACATAACTTAGTTAATTCGTTTTGAAAATCACCTGCACGACCTGAACAATATGGACACCAATGTTCACCACTATATAATGCATCAGCAGTAGTAGTAAAAATCGGATGGTCTGGATTCACACATTTAAAATGATATATATCTTTTGCTCTTGTCCATTCTGTTTCTAAAACATTTCCACCACGTTCCTTACAGTATTTAACTAATCTGTCGTAATAAAACTGTTTATTTTTCTTATCAGCTTTCTTTGCAGATTGCGATTTTCTTATAGATTGGCATTTCTTACATGGTAAAAAATATGGTTTGCAAATATTTTTAGCATTGATTGTTGTGTATGTATCTCCATGAATAGGGCAGTGATAAACAAGGTTAATAGGTTTTTCTGAACCCATATATTCTCCAAGTATATCAACTAATCCATGATGATAATCTTGTACTTTCTTCTCAAACCATTCTTGAGATTTTCTTAAATGTCCTATAATTCATTCCTCCTTCATAAAACTAATTATTATGTTTCACTTATATATTCTCCAAATGAAATTTCTATTTAATCTATTCCTCCCCACCAAATACAATTTCTGCAATGCCTTCTGCTTCAATAGCATTTTCTTTTAAAAGCTGTCCATTTTCATCATATAAAGTAAAAATAATCGTTTCTTCATCATTCTCAATTACTAATGACTTACCATTATTTAAATTAATATCTAACATAATTCCCTCCAATCTAGTCTACAAAATACACGTCCACATACTTTATGCCCTTTAATTTTGCAATCCTATAACTTGTAAATCCATCTTGTAATACGAAATTTCTATCAATAACAATAGTAGAAGAGAAGTGACCAGTCTTCTCAAAATAAGCCATTTTCTCATTCATTTTCCATGTTTTAATGTAATCCCATCCATCTTGGATCACAATATCATTAAGCCTAACCGTGTATGTATATCCTGTTTTATAATGTTTTCTAAAAAGTTTATATAATCTCATTATTAATTCACCCACTTTTCTTCAAAAATTGTATTTCCATAATTAAAACATTTCACATAATATTCAAATCTCTCAATGTATTCATCGAAAAATGTACTATTTGCAGCTTGCTCAATCATGTTTCCAATATCATTCTGGATATTCTCTTTGTCACTTGTAATATACTGAGTATTTATTCCTTGACTTCCAATAGGTAGTCTGTCGCTAATATCAGAACGTCTTAACCACAGATTCACAGCATATTTGTTCATATGCTTGATAAATTTATAAGTACAATCAACAACATATCCTTTATATTGGTTTTCTGGTAACACAAATGAAATAGTAGTCCCTAAATAATTTCTTTTTAACATAATATTTTCCTCCTAGCACAAGCTTATCTTTCTAACCAAACTTCCCAATATCCATCACAATATTTTGTTTTTAAATCATTATAATGAAACTTAAGTAAATCCATAATTTGATAAATAAAATAGCAATAATCAACTTGTCCAGCTCTAATGTTTCTGAGCATATCATTAATAAAAGAGCAATATTCCTGCCAGTTAGTAGTGCCATGATATGTACCCATTGTTTCTTCGTTCCAATATCCTGTTTCTTTTGAATATTGCATATTCTGACCTAATTTTGTAATACCTGATACTGGTTTAATAAAGAGTCGTCTAATATTAAATTCTTTCTGCCACTTTTCATCAGTGAGAGTAGAAGATGGTCTACCATTCGTATTGCTTATTAATCTCATTTCTCTAAGTTCCTCAAGTGTCATTGACTGATAATTTTTCATTTCTTTTTTCTGTCGCTCCTTTTCAATAATTGTTTTTTCGAGGTTATCTGCCTCTACATATTTATTTATTCTCTTTTTACTTGGTGTTTCTGTCGAAAAATCTTCAATGTCAATTTCACCTGCAAATGTGTTATGGTTCTGTGCGTAACTTGTTTTTGTTTTCATATTTTAATAATTCTCCTTTAGTTTTTAAAATAATTTTATTCATTGCAATCAACTCCTTTGAGTGCTGCGTTAATTTGTTACATATGTTTATTCTCTGTTTTATAATTCATTTTCTAATAATTTGATAATCTTGTTTTTAACCTCATCAGAAAATAAACAATTTTTATCAGACTCTAACAAATCTAATATGGTTTGATATGAAATATTGGATGATTTCAATGTGTTAATATAGTGTGTTTTGCTTTTAAACCACTTTGTACCAATTTTATATAATTGGTTTGAGTCACCGACTTCATTTGTTCCTGCAATTTTTACCATTCTTCCCATATTTTATTCTCCTTTCATTTTTGCTAAGTATTTAATTTCACCAGGTACATCTTCTTTGTTGTATATTCTCTTTCCATATATTCTTTCCAACTCAATCAAAACAGTATCACCTTCTAATTCACTTGGATCAAGGGCGTATACATTTCGTGTAGGAACAAATACACCTTCTTCTTTTTTATTCTCCACAAACATATCTCTTCTTATATAAATCAATTTATAAGATTCTAAAACGGATAATCCGTTTTCAACCGTTGAAATAGAAGTATCTAACCCTTTTGCAATTTGTGATTTAGATGGAAAGGAAATCTTAGCAGGTGCAATATCTCCTGGATAATCCATGATATATTGCTTTATATAAAGATAAATACCCAATAGAATAGATTTATTAATTTTAGATGAGAGAGAACAGATTTTTTCATATTCAGAAATAGTAATCTGTACAAAACTGTCCTCTGTAAAAAAAACATTACGTTCATAAGATAATTGAAGATAAAATAAATCATTTGGTTTAACTACAAAAATGTCTGTATTACAGCTTGCATAACCTTTGTTTATAAGTTCTGTTTTAATAATTTCTCGAAAATCAGAATATATGGATTTATTATTTGTTTTCGTTGAATAACCAATTTCTTGTAGCAAATCATTGAGTGTGAGAGCAATTTGCCCAAATGTTTGTACATGCTTCCTTAGATATAATATGATAAGATAATATTTCAAACCTGAAATACCTTTATGATTTTTGATTTCCTTTTTTGAAAATCCGACAGAGGTTATTTTTTTATCTTTTTCAGATAGATAAATATAATTGTCGATTTTAATCACTCCTTTCGTTAAAAAATTTGTGTGTAAATTTTCCCAAAGATTTAACACTACCTATTAAGTTTGTGTGAAAATTTTCCCAAATGGGTACTTAATTCTGTGTGAAAATTTTCCCAAAAAGTAGGTATATAGTATAAAAGCATAATT
>ERZ1106951.227-NODE-227-length-59781-cov-6.700482_pt1 | contig 59781 bp, 52 predicted proteins | sample MGYA00403676_ERZ1106951 | MGnify/ENA primary metagenome ERZ1106951 (study PRJEB35170, sample SAMEA104062398) | human gut metagenome | biome: human gut; feature: human-associated habitat; material: faeces | place: Denmark | collected 2012-04-23 ...
AATTCGAGGCACAGCTATATGCTGCCATGCATGAATATGAGGACGGCGTAAAGGGTCATAACCCTCTTAGCAGCAATCTTACATCCCAACAGGCTGATACCCTTCGCGAGCTTGCTTACACAGCATCGGGCTATAAGCAATATGATATGGCAGTTTACGATATAGTATATGAGGAGGCGATGAGCTTCATTTCAGGTCAGAATAGTGCTGCTGAGGCTGCTGCGGTAATACAGAACAGGGTACAGTTGTATCTTGATGAGAAAAAATAGAAGAAAGCCTGAATTGAAACCACTTACTGCCAGTCTGGTTCAATGAAGCTTTTTCCTGCCATGTGCAGAAAATCTGCAGCTGTTCCGGGAATATGGTGCCGAAAAAGAGTCTTCTGGTGCAAGAGTCTTTTTCAGGTGTGGTAACATAAGCGAGAACCTCCCTTGAGCCAAACAGATTAGTCAGTACGCGTCTTACGCCAATATAATAGCCATTGATTTTTTCGTCTGACAGTGTGAAATCAGCATCTGCCGATAAACATTTTCCATGTTTTGCAGGTCTGTCTTTCCTTCCTGTTGGTGCAGGAGCAAGATCATAAATAACAGAATCTGCTCTGGCATTTCCAATTAGATCAAGGTTTGGATACTCTTCGACAATGGATACAAGATTCTGATTTGTATACCAGCTGTCACAAAGTATGATAACATTTTTCTGTGATGAAAATCCAGGCATGACCTGACGCACCATGGATGCAGCAAGTTCAAGTTTTGATTCTTCTTTCTTCCACATGCGGTATTTTATTGAATGAGCTGACTCCAATGCGAGTATTGAAAGTACAGGTAAAAACAATGTTTCTGCCGTAGGAACAGAAAAAGTTTCAAAATATGCTAAAAAATATTTATGAAGTCTACCAATTAATGAGTTTTCGTTGTATAATGTCTTTGTCGTACAGGGTCACATTCATTTGTAATGTTTTGTTGCAAATTCATTATACATCAGAAAGCCCTGTACGATTTCTTTTTTATGAAAAAAGTTGTAAAGTGGTGTTAAATTATGTAAAATCAGAGATATACTTTATTTTGTAAATATTTATTACAGTTTTGAATGAGGAGAGGGAATATGAGAAAGAACATTATCATTATTACTCTTGCATGTATTCTGATTTGTGGCTGTCACAGGGCAGATGGACAATTGCAGGAAACGGTGACCGATGAAACAACCCCCCAGGTTGATAGTTTTATTTCTCCGGAGCTGGTCTGGCAGGATAATTCCAGAGATTTGTACAGTGCAACAGGAATGCCGACAGCCCTGTCATTTGAGGGGCTTAAGAGTGATATATCCGGTGGCAATTCCATGGCGGCAATGGGAATGCAGCATGCTGCAGCATTAAAAAAACATTTTTTCATAGATGGGGATAGTGTTAACTGCTGGGATGAGATGGTATATATTGGCTCTGATGGAGAGAAAAAATCAATCAGAATCACAGAAGGCTTTGAAAAGCAGGTGACAGGAATAGGAAGTATCTGGGCAAGTGAGCACTATGTGGCATTCAGCTCGGAGCCTGCTGAAAACACTCCTCATGGCTTTAAGTATGTAATCTGCGAGCTTGACGAAGATATGAGTGAAGTCAGCCGGGTGGATTTGGATTTTTTTGTGTCAGATTATGTGACTCCGCTTTCCATGTCAGAGGATAAGGATGGTAATGTTCATCTCATTTACTCAAAACAGGAGGAAGAGTACTCTTACTCCTGCCATTATTGTATAGTTTCCGCAGATGGGAAGCTGCTTTGGGAAATAGAACTCGATAATGAAGAAAATGTGTCACTAAATCCACTTGGTGATGGCACGGTTGCATTATGGAATAGTGGTGAAATATTCATGGTTGATTCTGTAGCTGCAAGTGAGACAAGGCTTGAAAAACTTGAAGGCTATGGCGGATGCTTTACATACTGGGATGAAAATAATATCCTTTTTGCAGATAAAGATGGTGTTTATTTAAAAAATACTTCTGATGGCAATACACAGACTCTGTATCTGTGGAAAAATCATGGTATAAGGGTATCAAATGCTGAGACTGTGTCCGGCTCGCAGGAACAGGGGATAAATGTACTGTACAGTGATTCTAAGGGATACGGATTTGTACACCTTGAACCTACGACACAGGAGGTCGAGGTTAAGAGTATAACATTTGCTGTTGATCATTGGAATAAGAATGCCTATAGTGCAGCAGTTGCGGATTTTAACAGAACGTATCCTGCTTATCGGATAAATTTGACAGAATATCAGTATGATGACCAGAAAATGCTTACTGAGCTGATTGCGGGAGAAGGTCCTGTAATAATAGACACTGCCCTTGTGGAGTTCGAAGATATGACAAAATACTGGGAGCCATTGGATGATATATTTGACCAGATGGGAATTACCGATGAACTTATTCCGGAAGCTGTTAACATGGGGAGGGTCGATGATAAGTTCTATGGTGTCGTGACCAACTTCCGCATAAGAACGGTTATCACCGCAATGAAGGACATGGATGGGTGGAACTATGAGGAGTTCATTAAATGCATAGATGACAGGAAGGATTCATTGAAATCAATTTTTTATGGAAATTCTATGGATGATGGTACAGCTTTTGTTTTGAAGTATTTCATGCATGGTCTCAAAGATAATTATTTTATTGATGCTGTGAATGGCACAACATCCTTTGATACGGAAGCATTTCGTAATGTTATAGAATTGGGAAAGCAGTATCAGGGAATAAACGGAAAATATGAAAATCTTTTAGATGGCAGCATGCTGTGCCTTGATGTAGAAATTAAAAAACCACTTGATATACCGTACCTTCGATTACTTATGGGTGATGATGTGAATTTTATCGGATATCCTTGTGAGGATGGAAATGGGCATTACATGGCACCGACTTCCATGCTGGCTGTAAGGGACAATGCCGGCGATGAGGAAAAACGTATTGCACATTCGTTTATCAAGCTTATGCTTTCCTACAAAGAACAGCTCGAAGCCTCAGAAAGTGATGATTTTGATATAAGTGTGCGAAAGGATGTATTCGAACATCAGTTAAGTGAGATTGATACAAAGGTGTCGTGTTATATTATGGGACTGCCGGTTGTAAATATTGAAGAAGAACAGCTTGATTATGACAAGGACAGAAAACTTCTGCTTGACTTAATTGAAAAGTCCACACCTGATAGCAGTCTTCCGGTTGAACTTAATGATGTTATGGCGGAGGAACTGGTAAATTATTTTGAGGGAGACATGGATGTGGATAAGGTTATTTCAAACCTGAAGGGAAGGGTTGAACTGTATCTTGGTGAGAGAATGTCACGGTGATAAAGAAAGATAGGCTGGGAAATCCCAAACAGAGTACAGTTGTATCTTGATGAAAAAAATAGAGGAAAGCTTGACAAACATGGTTGGCGGTTACAGACTGTAAACAGGTCGATAACTGCCAACCATGTTTACGTAAATGCTTTTAATTTCCGAGGCCGGCTCTGAACAATTATTTTTATAAGGACATTTCTCGAATAAATGTAGTAGACTGCTATATGTGGATTTGATACAATAAAAGAGGCAGAAAAAATACAGGAATGTCACAGAAAGTGTTTTCGGAGCGCACGGACATTACTGTTTGTGCGTTGAAGGTACATTGGAATAGAGCATGGATTATGGAGGAGCAGATACAATGAAAAAGAGGCTGAATTATAAGGATATAGCAAAGGAGACGGTGATTTTGACCGTGGCGGTGGCAATCATTGCGGCGGCGGTATACTTCTTTCTGGTGCCGAGCCATACGTCCGTCAGCAGCATTTCAGGTCTTGGAATCGTGCTGTCCAATTTTGTGCCGCTTCCGTTGTCGGCAATCACTATGCTTCTGAATGTGGTGCTTCTGATAATCGGGTTTTTCACCTGTGGAAGAGAATTTGGTGTAAAGACGGTCTATACGAGCGTTATGCTGCCTCTGTTTCTGGGATTTTTCGAGCTGGTGTTCCCGGATTTTGGCTCAATGACGGACAGTCAGGAGCTTGATGTGCTCTGCTATATTCTGGTGGTGAGCATAGGCTTGAGCATTCTTTTTAACCGCAATGCCTCCTCCGGCGGGCTTGATATTGTGGCAAAGATTATGAACAAGTATCTGCACATAGAGCTTGGAAAGGCAATGTCCCTGTCGGGAATGTGCGTGGCACTTTCGGCGGCGCTTGCCTACGATAAAAAGACGGTGGTCCTGAGTATTCTTGGCACTTATTTTAACGGAATAATTCTTGATCATTTTATTTTTGATGATAACAAAAAACGCCGTGTCTGCATTATCACCCGGAAGGAGGAAGAGCTTCGTCGGTTTATCGTCGAGGATCTGCATAGTGGAGCAACGATATATGAGGCGACCGGCGCATACAATTTTGATAAACATAATGAAATCATCACCATTGTTGACAAAAGCGAATATCAGAAGCTTATGAATTTTATAAATAAAGAAGATCCGAGAGCATTCATTACTGTGTACAATGTATCTGATATGAGATATCAGCCGAAGGTGTGGGACAGGGATGGACAGAAAAAGGAGAAATAAGCAGTGAAAAAATGGTATGATGAGGACTAGGAGCTATGCACACCTACTGGGGCTGCCCTTCTTAAGCACTTCGCGGCGCGCTTTGGAAATATGCCCATGATGAAGGTGCATGTGCTGGACAGGCATATTGAGACTGTCGAGACGGAGCATGGCCCGGTTCGCTGTAAGCTTTCAACAGGATATGGTGTCACGCACGCTTATGAGTGGAGCGGATTATCTTATATGCGATGAGATAAGCACAATGCTTGATGTCATCACGCAGGCGCAGATATGGAATGTGGTCTTAGAGGAGGCAAAAAAAAGGAATATGGGGCTTATTGCGGTGACACACAATATGCATCTTGCTAAGAAGATTGCGACGAGAATAGTTGATCTGCAAAATCGGAATTAGACAGGTTGTTACATTAAGCTAGAGATGAACTGATATAGTTTATGAAAAATGTATAAAGATAAACCGGATGGAAGCACTCAGCATCTATTTGAGTGCTTCCACCTTTTTGCAGCATTGTAAATGAGAATCAGATTAGAGCTTAAAGTTCATTAGAGCCGGTTGTCTGTTTAGAAATGCTGATTTCAAGATTGCCATTTCTGCAGCGAAGAGCGTCTATGAACTCTTTTTCATTTGCAGGATCTTTTAATGTAATATTATATGTAAGCTTGAACATGCTTCCCATATTTGACGTTTTTACGCTTATAGTGTCAGAATGTGTTGTATATTTTTCAAAAAGGTCATCAAACAGTTCGTTGTAGTCTAAGTCCTCCGGAATTGTGATTCGGAGAATTTTTTCACGGCAAGGCTTCATGCGGACAAGTCCTAAGCGGGTAAAAAGTATAAATGCCAATCCAAGAATCAATGCAAAAAGAAATGAATAGCCGATGTATCCCATTCCGGTGATAAGCCCGGTTCCCATTGCGAGGAATAACATTGATATTTCCTTTGCGGTTCCCGGAATTGAACGGAATCGGACAAGACTGAACGCGCCTGCTACAGCAACTCCTGTTCCGACATTGCCGTTTACCAGCATGATGACTGTGCAGACAATTGCCGGGAGGAGCGCAAGCGTGATGACAAAGCTCTGTGAACTGCTGTTTTTATATGAATATATGAATGTATAAAACAGACCAATTACCAGAGAAACCAGCAGACAGATTAAAAAATGTGATACAGGGATTGAGATAGTGTATTTGTCAAATAATCCCTGAAATAATACGTCAGGCATATTTATAGGAACCTCCTTTGTCGATAATTGCATTATTTTTCTGTGTTAAAGCTCTGTATGCAGAACCGTATTTTGAAAATGAAACAGGTGCAAGCTGATACTTGCTGAAAAAGTGCACAAGCCAGAGTGGCATGGCTCCGGCTGTTTTTACTTCCAGTAAAACATGCCCGGAGTCAAGGATGGGAGTTCCGTATACAGGGCTGTTCAGTGAAAGCGCCTCTGTACGCCACAATATATTTTCGTCAAAAGTCATGCGGAAATCATAATCGTATTTATCATAGAATGCCTCGCGTTCGTATGAGAGAAGGACTGCCGGAGCTATGCCGGCATAACGCTTCATTGCAAAATCAATCTCACGCATAATCTGGGTGTCCTTTGGCATGATACCGGTCTTTAAGTAGTTTTCCAGCTCAAAGAGCTTCATCGCCTCACGGCGTTTGTATACAACAGAGTCATACTTTTTTTTCAACTCAATGAATACATCAGTGTCCGGTTGCGCCGTACCATAGCTTCTGAGCCGAAGCTTTTCCTTGTATATTGGCTTGTCAAGCGAGCGGCGCACCAGAAGAAAATCAGGGGTATCAAGGTAAAGGCTGAGAATAGTGCTTTTTCCGTGAATATCAGCATCCATGAATGGCTTCATTTCATTGAGAAGCAAAGCCTTTTGTTCAGTAGTGATCAGGTATTTTATCTCATATCTTTTAAAGGTCATTTGGTTGTTCAAGTAAAACCAGTCCTTTCATAATTCGCATTTGCAGATAATTAACTATTTATATTGAACTTCAATCGTGCATTTATCGTGGGGTGTCAATGTTATTGTAGCATCTGTGATTTCATTGTCATCGACAATCCACTTAACGAATGCATGACCTTCCTTAGGTGCTGCAGTTAATGTTATCTCATATTCCTCAAAGTAATCGCCTGTAAATTCAGCGTTTGGCAGATTGGAAAAATCTATATCCGTGCGATTAAGCAGGACATCACCATATTCAGGGTCGGATACGGTAATTTTTATAGTGCAAGGGTCCTTAAGTGAAAAGGTCTTTTTCATCAGGTTAGGGAATGCCATATATCTGCCGTTCATATACTGCTTAAATTCCTTTATTTTAGTGTCATAATACACTGTAGGACCATCATACATTACAACCCAGTCAGGACCATAGCGGTAGAAAGAATCATCTGCAAGCTTTTTGTAGGATACAGCGAGATTGTCAATTGCTTTTCCTGCTCTCTTTTTTTCGTAGTTATAGTTTCTGAGGTCGCACAGGGTTACAATCAACTCTTTTCTGAAGCTTCCGTTTTCATATAAGGAACGGAAAATGTCAAGTGCAGGGTAGTCACTTGAATATTTTTTATCTGCATCGAGGGAGGCATCTAAATCTTTTTTGATGGTATTTTCTTCAAAGCCTTTGCCGCCGGAATATACACCGGTAGAAAATTCGGTATCGTACAGAAGGATTCTCCACTTGCCGTCGGACCATTCGGTTGCCTTGTCTGCTTCCCTTGTCCGCCACATACTCCAGTTATTGTCATCGAAGATGGAATCATTGTTGTCAATGTATAGCTGGACTGCACAGAAGTCGATAAAACCGGGAATGTCAAGCATTTCCTGAGCCTTAGCATAATTTTTTTCATCAGTCATATCGTTTTGTGTTATAAAATTATACATATCCTCATACAGCGTTATATCCTCAGCCGTGCCTTCATCAATCCTGCCACACTTTACAATTACAACATTTTTGTTATCAATGCCGTAGTTAGTTTCTATATACTTGTCGCTGTAGTCCTCTGTGATGGCATAGAGTCCCCAGTATTCTCCATCGACAAATACAACGCATGGAGCTGACGCTTGTGTATCAAAGGCTCTGTCTGCGACAAGGCTCTGAAGAACAGGGTCTCTCATCTTGGAAAATCCATTGTCATTCCCGCCGTTTCTCAGTACAAATGACTTGTAGCTGGTTATAGGTCCGGAATTATCACTTTTCATATTGCCAGGAATGAGGTCGGCTTTAATAGATTTGGTGCCGTATTCAGCCCTTGCAATGAGACGCATGCTCTTTTGCAGGTATGTTCTGGTGGAAGCACCTTTCATGCGAAGTCCCATGTCTGCAGATACGTTCTTTCCGTTTGAAGGCATGTATTCAAATGAAACAGGTCTTTCCCAATCCCTTCCTTTGTTAGAAAAGTTGCCATGAACTCTGTAGGGTGGCTCATCTGCGTTGGCAGGGTCTTCGGCAAGCCAGTCGGTATATGTCTGTCCAAGGACAAATATTCCTTTCTCATTGTCGAAAAGATTGTCAGGCTCGGTGATAAGGGAAATAACAGGAGAATCACCATATAATTCTTCGCGGTCAATACCTACAAAATATGTACCATTTGTTGTAACGGAACTTGTGCCATCTTCAAAATAAGCGACAGCCCTTATAATGTTGGCTTTAGTTACAGGGTTCATAGGCACATACTGTGAGTCTGTGCAGTAATCCGTCCGTGCCGCATAGACATCCGGGTTTAATGATACATTCGTAAGGGAAATGGGTTCCTCATATTTCCGGCTGTCCTGAGTGGGAATGGTGCCATCTGTTGTATAGTAGATAACTGCATTCTCTACAGGACAGCGAAGTTCAAGAGTAAATCCGTTGTCATAGAAACCGCTCTTAGAAGAAAAATAGACGATTGGTTCGGTCTCTGCGACAACCTCCTCAATGGCTTCCTCAGTGGTAATTTCTCCGGGTGTAGTTTCAGTGTCATTATCCTGGAGAGTTGTATTTTCGGAAATCTCAGGTATGCTTGCCTCATTAGGTTCACCTGTGGTTTCGGAGGAAACGATAGGTGTTTCATCCATGCTTGAAGGTGCGTCTGAATTCCTGCCCGCACACGATACAGTCAAAAAAGTGGCTGCGGCGAAAATAGAAGCACACAGTACATAACGAGTAAATTTTCTGTTATTCATTTTAATCCTCCCATATTAGCATTTCTTAGTATCATTAATAGCTTATTTATCGGCAAACCATCTTATGAGGAAATTGAACAAGCCGCTCCTTATAGCATTGGAATCGTGGTCAGCGTCAGGAACCTCATACCATAGATGCGATACGCCGTTTCTGTCAAAAATCTCATGGTAGCTTAGAGGATACTTACCTACAACGCTGTCCTTGGTTCCGCAGCATATCATAAGAAGCTCCGGCATATAGTCGGTGTTCTTTACAATGACTTCATCCTCAGCTAATTGTCCTGCATGCTCCATAGCCCAGTCCTTGGCAGGTGTGAGTCCCGGAGCCGGAGCTATAGCACCGATATACGCAAATAAATCTGAGCGCGACAGACCGATAAACAGAGTCTCCCTTCCGCCCATTGAGAAGCCGATGATACCGCGGTGTTCCCTGTCCGTCATTGCAGAATAGTTCGATTCAATGTAGGGGATAAGGTCATTTGTGAGGTCATTTATGAAATTGTCATAAGGTGCAATCTGTTCGGGTGCAAAGCCCGGTGTAAGGTCCGGGTCTGAGCTTGCGTACATATTAGGGAATACCACGATGATGTCATCGATAAGTCCCTCCGCTTTAAGATTGCCTACAATCTCCTTAATCTTGTTGTTTCCATCATTTATCATGCTGTTTTCATCGCCGAATATTCCATGAAGAAAATATAATACAGGATACGATTTCCCGGTATCATAGTCCGCCGGTAACAGAATGTTGGCACCTCTTTTGCAGCCGGTGGTTGTAGAATCGTATTCAATATGGGTTACATTGCCATAGGCTGCGTCGTTTCTTTTCAGGCTTATTTCGGCAGGGCATAGCACATTAAGCACCTCATCCATGCTTGTGCAGTAGGTTGCCTCTTCGGCTGTTTCTGCAGAAGATATACCTTCTGATAAATCCTCTGTGTTTTTTAATAATTCTCCGGACATTGTTGACTCTCCTTCCGTTTCGGTTTCAGATTGTGATGTGGCGGCCGCTTCGGATTCAGATAAAGCTGAAACAACTGTTTCGTATGAGCCTTCATCATATTCAGGTGTACTGTCCGAAGCTGCTCTGCCGCAGCCTGAGCATAGTATCAGAACAGTGCCGACACCGCATACAGTAAGTAATTTCAATTTCATTTTTTGATATTTTCTCCTCCCATATAGCAGGCTATGTTTACGGTGCCGCCCATAAGCAGTATGGTAAAAAAATACAGTATAGAAAATTATAGAAATTTTCCATACTGTAAAAATATCATGTTGCAGGTATATTTTCTTATCAGAGCTTGCTTTTATATTATCAATTGTTGGGATGTTTATATAAGAAATTCATTATTTTAACAATTCAACCAGAAAGACGGCTGCACATGCGGCGATTGCAACGGTGGTCAATCCCTTGCCTTTTAAGGAAAGAATGACTGCGATTACGAGCCCTGCGGCTGCGCCGACCCACCAGCTGGTCGCATAGAATATGGCTGGTATCGTCATTGCGGTGAGCACCGCGTAGGGAACGTAATACAGGAACGAACGGATGAAACGGTTGTTAATCTTGTGCTTTATGGCTACAAATGGTATGACGCGGATTAAGTAGGTTGAACACGCAAGGATAATGAGGTAAATAAAAAAAAGCTTATTGTCCATGGTCAAAGACTCCCTTTTTACAATATATAATTTAGTGCGATTAAGTAAATTCCGCATTTGCCGGTTATTTTTCTTCATCGACAGGAAACAGAATTGCGCCCACAACTGCGGCGCTTATTGCAACGATTGTGATGGTTATTCCGCTTGAGATTGAAGAAAGAAACGGGATGTAGTGGAACGCACAGCTAAGCAGCATTGCCAGAACAACCACAATAAGAACCGGGCGTGATTTTTTCATTTCAGGGACAACGATTGCTACGAACATTCCGTATATGGCAAGGCTTAAGGCACTCATAAGCCGGTCGGGGAGAATACTTCCGAGAATTGCGCCAAGAAGCGTTCCGGCAGACCAGCCCAGATATGGCAGGGTGGCGAGCCCGGCAAAGAAGCTGCGGCTTACCGACTCCTCCTGTGCTGCCACTGCAAATATCTCATCCGTCATCATAAAGCCCAAAATCCATCGCGATAATCCAGTGAAGCGTTCGTCTGCCTTCTGTCCAACGGAAATGGACATGAAGGAGTAGCGTATGTTTATTGTAATCTGGGATATGAGCATCTGAAAATATTGTCCGGGGTGAAGCATTATTCCGATACCGGCGAACTGCCCGGCGGAGGTTACGGTTGTCATGGAGATTATAAGCGCCTGCCACCATGATAGTCCGTAAGATATTGCTATTATTCCGAATGTAAATGAGACTGAAAGGTAGCCAAGTGCTATGGGAATTCCTGCTTTCAGTCCGCGGGTGTAATTGTTCATTGTAAGCCTCTTGAATTTAAGCCGTGATTCTGCGGCTTAAATCTTAAAAATATAATTTATTTGTCTGCATTGCCTTTTATTTTGCCACTTGATGAGAGGGATGTCAATGTTGCATATATAAAGCTATAGCGTAAAAAATATTAGAGGGAGTTTTGGAGTTGTTGAAATATTTTTTGACATAGTATATACTATGTATATACAAAGTGAAGGAGGGATTGCATGCAGGCACAGATAAGAGAATGGGGTAATAGTCAGGGAATCAGACTTCCAAAAGAGATTTTGAAAAGAGCAGGTATGGCTCTGAACGAAATCATAGATATAACGGTTTCGGAGGGTGTAATTACCATTAAGAAGAATTTTTCACATAAGACCTTGGAGGAGCGTGCGGCACAATATGGTGGAGAGCTTAAGTTGGATGGAGAATTTGATTGGGGCGAGCCGGTAGGAAGAGAGGTGTGGTGATGAAACTTCTGCACCAGGGAGATATTGTGAGGATAGAGAAGATTAACTATCCGGTGTTGGTGGTGAGCAAGGATTTTTTCAATTCCAGCGGTGAGATTATAGGGTGTCCGATTATAAATAATTCCAATCCCGGACCACTTCATATATGGACCTCTGTAGATAATATAGAAGGTTATATACAGTGTGAAAAGCTGGCTTTGCTGGATATGTCTGTCCGCGGTTATAAAAAGATAGGCTGTCTGCCGATTGATGAATTGATAAATATCTCCGACGCGATTCAGGGAATATTTGAATACATTTAGATTCAGCTGGGTTTTGCAAGGTTAAAAATTATATAGTGATTGTATGGGAGGAAAAACGATGACACAGAAGGAACTTAATGAACTGCTTGGCGATATGTCGCTTGAGGAGAAGATAGGACAGCTTGTGCAGGTTCCGGGAAGCTGTTACGAGGAGAGTGCGGTAATCACCGGAGGGATGAACAACGGCTGGCGTGAGGAGACGTGCAGGCTTGCCGGGAGCACGCTTGGAATATACGGTGCCAAGAAGCTTAAGAAGATTCAGGACGAATATATGAGGACACAGCCGCACCACATACCGCTTCTGTTTATGCTGGATGTTATTCATGGACATAGGACGGTATTCCCATGTCCGCTTGGACAAGGTGCCACATTTTCGCCTGAGATCTCCGAGGAGTGCGCTAAGGTGGCTGCAAAGGAGGCGGGTGTAGATGGCGTGCAGGTGACATTTGCACCTATGGCTGATTTGGTGAGGGATTCAAGGTGGGGAAGAGTAATGGAGTCGACAGGTGAGGATCCGTATCTCAACAGCCTGATGGCAGCCGCCATGGTGAAGGGCTTTCAGGGCGATGATGTAGGCGAGAAGGGCAGAATTGCCTCCTGTATCAAGCATGTGGCAGCCTACGGCGGAGCAGTGGCAGGACTCGACTACCAGAATGTTGAGCTTTCGGAGCACACCTTGAGGGAGTTCTACCTTCCGGCATACAAGGCGGCAGTCGATGCCGGCTGTGAGCTTGCCATGACATCCTTCAACCTGTTAAACGGTGTCCCATCATCGGGTAACAAGTGGCTTATGAGGGATGTCCTGCGCGGTGAATGGGGCTTTGACGGAGTGCTCATATCGGACTGGGGAGCTGTCTGTGAGATGGTTGCGCATGGCTGCTGCGAGGACAACACGGACGCCGCGATAAAGGCGATGGAGACCGGTGTTGATATTGAGATGTGCACACCTGCATACGCGGACAACCTGGAGAGACTTGTGAATGAGGGAAAGATTTCACAGGAGCTGGTTGATGAGGCTGTTATGAGAGTGCTGCAACTTAAGAACAAGCTTGGCTTGTTTGAGAATCCGTATAAGGATGCAGATGAGCAGATTGAAAAGACCATAAGCCTGTGCGCTGAGCACAGGGCGCTTGCCAGAAGGGCAGTACGTGAGTCGATTGTCCTTCTGAAAAATAAAGTAGCAGATAAAGTATGGCATGAAGCAACAGATAAAGCAGCAGATGAAACACAGCATGAAGCAACAGATAAAGCGTTAGATAAAGCACAGTATGAAGCCGGAAATGGTTGCGGAAAAATACTTCCGCTTGATGTAGCGCGCGATAGAAAGCTTGCATTCATAGGACCGTATATTGAGGGGCAGGATATGAGAAGCTCATGGTCGATATCGGGTGATGAGAAGGACAATGTCACGCTTAAGGAGGCGGCAAAGGAGGCTTTCTGTGGTGAGGATTCTTTGGAATCCAAAGTTTCTTCGAAATCTGGAGCTTCTTTGGAATCCCAAACTGCTGAAAAAACGTCTGCGGTTGAACTAAGATTCGCCGCCGGATGTACACTTCTTGACAACCACACGATTGTGAATCTTGGACAGTTTGACATGGCGGACGATGAGTGGGAATCGGTTAATGAAAAAATGCTTTCCGAGGCTGTGGAGTGCGCGAGGTGGGCGGACAAGGTAGTTCTTGCACTTGGCGAACATCGTTTTCAGTCGGGGGAGGCTACAAGTAAGACGGATATAACGCTTCCAAAGATTCAGATGGAGCTTCTAAGACGTGTCGCAGCCGTGAATAAGAATGTAATCACTGTTCTTTTTAACGGAAGACCGCTTGATTTGAGAGAGGTTTCAGAGTATTCAAAGGCTATTGTCGAGGCATGGATGCCGGGAACTGAGGGCGGACACGGTATCATGGATGTGCTCACAGGGGCGTACAATCCTACAGGAAAGCTGCCGATGAGCTTCCCTTACAGCGTAGGACAGCTTCCGATGAGCTACAACCACTATAGCTGCGGCAGACCGAAGCCTGCCGAAGGAAGAGGAGATTATACCAGTAGATATCTTGATGCACCTAATGAACCGCTGTATCCGTTCGGCTATGGATTAAGCTATACATCATTTGAGATAGGAAAAGTAAGTCTGAGCGCGGACAAGCTGTCGGCTGCTGATAAGCTTACAGCCTCAGTAAATGTGAAGAACACAGGTAAGACCTTCGGAACGCAGCTTATCCAGTTGTACATAAGGGATGTAGCGGCGAGCAAGGCTCGCCCGGTAAAGGAACTGAAAGCCTTTAAGAGGGTGGAGCTTGCGCCGGGTGAGATTAAGCGGGTATCATTTGAAATCAGTGAGGAAATGCTCAGGTTCTTCCGCGCCGACGGAAGCTTTGCCAGCGAGCCGGGCAGCTTCAAGGTGTGGATTGCGGACAGCAGCCGCACGGAGAGTGAGCCGGCAGAGTTCATTTTTATGTGACTTTTCCCTCCTCAAATGTATTATAGGTGAAAGCTTTCAAAAAGGAGATAGTCCGTGGACAGAGAAGAATACTTAAGATGTGTTTACTGCGGATGAACTTGGGGGTATAGGTACATTGGATGTGTTCAAGGATTTTCTTGATACACTGAAATAAAATAATAAACCTATGTGAAAATGTTAAGGTCTGAAATGACACAACAGGAATTAAATGGCTGCACTTGGAAAACAGATTTGTCTGTCCGGGTGCAGCCTTTAATATTTTATCCGTTTGTTTATGAACAGTTATTTGTATTTCTCAAAATAATTATGCATTGCCGTGATAGTATCTTCGCTCTCCTCATAATCCGGTCTGAATACGCTGAATGCGTGGGTGAGCCGCTTATCGCGCGGAAAGCAGAAAAATTCGTGCGGCATATTGTGGCGTGCCAGTGCCTTCTCAAAATCAAGAGTGTATTTTTTGAGATTGTCGTTCCGGCTGGTTATGAGAAAACACGGCGGAAGTGAGGTCACTATGTCCGGATTCTCAGGGTTGACATATTTTGCAAAATGCTGTTTCTTATAGTTCTTTCCGTAGAGGTACGCAGGAAGGAAAAGTCCAATCCTGTCAAAGCGGTTGGTGTAGAACATTCCGCTTATAAGTCCGATTGCGCGGAACGAAAACTTCTGCGGCTTGACATGTGCGGCTTTCGCAAGCTCACGGTTCTTTGCCATGGCGGCAGTATATGTGAGAAGGTAAGCACCACCGCTGTCTGCGACACCGTAGATGTGGCCGGAATCGCCATTGTATTCGCCAAGGTGCGCATTGATATACTTAAAAGCATTGCAGACATCCGAAAACTGGTCAAATACCATACAGTCGGGTACGAGGCGGTAATCGATGCTGAACACAAGATAGCCGAGCCTGCTGAGCTTAGCACAGAAGAAACGGTTAAATTCCTTGCTGCCAATCAGAAGTCCACCGCCGTGTATGTTTATCACAACAGGCAGGGTGGTGTCCTCACTCCCCTCGGGGCGGTATACGTCCATGCGGTGAGCCTTATCGCCGTCATTCATGTACGGAATATCTGTCTGCACACTTACGCCCTCAGGCATAACCTGTGTCTTGTCGCGCTCTATGGCTGAGAGTTCAAAGTCGGAGCGCTGTTTATAGAATTGATTTCTCATTAAGTCCTGCATATATCCTGTCCTTTCATGACGGCGGCAAACCGATGGTACGGTTACTTTTGACATCTTAATAATGCTATCGTATTATTTGTATAGTAAATAAGTCACATTTCTTTCATGGATTGTAGCACAACTTAAACGTGAAATCAATGTAAATCTTTTGCTTATGGCATACCATTGTCATTTGGCTGTAATATGGTAAAATACACGGCTAAGTTTTTCTAACATGTTTTGACACCCGAAGCTAACAATGTTGAGGTCAAATAAACTGACATTTACAAATTGCATTAATTGTTTGCAAATTGTGTAATACCTAATAAGTTAGATTTGTGTACAAGGTAAATTATTTGATTGATTTAACATAGTCATATCAAAAATTTAGAGACAATAGATTCCATTTAATAAAAAACCGCCTGAACCAAGTGGATGCTTATTCGACCGGGTTCAGGCGATTTTTTAATTATTTCTTTTCATTATAATATTTATTTAATACTTAAAATCGAATCGGTAAAATTCCTTGATTCGACTATGCTTGGAACGTCAGAGCAGGGGTTAGATTATCTCACCGAAGCTCATGTAGTATTCCTTAAAAAATTCGCTGACCTTTTCAAATATTTTTCTCATAATAATCACCAATCCTTTCTTTGATTTTAAAATATGTATATGTTATTCTGCTTTGATTTCGAAATCAATTGTTTTCCTTTGATGGTTTTAATATACCACCTTGTATTTACAATGTGAAATACATATAATAAATGTATTATGATACTTATAAGGTATTATAATGACGCTATGTACACTGATATGGACATGTTATTTTCACCGGCAATTGAGAAGCTTAATGTATATTGAACCATGGGGACATACATCAGGAAAATAACTGTTCCAAGTGGGAAATAATTGCCTCTAATGTAACGATGGCAATGGCGGTATTGGGAGGTATTTTATGGAGCTCAGACATATAAGGTATTTTAAGGCGGTGGCGGAGGAGAAGAATTTTACAAGGGCGGCTGAGAAGCTGGCGATTGCACAGCCTCCGCTCAGCCGACAGATTCAGGATTTGGAGGAGGAGCTGGGGACGGAGCTTTTTGTGCGCTCGCCGCATAAGGTTACACTCACGGAGGAGGGGGAGCTGTTTTTGCAGTATGCCTCGCAGATACTTGATTTGGTGAGTAAATCAGAGGAGGAAGTGCGTGAGATGCGCGAGGGACTTACCGGAACGCTCTATATCGCTTCGGTGGAAGGGTGCGCACCACGTTTTTTCGCCGAGTGGATTTCCGCATTCAGAAAGAAACACCCTAATGTCCAGTATAACCTCTGGAATGGAAACACCGATGACGTGAACAGCCGTGTCACAAAAGGGCTGTGTGAGGTGGCGATGATTACGGCACCGTACAACACGGAGGAGTTTCATGTGCTCCCCGTCTATGACGAGCCGTGGGTTGCGGTGATACCTAAAGGTCACGCACTGTACTCGCAGGACAATGCAGCTGTGAAGCCGGAGGAGCTTTTGCCTTATGATTTGCTCATTCCTTCCAGAGAATCGCGAAAGGGAGAGATAGACAAGTGGTTTTCTAAGACAGGAGGCACACCGGTGATAAGAGGAAGGATTGCGCACATGATGAATGCATATGAGCTCAGCCTGCACGGTGTCGGGATATCAATTTATCCGGAGTCCATAGCATCGCTTGTGCATGGCGATGATGTGTGCGTAAGGCAGGTAGACCACCCGGATGCCTACGCCTCCTATGCGCTTATATGGAACAAGAAGCACACGCTATCACATGTTGCCAAGGAATTTATAGGATTTGTTGAGGGAATGTACAATTAGCTACTTTTATTTTGGAGAATTATGGAGTAAAATTGTAATTATAAAGGTTATATATGACTAATTGTACTTATCTGTCACATACTGAGTTTCGAGATTTCCTACAAAAAAAGCAAGGAGGCAGGATTTATATGAGGTATGCGGGTATGCCGATGGGAATGTGGATTGTTTTTGGCAAAAATTTTCGAAAGAATCTCACAGAGGTATTAAAGTATGATGAGGCTGAGGGGCGCAAAATCACTACGTCTGCGAAAAAGAAGTACAGGGAGCTTATAGAGAAGCTGCCTGAATTCGAGAAGGCGGACAGATTTAGGATGAACATTGTAAATTGCGCAATGTTGTCCGCTTTTTTCCTAAATATGCCGAAGCTTCCGAGTGTTGAGGACGCGACGGAGTACTACAGAAAATCCATGATGACCGGGGCAATGAAGTGGTTCTGCAGGATGAGCGGCAAGAAAAAATATTCCGAGTCCGACATAAACGGAATGAAGGCTACCGCAAAGCTCAAGGCGGGTGACAGGAATCCTTATTCGTGGAATATGGATTTTTATGAGTATGCCGATGGAAGCGGTTATGAAGCGCGTTTTACAACCTGCGGTATATGTACGCTTATGAGGGAGCTTGGACTTGAGAAACTCATACCTGCAATGTGCCGGCTTGATTACACGATGAGTGAGGCGGGCGGCGTGACCGATTTTGTGAGGGAGTATACGCTTGCTTCGGGCGGACCGTACTGTGATTGCGGGTACAGGAAGAAACAGAGATAATTATATATTTTGTGAAAGGAACACATATTATGGAAAATATTCTTCATTTAAAGGCACCGGGAGATTGGATTAATGACCCGAATGGATTTATTTATTATAAGGGGAAATATCATCTGTTTTATCAGTATTTTCCCTGCGCTCCTGTGTGGGGAACCATGCACTGGGGACATGCGGTGAGCGATGACCTTGTTCATTGGAAGCACCTTGGAATAGCTCTTTTTCCTACCAAAAGCTATGACAGGAACGGAGTATTTTCGGGGAGTGCACTTGAGATTGACGGCAGGATGAATCTGTATTACACGGCTGTCCGGTATCAGAAGGAGAATCCGGAAAATACAAATGTCATTGTTGATGGGCTGTGTGAGCAGAGTCAGGCTATGATAAGCTCTGATGACGGCTTAAGCTTTGACAATTTTAATGGGAAAAGACAGATTATTCCGCCGGTAACTGATTTGAATATAGGGCATCCGTATGAATGTCGTGACCCGAAGGTGTGGAAGGAGCAGGGACGCTTCTATATGTGCCTTGCAAGCACATATAAAAAGGAGACAGGAGTTCTTCTTATATATACGAGTGAGGATGGAAAAGAGTGGACGTACCTTAACAGACTTCAGGATAAGCAGCTTGGAACAATCCTGGAGTGCCCGGATGTGTTTGAGATAGATGGCAGGCATGTTCTTATCTCTTCACCGTTAGGACTTCTTAGTGGGACGGATTATCCCGGAAATCAGAGCACGATGCAGCTGCTCTCATTTGACGCGGAGAATGGCAGCATGAGGCTTGAGGGTAAACAGAGCTTTCTTGATTATGGAATGGATTTGTATGCACCGCAGAGCTGTCTTGATGAGAAGGGACGAAGATGTGTAATTGCGTGGGTGCGCATGCCTGTACCGCAGCCGGCGCAGGACAATGAGGCTGCGGATGGGCGTCCGTGGAGCGGAATGATGTGCCTGCCGCGGGTGGTGACACTTCGCAATGGTCACATTTACACATCGGTGCACCCGAATATCAGGGAATATTTTTCAAATGCCACATATGAGGTGAAACCTGATGGATATACTGAGTGGACAAGGGATGGCAGACACCGCGTCATCACAGAGCTGTCTGAGGGGCAGAGTATTGAGCTTGCGGGCGTTTACATTGAGCTTAAGTCCGGCTGTGTGTGCACGGACAGAGCTAACCGCATACCGGAGGGCGTGACGGTGCATACAAAATGCAGTACACCGCATGTCGGGGATAAATGTGAGCTTGAAATATTTATAGAAAAGAATCTCATTGAGATTTTTGTAAATGACGGACAATATGTAATCACAAATGTACTTTACACGGATGCACGCAGTAATGCCTAGTGGCATAGCTTGACAGTTATTTATCGGATTCGGGTGCCAAAACCTGTTATATATACACTCACAGAGTAATTTACAGGTTTTGACACCCGAATCTTCACTGCAGAAGAATCTAACGATAATGTATGCATGGGGGCGCACAATGACATTACAGCAGTTGAAATATATAGTTATGGTTGCGGAGTGTAAAAACATAACAGATGCTGCGGAAAAGCTTTTTATCTCACAGCCCAGCCTCACAGCGGCGATTCAGAGCGTAGAGAAGGAAATGGGAATAACCGCATTTACAAGAACGAATAAGGGAGTGGAGCTTACGAGGGATGGAGAGGCGCTTTTGTCCTATGCGAGGCAGATATTAGAGCAGATGGATGTAATGACCGAGCATTTCAAGGGTGAGAGACATCTTAAGCCTCACTTTTCGGTATCATGCCAGCACTATTCTTTTGCTGTAAATGCATTTGTCGATGTGATAAGGGAGTATGATGCGGACGCGTACAGCTTCACACTCAGGGAGACGCAGACCTATGAGATAATAGATGATGTATCTGTTGGAAGAAGTGAGATCGGAATACTTTACCTGAGTGAACAGAACGAGGCAGTGCTTGGCAAGCTGATTGCAAAGAGCGATTTACGATTTCAGGAATTGTTCGAAGCCAAGCCACATGTGTTCATATCGAACAGACACCCACTTGCAGCAAGGAAAAAGCTTACTGTACAGGATTTGCTGCCGTATCCTTATCTGGTATTTGAGCAGGGACAGCACAATTCATTCTATTTTTCGGAGGAATTTTTGAGTATGCTTGAGCTTCCGAAGAATATAATGGTGCGCGACAGGGCGACGCTTTTTAACCTGCTCATCGGTCTTAATGGCTTTACGGTATGTTCGGGCGTGCTTGACGCGGAGCTTAACGGTGAGAATATCATCGCGAAGCCGCTTATCTCAGACTGCACCATGCGGATAGGCGTTGTGACGCGTAAGGATGCGGCACTCAGCAGGTATGGAGTGTCGTATATGGAGGCACTTAAGAGACATATATGATACGAGGCGGTAAAATACATACCGCTTGACAGATTGTGCTTAAGCCCTCAGTGCGGCTCATAGGTGTGGAAATAAAAAATAAGATTTTGTTGATAAAATGTGTTATATGATATACTATATTAGGTAAAGCTTAGTAAAGACCAATGGATTTGTTTAAAAGAGTATAAGCAGTACCGCAGGCAATGCCTGTGATATTCAGGGGTGTAAGGATGGAACATCATATTTCAGATATTAATATCAAGTCATTCAGAGGTATTAAAAATCTAGAATTGAAAAATGTTAATCAGATTAATATTCTTACAGGCGATAACAATAATGGAAAAACCAGTATACTTGAGGTTATCCAAAGCTATCAGAATCCTGCTGATATTCGTGAGTGGCGTTCGTTGCTCAGAAGAAATGGACAGGGAAGAATGTCATCTGATATAACATATTATGAGGGATTCTACGATTTATTTAATATCAATGATGATGAAAAGAAAATAGAATATAGTATATCGTTGAACAGCGGTGAGAACCACAAGGTTTCAATGTCTGCTAAGGAATCTGTTGAGGAGATACTGGAGAAGGACTATGAATCGTTGAGAGGGTTTGCAATCACCGGAGGTGATGGACAGCAGGATGACAATGTGCGTACTGTCCCTAAAATGAAAATCAACATATCGTTTGATGAAAAAGCTGTATGCGAACAAGAAATTTATGATGGTCAGGTGGTGCTGGCTCTCAAGAATGACGAAGCATGTGCAGAATATGCGTACGATGGCAGGATTATATATATTTCACCTGTCCGCCATGCTGAGGGAAGCGTGTATTTGCGAAGAGTGCTTGACTATCCGGAATTGTACGAACAGATGCTTCAAGTGCTTCGTGAGTATGATGAGGATATAATCAGCATTAATTATGATGTTGATGAGAACCGGTATGGCAGGGGCAGCTATAAAATATTATCAAAAGCCAACAGAAAGGCATTGCCGTTAAATGTATATGGAGATGGCATGAAGAAAGCGGTGCTTTTGATGAGTGCAGTTATAGCGGCAAAGGATGGAATTCTCCTTCTGGATGAGTTTGAAACGGCAATTCACACATCAGCTATGACCAGAACATTCAAGTGGATACTGGAAACCTGCGTTAAGCTCAATGTTCAGGTGTTTTTGACATCACATAGCAGTGAGGCGATAGATAAGCTTTTGAAGTGTTCACCGGACAGCTTGAATAGGATATCGGTATATACTTTGTATAAAGATGATGAGGGTATGTCTGTAAGGCAGCTCAGTGGGAGAAAGGCTATTGAAGCACAGGACGAGATGGGATTGGAGTTAAGATAGGTGAAAAGCATTATTCTATGTGAGGGGTCATCGGATTTTATTTTATTGCAGTACTACATGCGCACAGTAAATCAGTGGGAGCATGATAAAAATAATAAGATAAGATTTACTAATGCAATAGCAAGGAACTGCGTTCTTACAAAGGCTGATAATATGCTCTGTATTGCAGGCTGTGGCGGGTGCAGCAGGATTATTCCCGCATTAAGCAGTATTCTTGACCGTAACAGTATTTCAGCGGGAAATGAAGCTTTTGACAATATCATCATAATTACAGATAGAGATGAGCTTGATACAGAGGATAACTTTATCCGGCAGATAGAGAGAGTTATGGGGAATTATAATGTGCAGGCAGTGAACGGAATGGAGAATGATGTCTGGGCTGAATGTACATACATTAATGGTCAGGGAAAGAAAAAAGAAGTCAAACTATTGCTTTTGGTAATTCCGTTTGAGCAGACAGGTGCCATGGAGACATTTTTATTAAATGCAGTTTCCGAAAATGATGAGTATGATGCCGGGTTAATTGAAAAGTGCAATAATTTTGTTGATATGGTTGATGAGGAAAAACGGTATCTGACAAAGAGAAGATATGTTACAAAGGCTAAATTTGATGTATATTTTTCTATAAGGACATCAGCAGAACAGTTCGTTGAAAGACAGAATATTCTAAAGAGTGTTCCGTGGGAGAAATATATGCAGATTCAAAAAAGCTTTGATAAACTAAGTGATTTATGAGAAAAATATATGCCTTTGGGTATGTTCTGTATATTAAGTCCTTGGTAGTATATCAGATTTCCCTGTTTTCCTGAAAATTTTTCCTGTATTCCCGCGGAGAGAGCTTCACCGTGTTTTTAAATATATGTGAAAAGCTGTGCGTGTCGCTGTAGCCAAGCTGTTCACTGATGGTAGATATAGGCGTGTCGGTGTATTCTAATATATGCTTGGCACGCTTTATTATTTCTGTCTTGAGGTGTTTTTTTAAGGATTCACCTGTCTCAAGCGTAAAACAGTGGGTGAGGTATTTTTCGTTGTATTTAAAATGAGCGGCTATGGCAGACACTCTCAGCTCCTCGCAAGGGGCAAACTGTATGTATGAGAGGATTCGCCGGCACAGAACCGCGGTATTTCCGGCGGAGATATTTTTATCTCCCTTTTTGATTTCCAGCAGGATGATTGCCATGATGTGATTGGAAAGCTCCTTGGTGAGCCCCGTGTCATTAAGCAGTGTATAATATTTCTCTATGATATCAATGTTTCTGTAGCTTCCGAAGGACGGAAAATCTCCAAGCCTTGTATCCTCACATGTATGATTGCCTATATCGTCACGTGCGGCGTCGCATGCGTCATCTGCGAACCAGTGAAAATAGTAAAAGGTGCACTTACAATTTTTCCAGCCGTGCTGGTTTTTACATGGTGGAGTTATGACATATTCACCGGTCTTTACGGTGTAATCGTTGTTGTCATCGGAGATGTACAGGGTGCCGTCCGTCACATAGAACAGCTCATAGCTGGTCATATATCTGCTCATGTGAACCCAGTTATCATCCGGAGCCGTGAAGGTTCCATGCATCATAAATTCAATTCCGGTGTTCAAATCGAAGTTCATCCATTTATCTCCGTTTCCCATAGCGTCTCAGTGTTTTTGATATTTGCCATGTGACATATATTACTGAAAAAACTGTTATTGTTATAATACATAGTATAGGCTGATTTTTGGAGAAGGTCAATGACGGACATATTTTTACTATGCAGGTAAATACCGGAATTTAAGACGCTATGCTTCTGTATTATGCTGCTTGGGTTAAAACATGCTGATTTAATGTACGAGTGTATAGAGCTCGTTTTGCCTCAAAACATTGTATTATAGCAGTAGGAAAGTCGGGAAATTGATGATATAATGAGCGCAAGAGAGCCAGCATGCTTGCATGATTGGCGAACGGCGAATTGTATCATGATAGTTGCGAAGCAACGGTAAGCACCGAAGGTGCGAATCATGATATAATAGGCATAAGTGGGATAATGTTACTGCATAATTGACGGAACGTAGGGTGTCATAGATGATAAAATATCCCGATTATGAGAATTGTATAGCAGGAATACCTAATTCTATTTTAAAGAATATGGGAATTGAGCCGGGAAGAAGGACATCTGAGCTGCTTGACAGATATCTGGCTGAAAAAGATTATGAAAACATAGTTGTCATCCTTCTTGACGGGATGGGTAAGAATATAATTGATGCCAATCTGTCCGGGCGTGGATTCTTTAAATCGCACATGGCGGGGACGCTAAGCTCAACCTTTCCGCCGACAACGGTTGCCGCCACAACTTCGATATTGAGCGGCATGGAGCCGTGTGAACATGGCTGGCTTGGCTGGGACTGCTATTATCCGCAGATAGACAAGAATGTCACGGTGTTTTTAAATAAGGAAACCGGAACGGATGAGCCGGCGGAAGCCTACAATGTGCCGTGGCGCTATTGCGGCTATGAGGGTGCGGCCGACAGGCTGGTAAAGAGCGGCCGACAGGCCTATATGGCAACACCGTTTGTGGAGCCGTTCCCGGATTCATTTGAGAAGATAGTTGACAGGATAGAGGAGCTTTGCGGGAAGCCGGGCAGAAAATATATTTACAGCTATTGGAATGAGCCGGACCACACTATGCATGAGAAGGGCTGCTTTGGTGAGGACGCCAAGTCCCTGTTAAAAAAGCTTGAAAAGCAGGTCAGGCAGTTATGTATGAGGCTTAATAATAATCGCACCCTGATTATTGTCACCGCCGACCACGGTCATATAGACACCAAGGGCGTGGCGCTCACGGATTACCCTAAGATATGTGAGTGCCTCCTAAGACTTCCGTCCATCGAGCCGCGTGCACTCAATTTCTTCATAAAGCCCGGAATGGAGGAACAGTTCGTGAATGAATTTAACAGAAAATTCTCCGATAATTTCATGCTTTTGACCAAGGAAGAGGTGCTTAAAAAGAAGCTTTTTGGCGAGGGCAGGGAGCATGAGGCATTCCGTGACATGCTTGGGGACTACCTTGCGGTTGCGACAGGAGCTTTGTGCATATATAATACCAGAGAGGAAGCTGATTTTTTCATCGGGGCACATGCAGGGCTTACCGAGGAGGAGATGACGATACCGCTTATATTAGTGGAATGTTAGAGGCAGGCGCGGGAAGCCGGAGATAATGCATTATTTTGTTAAGGCTGGCAGCAGCCGGGAAGAGATATTGTTATAAGTTTATTCACATTGAATAGCTTTTGAACGCAGAATAAGCAATCCCCCGCTTCAAGTGTGTAGAGCACTAAGCGGTGGGTAAGGGGGATGCTTATGTCAGTGGGAGTTAAAAGCTCCCACTGACAGTTCGCGAAGCGACTGCGTTCATGAGTAAGTAGCGAAAGCGGATTGCGAATGTCCGCTTTACTGTGGATAATTAAGTATAAGGTATGATGAATTGTGGATTGTAAAAGAAATAGTGAAAGAGGAAAACAGAGATAATGAACGAATTAGAGCAGTACATTTCAATAATTGCAGGGACGGATTTTAACAAGATTATTATAAGCAATCCGGCGAACAAATCGGAGGAATACCAGAAGCTTGTCATTGAGCAGAAGAAGGATTTCTGCCAGATTTCCAAGTATACGAAAAAGCAGGTTTTCCATGAGAATGTGAAAAAGGAAAAGCTTGCGGACAGATGTGCCAAGCTGGTGAGCGGCCACTACAGACAGGTCAATGCGATGACGGCGGACGCGGAGCATATAATTCTCATTTCCAAGGACGGAAGGTGCAATTATAAGGTAAAAAGACTGGCAGCCGAGGCGATAAAGGCGGCGGGTGCCGGCAGGTTAAATAATACCGGCAGTGCGGCTGCGGATAACGGACACAACCGCAAAAAGAATTATATTTTGAGTGAGGGAATGAATATTGAGCCGCTTGTCGACATGGGCGTATTCACCAAGGATGGCAGGGTTGTCAACTCCATGTATGACAAGTACAAGCAGATTAATCGTTTTGTCGAGATTCTGAATGATGAGATTTCCAATCTCAAGGCCAGGAAGCTCAATGTAATTGATTTTGGCTGCGGTAAGTCATATCTTACATTTGTTGTGTATTACTATCTCACAGAGGTGATGGGACTTGATGTGAACATGATTGGACTTGACCTCAAGGCTGATGTTATAGACAAGTGCAACAAGGCGGCGCAGAAGTATCACTATGATAAGCTCAGGTTCGAGCTGGGGGATATCAATGGATACAAGGCACCATTCGATGTCGATATGGTCATAACGCTCCACGCGTGCGACACAGCCACGGACTATGCGCTGTACAATGCGGTACAGTGGAAGGCAAAGATGATATTCTCAGTACCATGCTGCCAGCATGAGCTTAACAAGCAGATGAAGCCTGCAACACTTCAAATCATGTCGCGTTACGGAATAATCAAGGAGCGCTTTGCGGCACTGGCAACCGATGCAGTCCGCGCGAATCTTCTTGAATACAGCGGCTACAGGACACAGCTTCTGGAGTTCATTGATTTCGACCACACGCCGAAGAACATTCTCATAAGGGCAGTATACCGCCCGGTCGCACCGAAATCGGTGAAGGAGAATGCATTAAATGAAGTGCATGCTCTTATGAAGGAGTTTTCATTTGAGCCTACATTATACAAGCTTTTGCTGGGACAGGTGTCAGGTCCGTGTCCCAACACTGTGGGACACGGACCTGACACCACTGTCCCACAGACAAAATAATCAAGGAGGAAACCAACATGAATGAGGTAATGAAAAACATACTTACAAGAAGAAGTACCCGTAAGTTTACGGATGAGCAGATTCCAAAGGAGGTTTTAAAGGACATTGTCGATGCGGCACTTCACGCGCCTAGCGGAATGGGAAAGCAGACATGGACATTTACAGTTATAACCAACAGGGATGTCATTGCGCGTCTTGCGGAGACGATGAGAGCTGCACTTGGAAGAGAGCATTATGATATGTATAAGCCTACAGCGCTCATCATACCATCAAACCTAAGGGAGAGCCACCTTGGAAGGGATGATAATTCCTGTGCGCTTGAGAACATATTCCTTGCGGCACATTCCTATGGAGTTGGTTCAGTATGGATTAACCAGTTAGGGGCGGTGTGTGATGACGAGAAGGTGAGAGCAGTGCTTGATGAGTTCGGTATTCCTTCAGACCATGTTGTATATGGAATCGCCGCGCTTGGTTATGCGGCACCTGATGCGCCTTACAAGGACAGAACCTATGCGGGCGAAGTGAGATATATAGAGTAGCATACTTTTGGCAGATGGTTGGGTCGGAACATTTTCGTTTCCGGTGAGAGGGCAGAATTGCAGAGGCTGAGGCAGTATCCGGTCAAGACAGCCTACGAGAGCAGGACAACATCGTGGTTTGAGCATAGGACATTCAGGACAATACAGAATTACTGGTTCATGTATAACACGATGGAAAATCAAGAATAGTGCGAAAGCATAGTGACAAATGTAATATCAACTTAGGCTGGGCAGGTGATAGTTATTGAAAGGGAAGTAAGGTGAATTATATGAAAACGCGCGAGGAGGCATTAGCATACGGTCTGTCATTTCCGTACACCTATAAGGAGGCTCCGTTTCATGATCAGAACTGGGAGCTTGTGAGAGTGCACGGAAGCAAAAAGGCGTTCCTGTGGGTGTATGAAAGGAACGGATATATCAATATGAATGTCAAGGTGAACCCGGAGTGGAGGGACTTCTGGAGAAAGGCATACCCGGCGGTACAGCCGGGATATCATCAGAATAAGGAGCATTGGAATACGATTATTCTGGACGGAACCATTCCGGATGACATGATAAAGGATATGATTGCGGAGAGCTATGCACTGGTATGTGATAACCCGGCCAAGAGAATATATGAGGCGGTGAAGCGTATTCCGAAAGGGATGGTTGCGACCTACGGACAGGTGGCTTATATGGCAGGTGACAGGAAGATGGCGCGTGCCGTGGGAAACGCGCTTCATAAAAATCCCGACCCGGAGAATATCCCATGCTTTCGTGTAGTCAATGCAAAGGGAGAGCTGTCGGGGGAGTTCGCATTCGGCGGCGAAGGAGAGCAGGCGCGGCGCCTGCAGGCGGATGGCATTGAGGTGAAGGACGGCAGGGTTGACCTCAAGAAATATGGATATACCGGGGAGTAGCGGGATTATACATAAATGTATATTATAAGAAAGATTTATAAATTATATATTGGTAATACTGTTGCAAATAAAAATATAAGAGAGGTTATTGACATTTCAAATGCTTGGCAATACAATAGTTGCAAATGCAACTATTGGAGGTACAAGTAATGTTAAAGAGAATATTTTCTTATATGAAACAATATAAGAAATACGCATATCTTGCCCTGATATGTATTGGCATAGAGGTTGTTCTTGAGCTTATGGTGCCGATGCTCATGGCGGATCTGATTGATTATGGCGTGGCTGACGCTGATATTCCCTACATTTATACCAAGGGAATACAGATGGGAGGCTGCGCCATTCTTGCGCTCATTTTAGGTATTGGAAGCTCTAAATTTTCCGCGCTTGCAGGACAGGGGCTTGGCGCGAACATACGAATGGCTGAGTATGAGAAGCTCCAGTCCTATTCATTTTCCAATATTGACCATTTCAGGGTGTCATCGCTTGTAACAAGGCTCACAAGCGATGTGACGAACATACAGAACTCAGTGTCAACCGGAATGAGACCGTTCGGCAGAAGCCCGGTAATGCTGATTGTGGCGACATCGGTGGCTTTTTCCATCAATTCGACCCTTGCACTGGTGTTCCTTGTGGCACTGCCGATACTGGCGGCTATGCTTATTGCGATAATAGTACACATAAGACCGCTCTACACTAAGATGCAGACGGCAATCGACCTTTTAAACCGCACTGTAGGTGAGAATCTCACGGCAATCCGTGTTGTGAAGGCGTATGTGCGCGGTGACTATGAACTTGAAAAATTTGAGGAGGTCAATGACAACCTGAAAAATCAGTCCGAGAAGGCTTTTAAGAGTGCGGTGCTCAACATGCCGGCAATGCAGCTTGTCATGTACTCAACGATACTTGGAATACTCCTGCTCGGCGGACATCTTGTGAAGCAGGGGGAGCTTGGAATAGGACAGCTCACAAGCTTTTTGAGTTATGTTCTTATTATACTCAACTCACTTATGATGATGTCAAATGTCTTTCTTATGATGACGCGTTCCCTCGCCTCAGGTGCAAGAATAATGGAGGTGCTCGATGAGAAGATCGACATAACGGATGAGCTTGCGCGTGATATCAGTGTGGAGCGAGGTGAGATTGAATTTGACCATGTAAATTTCAAATACAAGGAGGAGGCAGAGGAGTATGTCCTCTCCGACATTTCCTTTCACATAGATCCGGGTCAGACGGTCGGAGTCATAGGACAGACAGGCTCGGCAAAGACAACGCTTGTGCAGCTTATACCGCGTCTTTACGATGTAAATGAGGGTGTAGTAAAGATTGACGGTGTCGATGTGAAGGAGTACCCGATGAGACACCTAAGGGACGCCATCGCTATGGTGCTGCAGAAGAATACGCTCTTTTCCGGTTCTCTTCTGTCGAATCTTAAGTGGGGCAATGAGAATGCTACGATGGAGGAGATTGAGGAGGCGTGCCATATTGCCTGTGTGGATGAGTTTATCGACAGGCTTTCGGATGGCTACGATACGGAGATGGGACAGGGAGGTGTCAATGTATCCGGCGGACAGAAGCAGAGAATATGTATCGCAAGAGCAATTCTAAAGAAACCGAAGGTGCTTATTCTCGATGACTCCACAAGTGCCGTTGACACTGCGACGGAGGCAAAAATCCGTGAAGGACTTGCTAAGAAGCTCCCGGATATGACCAAGATTGTCATTGCGCAGAGAATATCGTCGGTGCGTCATGCAGACCAGATTATCATTCTTGACAAGGGAAGGATAAACGGAATAGGAACACATGAGAGCCTTCTTGCAGACAACAGGATATATCAGGAAATATATGAATCACAGAAGGAGGGGGCAGAGCTGTAATGGCAAAGTATGTTGGATATAAAAGACCTAAGGACACTAAAAAGACCATAAAGCACCTGCTCGTGTACCTTGGATATCATAAATGGTCATTTGTGCTGGTTGCACTGTTAGTATTTATCAGTGCGGGTGCAAATATCATGGGAACCTATCTTTTGAAGCCTGTGATAAATAAGTTTATTGTTCCAGGAGATACCACAGGGCTTATAAGGGCGGCCATCTCCATGGGTGTCATGTACCTTTGCGGCGCGCTGTCAACCTTTGCCTATAACAGGCTTATGGTGGTCACCTCGCAGAAGGTCATAAAGGAGATAAGAAATGACCTTTTTGCGCACACGCAGAAGCTTCCGCTAAGCTACTTCGATGCACACTCCCACGGTGAGCTTATGAGCCGTTTTACCAATGATGTGGACACGGTTCAGGAGGCGATGAACAGCAGCTTTGCAATGATAATACAGAGCTTCATGCAGTTGTTCGGAACAATCGTTATGATGATGGTGCTGAGCGTGAGGCTGTCGCTCATTGTTATCGTGTTCCTTGTGCTGATGTTCATATTCATCAAGATGAACGGAAAACAGAGCAAAAAGTATTTTAACAGACAGCAGGCGGAGCTTGGCAGGATAAACGGCTTCGTGCAGGAGATGATGGCAGGACAGAAGGTTGAGAAGGTGTTCAACCATGAGGCTAAGGATTTTGAGCGCTTCTGTGAGATGAATGAGAGCCTCAGAAGAGAATCTACCAATGCCCTCACTTTTGCCGGAAGAATGGTTCCGACGATAGTTACACTTTCGTATTTTAACTATGCTGTATCGGCGTGTGTCGGCGGGCTTATGGCGATAAAGGGCTTGCTGGACCTTGGAACACTCTCAGCATACCTTGTGTATGTGCGCCAGAGTGCCATGCCGTTAAACCAGTTCACACAGCAGGTCAATTTTCTCCTCTCAGCTCTTTCGGGTGCGGAGCGTATATTTGAGATGATGGATGAGAAGCCGGAGATTGATGAGGGTATGGTCACGCTGTGCAACGCTGTCAGAACCCCGGATGGCGGGTTAAAGGAGTGTGAGGAGAGGACAGGGCTTTTTGCATGGAGGGTGCCGGAGCGTATGACAATGCCGGACGGTTCCTTACAGAAGCGGTTCAATGTAGTGGAAGATGGGGCTGTACATGACGCAGCTGAAGCGACAAGCCTTGTAGAACTGAAGGGTGATGTACGTTTTAAGGAGGTGGTGTTCGGTTATACTCCCGAAAAGAGAGTATTGAACGGAATATCGCTCTTTGCAAAGCCGGGACAGAAGATTGCGTTTGTGGGTTCGACGGGAGCTGGAAAGACAACCATAGTCAATCTGGTGAACAGGTTCTATGAGATACAGTCGGGAACTATAACCTACGATGGAATAGATATAAAGGATATCAAAAAGGATGACCTTCGCCGTTCACTTGCGATGGTCATACAGGAGACACATCTTTTCACTGGTACAATAGCGGATAATATAAGATACGGAAATCCTCACGCAACCGATGAGGAGGTGGTTGAGGCAGCTAAGATAGCCAACGCAGACAGCTTTATAAAATGGCTGCCGGAGGGCTACAATACTATGCTCTACTCCGATGGCGGAAATCTTTCACAGGGGCAGAGACAGCTCCTTGCCATAGCGCGCGCCGCTGCTGCAAAGCCTCCGGTGCTCATCCTTGACGAGGCAACCAGCTCCGTCGATACCAGAACAGAGCGTCTTATCGAGAAGGGAATGGACGCAATCATGGAGGACAGGACGGTGTTCGTAATAGCGCACAGACTGTCAACCGTAAGAAATTCGGAGGCAATCATGGTGCTTGAGAAGGGTGAGATTATAGAGCGTGGAAACCATGCTGAGCTGCTTGCACAGGAAGGGAGATATTACAGACTTTATATGGGACAGTTTGAACTCGAGTGATGAGACTGGAGTGAAAATACATTAAAGAAACACGTTTATAATTACTATTTGTGCCGTCCGGCGGCGGAATGGAGATGGAGATGGATAGAGAAGGATTGGGGAGTGCTTTTTTGAGGGTGGAGCTGCTCAGGCGGCAGCTGCTCAGACCGCATTTTATTGAGCTGGGGCTTACGGTGGGGCAGGGACAGCCCCGGATACTTAAGACCTTGAGGAGTAAGGGAGCTATGAGCCAGAGGGAGCTTGCCGACCTGTGTGTGCTTGATGTCACAACTATGTCGCGGACGCTTGATAAGCTTGAGAAGCTGGGACTTGTAAAGCGTACGGATAATCCGGAGTGCAGGCGCTCATGGGTCATATCGCTCACACCGTTAGGGGAGGAAAAGGCGGACAAGGTCATAGAGCTTTTTAAGATGGCGGATGAGGTGTTCTCAGACGGCATGACGGCAGAGGAAGTTGAAAAGCTGTATGCTCTGATGGATGTCATTGAAAAAAATATAGAAAAGCATGGAGAGAAAAGATAGCTGGGCTTTTAAAAAAATTTCAAAACACACCGTTTAAATATATAGAAAAGAGTGGACTGCCTTATCCGGCAGCCCACTCTTTTCTCCATATTATATTCGCATTTGAAGGCTCCACAGTGCCCATCCGTGTGCTGTAATCTACAGCCTTTAAAAAATGAAAGCCGCATTTTTCCTGAACGCGTGAGGACTGTCTGTTGGTCAGGAAGTATGCGCAGGTGATAAAATCAAGTCCGCAGTCATCAAAGAGATAGCGCATCACCTCACTCACAGCCTCAGGCATCAAGCCCTGTCCCCAGTAAGCCTTTGAGAGGACATAGCCGATTTCACGTCCCCTGTACTCCGAAAGCTCAGGAAACTGTTTTTCATTGTAGCATTCAATTCCAAGAGAGCCGATAACCTTTCCTTGGTATTCGAGGGCGAAGGTCTTTTTTTCTGCGATGAACATATCAAGTATTGTCTGCGACTCAGCCTTATCCTTGTGAGGCCTCCAGCCTGCCATCTGTCCTACGCCGTCCACGGAGGCATATTCATAAAAGTCATCGAGATCCGGCTGCCGCCACGGACGAATTATCATGCGATTGGTTTTTAAGGTTACATTTGAGATGTCAACAGGTGTATTCATGGCAAAACCTCACTTTCTTTTTGGTAAATTTCAGTTAATTTAACATGTATGGGGGGAAATGTCAATAAAAATCTGATCTAAGAACATCTAAGCTTCTACCGAAAGTTGTGATATGCATAAATATAATACGTTATACATGCTAAGTTCATAGGGGATGTTTTAAATCCTACATCATTGACAAACATAGTAATATATAGAAACAGATTTCTGAAAATATATCGGACAGCCGTTCGAAAATATATCATTTCAAAAAACAGCATAAAGTGGTATAGTAAAAACGAGCGTGCAAATTTCAGCAGACTAAAGTATTTCGGGAGGTATGCAGATGAATAATTTTATTTATGAGACACCGACAAAGGTGTATTTTGGCAAGGATGAGGAGTTAAAGGTAGGAAAGCTTGTGGCAGAGTATAAGCCTAAGAAGGTTCTGATACATTATGGTGGAAAGTCCGCGAAGGAGAGCGGACTGCTTGACAGGGTGAAGAAGTGCCTTGATGAGGAGCATATCGCCTATGTGGAGCTTGGCGGTGTTGTGGCTAATCCACAGCTATCGCTTGTTAGAAAGGGCATAAAGCTGTGCCTTGACGAGGGCGTGGATTTTGTCCTTGCTGTCGGAGGCGGTTCTGTAATGGATTCAGCTAAGGACATTGCAAATGGGGCGGCTAACCCGGAGGTGGATGTATGGGACTTCTCATTAAAAAAGTGTGAGCCTGTAAAGACCCTCAACAAGGGCGCCATACTAACCCTGGCGGCGGCAGGCTCAGAGATGTCCAGTTCATGCGTCATAACCAACAGTGAGACAGGGCAGAAGATGGGGTACGGCTCAAGCCTTAACAGAATGAATTTTGCTATTGAAAATCCGGAGCTTACATACACGGTAAGCCCTTACCAGACGGCATGCGGCGCTGTGGACATTGCAATGCACACGATTGAGAGATATTTCTGCCCGGGCGATGACACATATCTCACAGACGCTATTGCTGAGGCGGTTATAAAGAGCACGATGAAGGCTTCTGCGGATTGTCTTGAGAATCCGAAAAATTATGAGGCGCGCGCCAATATGATGTGGGCTTCATCACTTGCACATAATGGACTTACTCAGTGCGGCAGACAGTTCCAGCTTGTAGTTCATCAGCTCGAGCATGAGGTTTCGGGAATGTACCCGGATGTGGCACACGGTGCAGGGCTTGCGGCATTATGGTGCAGCTGGGCGCGCTATGTGTACAGCTGCAATATCAACAGGTGGCTTCAGTTTGCGCAGAATATCTGGAACATGGATATTGATTTTGAGCATCCTGAAAAGACTATTGAGCAGGCAATAGACAAGCAGGAGCGGTACTATGCGTCTATAGGAATGCCAATCAACCTTAAGTCACTTGGGGTCAAAAAGGAGTCACTTGAGGAGCTTGCGTTGAAATGTTCGAGAAACAGGACAAGAACTCTCATCGGATATAAGCCGCTTGAATATGAGGATATCCTGAAAATATATCAGATGGCGTATGAATAAGGGCTTTAAGAATGACATTTGGAAGATATTTTAAAGAGGTTTTTACAGATGGAAATAAATAACAGCGAACTGCAATCAATTTTAGATAAAATAACGCAGCTTCGCCATGAGCTTCATAGGATTCCTGAAGCTTCCATGAAGGAGTATAAGACCAGGCAGGCAATCATGGCTTTCATAGCAGACAATACAGCTCTTGAAATCTTGGACTGCGGCGCATGGTTCTATGCGGTAAAAAAAGCGGACGAACCGACTTGGAAAGAGGCAATCGCTTTCCGCGCGGACATGGCAGGCAGCGAAGCGGATTGCGTATATCATTGACGGAAGTATTATAATGTGAAGTTAAGATGTTGAGGTCAGATTAAGAATAAGTAGTATATAGGAGAGCTTATGAAAATAAAACAGGTTATTCGGGAGCATAGAAGTATTGCGATATTGTTTGGATTCGAGTTATTGGTGTTAATATGGGCTTTTTGTCTGTTGTTTGGTGAGCGTACAGTTATTGATATTAATCCGGAAAATGCGGACTATTTTAATTCGTGCACAATCAACGATGGTAAGCTGCAGATAAATCAATCGGAAAATGAAGTGGGTATCGATATTGTATCGGCTGAGTATACCAATATTAAATTAAAGCCGGGAAGGTATAATATTGAAGCAGTATACAGTGCAGAGCTTGAAGGCTTTGATGCAGCGTCATGGAGCGGTGGAAATGAAATGCCGATATGTAATATAGGGGTCACATCGGGGACATTTATACAACAGCTTGTTGGCAGCGGTTTCAATATTTATACGGGTACATCATATAATAGTGAACCTTTTTGGATTAACTCGATTACATCATGTAAAGACTTGTCTTTGAAAGTAACTTATAAGGGATACGGAAATATAACTATAGAAAAGCTGATTATTTCGGAATCGGTATATTTCAGATATGTAAGATTTTTTACAATATTTTTTATTTTCACGCTGATAAATATAATTGTATGTATTTTAAAAAACATTATAAAGACGGCATATGATAAAAAAATAGTTATCGGCATTATGGCTGTGACCGTTTTTTCAAGTCTGCCGATGATATACAGATATCTGATTGTCGGACATGATTTGACGTTTCATATTGCAAGAATTGCAGAGATTGCCGAAGGTATAAAAGCAGGAAACTGGCTTATAAAGATTCAGCCTGATATGATAAACGGATATGGCTATGCAACACCTTTATTTTATCCGCAGCTTTTCCTGTATATTCCCGCATTATTGTATGTGATTGGATTCCCGCTTCACACAAGTTATCAGATTTTTATTGTTTTAATTAACTTTGGGACATGCCTTATAAGTTATGTTTCACTTGTAAAAATATGCAAAAATAAAAATCTGGCATTTATTGGAAGCTTTTTGTATGTGCTTGCACCATACAGACTTAGTGAATTGTATGTAGCCGGGAGATTAGGCGAAATATTATCTATGATATTTTTTCCTCTGATAATATATGGTATATATAATATATACAGTGAAGAGAAAATACTCACATTTAAGAAATGCATACCGCTCATATTAGACGTAAGCGGAGTTATGCAGAGTCATCTGGTATCCATATTGTTTGTCGGAATATTTGCCATCATGTATGTTTTGTTCAATTTACGAAAAACATTTAAACCTAAGAGATTATGTTATCTGGCAGTATCGGTTATGGTTGTTATAATGCTTAATGCATGGTTTATTGTACCGTTTATAGATTCAATGGATATGGATATAATGGTAAACGGCGATGGGATTTTAAGATTCCAAGGCTCAGGAGTGTATCCGATACAGATGCCGGCATTGTTTTATTTTGGCAGAGGAACCAATGTTCCCATGCTGGTAAGTGATGAATTCTGCCTTAGTATGGGTGCCGCATTGATAATTGGAATTGCAGTGTGGCTATACGCACATTATAAATCTGTAAATTCGGAAAAAAGAAATGAAAGTATGTTTGCACTGGGAAATATGGCAGGAATATTTGCCATAATGACTATAGTATTTTCTCTGTGGATTTTTCCTTGGGATGAGATAAACAATATAAGCAGAACCATAGCCGTCTGGCTGGCCAAGGTCGAATTTTCGTGGAGGTTTTTAAGTGTAGGGACTGCTTTTGCCGCATTTTGTACAGTGTCAGGGTTATACTATGCAAAAGAACTCAATAAAAGAATTTATAGTTATTCTATTATTGCCATGGCAGCCTTTACTATAATTTCGGCAGGCTTTTTCTATGCGGATCTGGCATTTGGCTCAAATGCTGCACAGATATGCTCTAAAAATGATGTGGACGATTTCGCCCTGGGGGTAACTAATGATTATCAGTTAGCGGGTACTGATCTGGATATGTGTAAAAACAAACAGATTGATGTAACCTCGGATTTGCTTACGGTTACATCATACAGTAGCGTGGGCGGAAAAACTGAAATCGGAGTAATGAATGCAGGAACAGAAGCATTTGAAAAGGTTATAATACCGGTGTTTTATTATCCAGGCTATAAGGCTTATGATTCTGACACAGGGGAACAGTTTTACATAGAAGCAGGTGCTAATAAGAAGATTATGGTAAATGTACCTGCCGGATACAATGGGAAAATAACAGTCAGATATGTTGAGAAGGGTGTGTGGAGACTTGCCGAAATAGTATCGCTTCTGACTTTATTGGCTTTAGTTATTACAGCTTGTATTAACAACAGAAAAAAGACGGCATAATAGCCTGATGGAAATATAATAAAAAATTTATATGAATGGAATAAGACAGATGTATGATAAAATAATAATCGGTGCAGGCTTATATGGCTTATATGCAGCATTATACTGTGCGAAAAAGGGGCAGAATGTTCTTGTGATAGAAAGAGAGCAGGGTCCGTTTATGAGAGCAACATACATAAACCAGGCGCGTGTTCATATGGGGTATCATTATCCAAGAAGTATATATACGGCAATGAAGTCGGCTCATTACTTTAACCGGTTTAATGAGGACTTTGGATTTTGTGTCAACAGCGGATTTGACCAGATTTATGCTACGTCTGCAGATTTTTCATGGACAGCAGCTAATGAATTTAAGCTTTTTTGCAGGAATGTCGGTATTCCTTGTGAGGAGATTCCGGTAGGAAAGTATTTTAACGATAATGTGTGTGATGGAGCGTTTCTGACCAAAGAATATACCTATGATGCGTCAATTTTAAAAGAATTTTTTATGAGTCAGTTAGAAAAATATCCAAATGCCGAATTGAAATTTTGTGAGCACATTGTCAGTATAGAGCATGATGCGGCTGCCTATTACATAACTACGGATAAAGGAGAATATTCTACCGGATATGTCCTTAATGCCACATACGCTTCAGTAAACCAGGTACATTCCATGGCAGGCTTTGACTGCTTTAATATTAAATATGAATTGTGTGAGATAATACTGTGTGAGCCATCAGAAGAACTAAAGAGAATAGGGTTTACCGTTATGGATGGACCATTCTTTTCAATAATGCCTTTTGGAAAAACAGGATTACATTCGCTGACAACCGTTACGAGAACACCGCATGATACCTGTTATGACAGACTGCCTGTTTTTTCATGTCAGGACGGAAGAACATGCAGCAAGACAGAGCTTGGTAATTGTGATATTTGTGCCGGAAAACCTGAGACCTCATGGAAGTATATGCAGAGCATGGCACACAAATACATGAAATCGGAATATGAGTTTAAATATCATAGTTCACGTTTTTCAATGAAACCGATTCTTAAAACGTCAGAGGTCGATGATTCAAGACCAACACTTATAAAAGTCATGTCGCAAAAACCATATTTTGTGAGCGTGCTCAGCGGTAAAATCAATACGGTATATGATATTGATGAGTATCTGGAGCTTGCGTGAATATTTTATTGCCGGGAGAAAAATTATGAATGATGTTAACATAAAAGGCAGAAAGTGCTTTATCAGTGCGGTGGCATATGTACATAATAATACGAAGAGTGAATTGGAATATTTTTTTTCCAATGTTGTCAGAAGGATTAATGCCGGTTTCGAGAACTTTGAATTGATACTTGTGTGTGATGATGATTGTTATGATTATGTGAAAGAAGTGAAGCAGGGATTGACCGAATGTGGTTCGCCGGATATCATATCAGTCATAAAGCTGGCCTATTATCAGGGAGTTGAGGCTGCAATTTGTGCAGGGGATGACCTGGCTGTCGGGGATTTTGTCTATGAATTTGACAGCATTGCAGTTAATTATGATGTAAATCTGATAATTGATGTTTTTAATAAGGCGCGTGAAGGGAATGATATTGTATTTGCCGGTGATAACACGATGCAGTTATCATCAAGACTGTTTTACAGGCTGATTAATATAAACAAGGCTAAGGCTGTAAGGCATGACACGTTCAGGATCGTGTCAAGAAGAGCACTGAACAGAGTCAAAAAGATGAATCGCGGCATCCAGTATCGCAAATATCTGTATGTTACAAGCGGACTGCCTTATGATTATATTATGTATAAGCCTGTAAACAGTAATCGTGAGAGAAAGACAGGCAGAGAAAGTGCATACAGGCTTAATTCTGGAATAAGCTATATGATGATATACACCAGAATTATTGAAAGAGTGACTCTTATTCTGAGCGCAGTTTTTTTACTTGTATCAGTTGGGGTTGGAATATGGACGATATATTCGCTTTTTTATGATAAAAACCTTGCCTCAGGCTGGGTTTCGCTTATGGGAGTTATATCGTTCGGATTTTTTGGTGTGTTCCTGCTCATAATGTTTTTGACAAAATATATGAATATTATTCTTGAGGTAAACACACGAAGACTTGATTACATCGTTGAAAGTGTTGATAAATTATAATGTGAAACGGAGAAAAAACAGATGAAGGTAAACATTGTTTTTCCTGTACTTGACGAGGAGAGGCGTCTTGAAAAGGGAATACATACCACAGAAGCTTTTTTGGCAAAAAGAAGAGATATAGATGCGGTAATAACAATTGTTGATAATGGTTCAACAGACAGAACGCCTGATATTATAAAAGAGCTTGCAGACGTGTATTCGAATATAGAGTATATTACACTCAGCGAAAGAGGATTTGGGCTTGCGTTCAGAGAAGCTGTAAAGAGAAACAGATGTGATATAATAGGTTATGTGGATGTCGATTTATCAACGGATATTCATTATCTGTCCAAAGTGATGAAGGCATTTGAAAAATATGATGATATAAGTGTTATAAAAGGTAACCGCCTATCGGGAAAATCGAAGGTAAATGGCAGAAAACCGTTAAGAAACATCACCAGTATCGGGCTTGATCTGCTTATAAAATCGATATTTTTTGTAAAGGTTTCCGATACAATGGAGGGCTTTCAATTTTTTAGAAAAGATTGTATCGACAGATTGATTAAGATGTCAAGTGATGATAACGGATGGTTTTACTGTGCAGAGCTTCTCATAAGAGCCGAGAAAGCCGGTTACAGAATAGCGGAGCTGCCGGTTGTGTGGAATGATGATTATGATACTAAAGTGAATGTTATAAAATTAATCAAAAATTATCTGTGCAGAATAGTCGAACTGAAACTGTCATTTGGGAGGGAAAAGCTGAAATGGATTTTATAAAGAGAATTGACTTAAAGAGAAATTACGAAAAATATAAGAATGAATATCAGGCGGCTTTTACTAAAGCGTGTGAATTGACTTCGTTTTCCGGTGGCCCGTGTGCAGATGAATTTGATGAAGAATTTGCGAGCTTTTGTGGTGTGAAATATGCAACAGGCGTGAATAATGGAACGTCTGCTCTTCAGTGTGCAATGCTGGCACTTGGAATCGGGGAGGGAGACGAGGTTATTGTTCCGGCCAACACCTTTATAGCCACTGCATGGGGAGTTACATATTGTGGTGCCACACCGGTATTTGTTGACTGCACACCTGATACATGGGAGATTGATGCTTCTAAAATAGAGGAAAAGATTACTGATAAGACAAAAGCTGTCATTGGTGTTCATTTATACGGTCAGCCGTTTGATTTTGGAGCGGTGAAAAAGATTGCCGACAAATATGGAATTTTTGTCGTTGAAGATTGTGCACAGGCTCATGGAGCACTATATGAGGGGAGAAAGGTCGGAAGCCTTGGCATAATGGGATGCTTCAGCTTTTATCCGGGTAAAAATCTATTCTGCTTCGGCGAGGGAGGAAGTGTCACATCGGATAATGAAAGCTATATAGATACAATTAATGTTTTAAAAAATCAAGGCTCGCGAGAGAGGTATCATCATGAACGTGTGGGATATAATATGCGCCTTGAAGGAGTGAATGGGGCAATTCTTTCGGTAGGACTTTCACATTTGGATGAGTGGACGGCGAGAAGACGTGAGCTGGGAAGAAGATATCTTGAGAAGATTACCAATCCGCTTATTACGATGCAGGCTCATCCGGATAATACGGAAACGGTATTTCATCTGTTCGAAATCACGGTTGAAAAGAGAGATGAATTTATAGACTATATGAAAGATAATGGAATAGGGTGTGACAAACATTATCCGGTGCCATGTCATCTTCAGGAAGCGTATAAGTCTCTCGGCTATAGAGAAGGTGATTGTCCTAATGCGGAGTATCTTGCAAAGCACTGTGTTTCACTTCCGATGTTTCCTGAGCTTACCGATGAGGAGCAGGAATATATTATTGAAAAGTGTAATGAGTTTAATCCGTGAAGAATGCAGAAGGTCATATAATGTGGGAAAAGTGTTGTATAATGGAGGAATACTATATATGAAGATATTTTTTTATGCACTTAGGGAGTATGACGAGCAGAAATATGTGGAAAAGTTTTCCAAGCAGTACGCATTTGAGTACGGATTTACATCAGATTACCCTTCAATGGAGAATGTGCAGCTTGCAAAGGGGTATGATGCCATATCAATTATAACAAATCCTATGTATCCCGATATACTTGATGCGTTCCACAATGTGGGTGTAAAATACATATCAACGAGAAGCATAGGCTATGAGCATATTAATATTGAACATGCACATTCGATAGGAATGAGAATTGCACATGTAAAGTATTCGCCGAACAGCGTTGCCAACTACGCGATTATGCTCATTCTCATGGCATGCCGCAATATGCCGTGGATTATGAAAAAGGCTGACTGCCAGGACTATTCGCTCAAGGGTAAGGTGGGGAAAGAACTGTCGGCATCAACAGTCGGTGTGATAGGCACGGGAAATATAGGCAAGACGGTGGTAAAGCACCTGTCCGGCTTTGGCTGCCGTATTCTGGCGTACTCACTTTTCGAGGACGACGAGGTAAAAAAATATGCAGAGTATGTCAGCCTTAACGAGCTTATAAGGCAGTCGGACATCATAACACTCCACGTTCCGGGAAACGCAGAGAATACCCATCTTATCGACGCAGCGGCATTTGACAAAATGAAGGACGGAGTGATTATCGTAAATACGGCGCGCGGACTTATAATCGACACACAGGCGCTCATCTCGGCGCTTAAGAGCGGAAAGGTCGGCTATGCCGCACTCGACACCTTCGAGGGAGAGGTGGGACTATACTATCTTAATAAGGAAACGCAGAGGCTTGACAATGACAACATGGCACTCCTAAAGAGCTTTCCGAATGTGATTTTATCGCCTCACATGGCATTCTACACGGAACAGGCGGTGTCCGATATGGTGGAAAATTCCATCAAGGGGCTGCTTGGCTTTGAGAGTGGGGAATACAGTCTGGAGGTTAAGTAGTATATATATTCAGAAGATATAGGGAAAGCCTATAACCAAAATATGGATATATGAATTACCACTTTTTTTTCAGGTATGGTATGATAAGCACAGTCAAAGGAACATACAACCAATAAGAACTGCCGGTGCCGTTAAAAGGAATACTTGAAAATAAGTGCCAAACAATGACAGCGGTCAGCGAAAAAAAGCTAAAAATATAGCTGGACACTATGGGTAAATGTAACATTGATAGGTATATGACAGCTAAGCATATTGTGATGAAAAGGAGATAAAAATTATGGCAAAGAAGCATTATTCAGAGAGAAATCTTAAGTTTGAGACATTACAGTTACATGTTGGACAGGAGAGTCCGGATCCAGTTACAGACGCAAGAGCGGTTCCGATTTACCTCACATCATCCTATGTGTTCCACAACAGCCAGCATGCCTCCGACAGATTCGCACTCAAGGATGCCGGAAACATCTACGGACGACTTACCAACCCTACAGAGGACGTGTTTGAGAGAAGAATAGCAACACTCGAGGGCGGCGTGGCAGCACTCGCAGTTGGTTCAGGAGCAGCAGCTCTCGCTTATGCATTCCAGGCAGTAGCACATGCGGGCGACCATATCGTTGCAGCCAAAAACATCTACGGCGGTACATATAACCTTCTCGCACACACACTTCCTGACTACGGCATCACAGCTACCTTCGTTGACCCGTTCGACTATGAGGCAATCGAGGCAGCTATTCAGGACAACACAAAGGCAATTGAGATTGAGACACTCGGAAATCCTAACTCAGAGGTCGTAGACATTGAGAAGATTGCGCAGATTGCACACGCACACAAGCTTCCTCTCATCGTTGACAATACATTTGCAACACCATACCTCGTAAGACCTATTGAGTACGGTGCAGACATCGTTGTTCATTCCGCAACAAAGTTCATCGGCGGCCACGGAACAACAATCGGCGGTGTGATTGTCGACAGCGGTAAGTTCGACTGGAATTCATCGGACAAGTTCCCATGGCTTACAGAGCCGAATGTATCCTACCATGGCGTAAGCTTCGCAAAAGACTGCGCTCCGGCTGCATTCGTAACATATATAAGAGCAATTCTGCTTCGTGATACAGGTGCAACAATATCACCTGTTCATTCCTTCATATTCCTTCAGGGACTTGAGACATTATCCCTCAGAGTTGAGAGACATGTCGAGAATGCTTTAAAGGTTGTGAAGTATTTACAGAGCCAGCCGCTTGTTGAGAAGGTAAATCACCCTTCAATCTCAACAGACCCTGAGCAGCAGAAGCTCTACAAGAAGTATTTCCCTAACGGAGGCGGTTCAATCTTCACCTTCGAGATTAAGGGTGATGCCAGGAAGGCACAGGAGTGGATTGACAACCTTGAGTTATTCTCACTTCTTGCAAACGTAGCCGATGTAAAGTCACTTGCAATACACCCTGCATCTACAACCCATTCCGAGTGCAACGAGGCTGAGCTTTTAGACCAGGGAATTAAGCCTAACACAATCAGACTCTCAATCGGTACAGAGAATATCGACGATATCATCGAGGATCTGGACGAGGCATTCAAGGCGATAGCAGAGTAAATTTATAAAATAATAATACAAGAGAAAACTATTACCCTTGGGTGATGGGGTGAACTCTTTTGCAGGAAGCCTGGCTAAGCTTCTGTGCCGGGTTCAGGTCTCTATATTAAAATAACCACGCTCGTGCGGTGTGAACCGGAAATACTATTTCAGGTTCATGGCTGTATGAGGGTGGTTGTTTTTATTTGACAAACTAATTCTATGCTGCTGAGGTCAAATAGGAAAAAATATTATGATAACTACATTGAATCAATCTAATAAATCACTTTATTATAGAAATTTTACTTATTAGTTATTACACAATTCAGAAACAATTAATTCAATTTGCAAATAGTTGTTTATTTGACTCTGTGCTAACCCCGGACACAGTCAGGAAAGTACTGCGGCACAGGTAAATATATATTTTTAACGTAATAAATATATATTTTGTCATGTAGAAGCGTAGGGGTGCGAGGGTGTATATTAAATATGGAAGAAAACATTTGTGGTACTGCGAAGCGGCGGCAGGTGTTTTAAATTCGTGATAGTAACAAGTAAACCAACGCAAAATGATAGGAGGTCCGCGATGAAACGTGTAATCAGCATTATTTTGGCAGCCATGCTTCTGACGGCATGCGAGAATGGTACTGAGGGGATATCGTATCCTAAGATATCGGAAAACAGATTATCATATGTAAAGAACAGTATGTCGCAGGTTAGCTGGGGCACATTGTCACTGTACTATGATGGCAGAATGTACAGCGGCGGGGTCTTAAAGCAGGGAGACGGTTCGGACGTTGTGTGCGAGACGGAGCTTGGAACCGTGTACGGATATGACAGGGCACTGTGGTCAACTGACAAGACTAAGCTGTATACCGCCGGGAGTGAGGCAAAGCTGTACTCGGTGAAGGGCTACGACAGTACGTTCAGGGTGTGCATCTACGAGGAGAACAGTGATACGGTATATCTTTTTGAGTGTTTAAACGATGTGACGCTCAGCAGCGGAAAGGATATTTTTAAGAAAAGACTTGCGCTTGACAGCTATGCGGATATTGAGCTCACAGCCGGGAAAGATGGGAATGTGAAGCTCGAGGACATAGACATTGAAAAATTTCTTGGCGCGATATGTGCTGCGGCACTCATTGCGCCCGATACGCAGGGCATGCCGGACATGAACACAGATTATCTTTATGCGCTCACATTCCATGACACTGCGGGCATACCGAATGAGCTGAAGGTGTATGAAGATGGATATGTGATGTATATGCCTTTTGGGGAGACAGATTTGAGATATAGGGTAATTGTGATGGTGGCTTTGTAGGGTAAGTGCATTAGCATGCTTAGTATTGCATATCCTGGTGCAATGAAGTATTATTATAAAACGATAAGGGAGCTGCCTGCGGGCTGGGGATTTGCAGATGTCATATTTATTCCGAAGAAGGCGTCAGCATCATTGCCGGCTTTAGTAACAAAAAATGCCGTATTTGTACGGTTTGTGGCGTTTCACATACGTCTAAAAATAAAAAAATAAAAGGAGAAAATACTATGGCTTGCACTACATTATTAGTTGGTAAGAATGCGTCCTACGATGGTTCGACCATGATAGCGCGCAACGATGACTCAGGTTCGGGGCATTTTATGCCTAAGAAGTTTGTTGTTGTAAAGGCAGATGAGCAGAAGGAGAAGTACAGGACGGTCATATCGCATCTCGATATAAAGCTTCCTAAAAATCCGCTCCGCCACACGGAGATGCCTAATGCTGTCGACGGCGAGGGGATATGGGCTGCGAGCGGCGTCAATGAGGCGAATGTCGGAATGACCGCCACGGAGACAATCACTTCGAACCCAAGAGTTTTAGGGGCGGATCCGCTTGTAGTATATAAGCCTGCCGCTGACGGAGAAAAGGAGGTTCCGGGCGGTATCGGAGAGGAGGACATTGTCCACATTGTTCTTCCGTACATAAAGACCGCAAGAGAGGGTGTCAGGAGACTAGGAAGCCTTCTTGAGAAGTACGGAACTTATGAGATGAACGGAATAGCCTTTCAGGATGTGAATGAGATATGGTGGCTTGAGACCATAGGCGGGCATCACTGGATTGCAAAGAAGGTTCCTGACGATGTGTATGTGGTTATGCCGAACCAGCAGGGGATAGATGATTTTGATTTTGTGGACGCCCTCGGAAAAAAGAAGGCGCATATGTGCTCCGCCGATATGAAGGAATTTATTGAGAGCAACCACCTCAATCTCTCGAACATTGAGACGGACTGGACACATTTTGACGTAAGGTCGGCATTCGGAAGCCACGACGACTCGGATCATGTGTATAACACGCCGAGAGCATGGTATATGCTGAGATATTTCAATCCGCATACGGTGAGCTGGGACGGTGCGGACGCGGATTTCACACCATCCTCGGACGATCTGCCATGGTGCCTTGTGCCGGAGAAAAAGATCACGGTTGAGGATGTGAAGTATGTGCTCTCCTCACATTATCAGGGAACTTTGTATGACCCGTATGGTGCTTACGGCGACAAGAGCATGAGAGGTGCATACCGTTCAATCGGGATTAACCGCAACGACTTCCTGTCTGTTATACAGATGCGCCCTGACCTCGAGAAGGACGCTCAGGCTGTGGAGTGGGTTGCCTTTGCATCGAATGCATTCAATGTGCTGGTTCCGTTTTATGCGGATGTGCTCACAACACCTGAGTATCTTTCAAACACTACAGGAGAGGTTTCGACGGACAATTTCTACTGGGGCAGCAGAATGATAGCGGCGATGGCTGACGCTTCATACAAAAAGTCGATTTTCCACATTGAGCGCTACAAGGAGAAGGTTATGTCGAGAGGACATGAGATTATCGGACGTTACGACGAGCTGCTTGCGCAGGAGAGGGATGTCGATAAGCGCATGGAGTTAAAGACGGCAGCCAACGAGGAGGTCGCAACGATGGTAAAGAAGGAGACACTTGCGACACTCGACAAGGTGCTCTACGAGCTAAGCAACCAGATGAAGAATGCGTATTCGAGGTCGGATGCGTAGAACATATTTTATAAGCATTTATCTGATTTATGAATAAGGCACAATTTGCTATGAAAATTAATATTGATGTTTTTAATCTATATGATAGAGCATGTAAGGTGTACAGAAATATATGTGCTTCCGAAACAGTAAAATATGTCCTTGTGCAGGGAGTAGATAAAGCCTGGCTTGGCAAAGAAAGCGTTTCGGAAGAAATATTTCCTGCACATGGGCAGGGAGTAGATAAAGCCTGGCTTGGCAAAGAAAGCATTTCGGAAGAAGTATCTCCTGCACATGGGCAGGGAGTAGAAAAAGCCTGGCTTTCTAACGCAGAGTACGGTGATGAAATGCACCTTCTTGCTGCTGAGGCTGTGAAAATATTGGAAAATGCTGAGGCAGGAATAGTGTTTGCCAATTTTGGTGTTGAAAACTGGAATGACGAGCTCTCGCCGTGGAGTGCGGATGCCGTACTTAAAAATCAGCCTTTTTCGGGAAAAGCTGAAAATACACTCAGCTTTGTCACGGACATATTCATACCTGAGCTTATTTCAAGATACAGCCTGCCGGATGATATTAAAATAGTAATCGGAGGCTATTCGCTTGCGGGCTTGTTTTCGCTGTGGGCGGCATATAGGACGGATATATTTCACGCGGTTGCGGCGGTGTCGCCGTCAGTATGGTTTCCGGGGTGGGTTGAATTTGCCGCGGAGAAACATATTCTTGCGGATAAGGTCTATTTAAGTCTCGGAAACAGGGAGGAAAAGACTAACAATAGGACTATGGCAAGGGTCGGCGACAATATCAGGCTGCAAAAGGAGCTTCTAGACAGGCAGGGCGTACAGAGTGTGCTCGAGTGGAATGAGGGAAATCATTTCAGCGCTGTGGAGGAGAGAACCGCAAGAGGATTCAGGTGGACGATATTATAATAAGCCGGAATGGTTCAGTGTGCTGACCTCCACTTAGATGGTGCAACTCCCATCACCTGTTTAAATTGTCTTGAAAAGTGAATACTATTATTGTAACCGCAACGCTCAGCTATCTGTTCGATTGTGTAGGCGGTTTCTGAAAGAAGCCTTCTGGCATTTTCTATACGGCTGTTGATTATATCTGCGCCGCAGGAGATACCGAAGGCTTTTTTGTATAATTCCTGAAAGTATATGGAACTGAGCCCTGCACACCTTGCAAGGGAGGGAATACGGTATTCACGCTGTGGATTTGCATATATCTCCTGTCTTATCGAAAGAATTGCGTTGTAATGAGGTATAATGGATTTATTTTCGGCATATCGGCTTTTTATGAATTCAAAAAGAGCAAGCATAAGATTGTCCGTTATTGCCTTGCTCTGTGCAAGTCCTGAATGGAATGCATTGGCAATAAGCATAAAATAAGCACCAACCGGGCTGTCCGGGCCAAAAATGAGCGGGCAGGCAAAAGGGATGCCACAGTCCGAAAAATCGTTATTAGCTATACCCATCGATGCGAGGACTCCTTGAGTATCATAAAAATTTATCCAGTCATCTATATATTCATTTGAATTTCCATAGTAGCGTGCTTTGACATCGGGAGGCAGAAGCACAATACTTCCTTCCGCAACGATTTGCTTACATCCATCAATTTCAAAAACAGCTTCTGTTTTGGTATAGATTAAAATAAAAAAGTCCCTGTTTTCAATATGATAGATAACCTCATTGCATCTGTGAACAGTGTTACATGCAGTATGCTTTATGTCGAACATGATACCTCCTTGAATGATATGTCAGATACCTTGACAAAATTGTGTTTTGCCACTATCAACAAATGATATATCAGTTTAATGTAAAACCAATTACATGGCAGACAAGCAGCCTGCCCCTGATAGTATAATAATAAAGCTTGTTTTGATATTACTATTTTACATTCAGAGCGTATTAAAAACATATAATATGTTAGATTTATAATACAATATGTAATTCCATTTTACAAACAGTAAAAATATAATATTATACATGGAAGATGTTTTGCCCCGGCATCCATAGAAAATACTATAATAAAAAAGTGTATAAGGAGGATTTTTATGTACAGCACACCTGCAATGGGATGGAACTCATGGAACACATTTGGTTCCAATATCAATGAAAAGCTTATAATGGAGATGACAGACAGGATTGTGGCGGAGGGCTACAGGGAGGCAGGATATGAGTATGTGATAATTGATGACTGCTGGTCATTAAAGGAGAGGGTTGATGGAAAGCTTGTAGCAGATCCAGCGCTTTTTCCGAAGGGAATGAAGGCGCTTTCGGATTACATACATGGCAAGGGTCTTAAGTTCGGAATGTATTCATGTGCAGGCTTTAAGACCTGTGCCGGATATCCGAGCAGCTATGGACATGAATTTGAGGATGCGAAGCAGTTTGCCGAGTGGGGTGTCGACTATCTGAAGTATGATTTCTGCAATTTCCCGGCGAGCGGTGACGCTAAGAACGCATACCTTACGATGGCTATGGCACTGAGAAACAGTGGAAGGGATATCTTCTTTGCAGCCTGCAACTGGGGTGTGCAGGATCCGGCGAAGTGGATGCGCTCTAGAGGTGCCAACAGCTATCGTTCAACAGGAGATATTTTTGATGTGCCTAAGAGCTACAAGGATATATTTATGCAGCAGGCTGAGAACATAGAGGGCAATGCTCCGGGCTGCTATAATGATATGGATATGTTGATTGTAGGTATGCATGGTAATGGCAATGTAGGTATGGGAGGTTGTACCGATGAACAGTATCGCCAGCATTTTGCAATGTGGGCATTCTTAGGCTCGCCACTTATAATTGGTTCAGATATAAGGAAGCTTGATGAATATAATACCGCCACTTTATTGAACAGGGGACTTATTTCGGTAAATCAGGACATGGCGAACTGCCCGGCATTTTTGATTTATAAGGAGGCTGGCAGGAAGTATGCATTTGGAAGGCTTCTTTCGGGAAATCGAATAGCACTTGCGTTTTTCAATATTGATACTAAGGAGGAGTGGGCGCAGACCATGAGCATTGCCTTTGATGACCTTGGTATTCATTCGGAATCGGGAATTGGTCTTAAGCTTACTGATGTCGTAACAGGCGAGGAAAGAGGAATATTTTATGATGGCTATAGCACTAAGGTTCCTCTCGACGGCTGCGAGATACTTGTTGGAGAGCTGGTACATTGATGTGAATGAAACACGATGTAGGACAAATACCGGAGATGTACAGCTTGAAAATCTATACAAAGAAAATGGTATGAGTGTTGGTAATGGTATGCAGGAAAAACATAAAACAGATATAACGAAATTTTGCATAAAATGTGGTGCTGCATTAAGCAGCGATGAGATTGCTCTTCACAAAAAGCTTTATAATCGCGCTGCAGAGAGCTTTATGTGCATCAGGTGCAGCAGCGCCTATCTCGAGGTAACTCAGGAGATGCTCACTGCAAAGATAGAGGAATTTAAAAAAATGGGTTGCACGTTGTTTGATTAATTCCTACGAGTGGATATAATACATTGCTAATGACGCAGCACTATGCTATGATAGCAGGGGCAAAAGACGATTCTGCCTCTGCTGTCAATACATTGATAAAAGAGGAAGAAACAAGCTGAAGGACATGGCTGAAGCAGAAAGGTGGGCATGGCAATGAATGAAACTCTGGAAAAGCAGCTTGCGTTTATCATGGAGCTGGACAAAATCAAGAACATAACAAGACAGACTTATATAAGCGATGGCAGCAGGAAGGAGAACGATGCGGAGCATTCATGGCATCTTGCGCTGATGTGTTTCGTTCTTGCAGAATATTCAAATGAGCCGATAGATGTTCTAAAGACTATGAAGATGGTGATTATGCACGATGTCATTGAGATTGATGCCGGGGACACCTACGCTTACGATACGGAGGGAAACAAGACAAAGAGGGAACGCGAGCTCAGGGCGGCAGAGCGCATATATGCGATACTTCCGGACGAACAGGCGAAGGAGTACAGAGCACTGTGGGATGAGTTCGAGGAGATGGAGACACCAGAGGCAAAATTTGCTAATGTTCTCGATAAGCTTCAGCCGCTTCTGCTCAATGCTGCCACGAATGGTATTGCGTGGGAGGAGCACGGAATAAAGGCGTCGCAGGTGCTAAGGAGAAATGCGAGAGTGCATGAGGGCTCGGAGGCACTATGGGAATACGCGAGGGCATTGATTCAAAGGAACGTGGATGAAGGGCATCTGATTGACGGATAAAAAAGTTATTCTGCAGCCCGGATAAAATTGATTGACACGTTAACATATAAGGAAGTACAATATCATACGGAGTAAGAATCCGTACACGGAAGGATTTCCGTATCTGAAGTAAAAATTATCAGGAGGTGGACTGCATGGACGGTTGCGACAGTATTGGTCGAAGTATTATCTGCGGTGGCAGACATATGAATATCATGACGCAGCTTGTCAGGTGTGGACACTGAACTGCGTCTGATTCATGTTGCCTTTTTGCCGCCGCAGAAAATGTGGCGGTATTTTTATGCTTAAATCCGGATAGGTTTAGGCGGATGGAATACTGGAGAAAATATTTTCAAAGGGAGGCAGTGTGATGACAAAGAAAATTCTGAGTGAACACAATTTTGTGGATGAGATTTTAAAGCTGTTCCGCACACCGATGAAGCAGGCGGAGCTGCTTGATAAATTGTCGGATTACCATGAGAACGATATAGCGGAGGCGTTCGAGGAGTTATCTGAGGAGGAGAGAAAGAAGCTGTATCCGATTCTCGGTGCGGAGCGCGTGGCGGAGATTATAAGCTACATTGAGGATCCTGACGAGTACCTGAAGGAGATTGGCATAGACAGGGCTGCGAAGGTCATTTCCTACATGGATTCGGACGACGCGGTTGACGTTCTCGATGAATTCGATGATTCGACACAGGAGAAACTTGTTAAGCTCCTTGATGAGGATTCAAGCCACGACATCAGGATGATTCTCTCCTATGAGGATGACGAGGCTGGAAGCAGAATGACGACGAACTATATCGTCATTCACAACAACCTTACGGTTCGTCAGGCTATGCGGGAGCTTGTGAAGCAGGCGGGGGAGAACGACAATATCTCTACCGTGTATGTGCTTGATGGGAACGATAAGTTCTGTGGCGCGATAGATTTGAAGGATTTGATAATAGCGAGGGAGAACACACCGCTTGAGGACATCATAAGCGTATCCTACCCGTATGTGACCGACCATGAAAAGATAAGCGACTGCATAGAGCGGCTGAAGGACTACGCTGAGGACTCGATTCCGGTTCTGACGGACGAGGGCGAGCTTATCGGTGTAATCACGGCACAGGATGTAGTTGAGGCTGTCGATGATGAGATGGGAGAGGACTATGCAAAGCTCGGAGGTCTCACCGAGCAGGAGGATTTGGAGGAGTCGACCCTTACAAGTGTAAAAAAGAGGCTTCCATGGCTCATAATTCTGCTGTTCTTAGGCATTGGAGTGTCCTCGGTTGTCGGAATATTTGAGACTGTTGTGGCTGTTCTTCCTATTGTAATATGTTTTCAGTCATTAATCCTTGATATGGCGGGAAATGTCGGAACGCAGTCTCTCGCGGTGACAATCCGTGTGCTTATGGATGAGAACCTCTCAGCGGGTGAAAAATTGAAGCTTGTCGGGAAAGAGGCGCGCGTGGGATTCTCGAACGGAATGATTCTCGGAGTACTGTCGTTTGCGTTTATCGGAGTGTACATCTGGCTCTTTAAGCACAATCCGGTGGGATACTCGTTTATGATTTCGGGCTGCGTCGGGCTGGCACTCATGGCGGCGATGGTCATATCGAGCCTTGTCGGTACGCTTGTGCCGATGCTTTTCCACAAGATTAAGATTGATCCTGCCGTAGCGTCGGGACCGCTCATAACAACGGTGAATGACCTGGTTGCGGTTATTGCATACTACGGCCTGGTGTGGATACTGCTGATAGATGTGCTGCACCTTGCGTAAAAAATGTCCCATATCAAATTGATATGGGACATTTTTAAGGGGATAAATCAAAGCCTGCCAAGCTCATCCTTCAGATTGCGGTTAATGTCAATGTAGTGCTCTACCTTAATTTTTTTATCATCCATAGCGTTTTCTCCTAATAAAAAAAGTTTTTGACCGAAATAATAATATGTATTATAATGCATGAGATGGTTACGGACAATGAAATTAAGCTGTTTAATGGAGATATAGTGTGAAATTGTAATACATCTAAGGCAGTAAAGGACACTGCCTAAGATGTATTACAATTTCACAATAGTTCAGATAGCTGAACTATTAGGAAAAACGTAAAAAAGCACGTTTTTCATTACTATTTGAGTCACTGCAAAAGCAGTGACATGGAGGTATAGTGTGAAAATAAGCCTTATAGCATATTCTTCACACCTGCAATTTGTTCCTGAGCGAAAACAAATTGCTTCGCCGGCAGATGAGAAAATGCCTGCGCGGGCTTCTCACCGCCTAATTGTGATAAATCGCTCGGAAATGAGGGGTAAAATGTTAATAAATGATGTGGAGAGCAGGGCGCATAAGCGGTTCAGTGCTGTATCCAGAGTAATCCAGAGCATTCTTATTTCGGCACTTATAGTGCTTGTTGTCATTATGATGATTCAGATAAAACACCTTCAGGGCACGGCGCGTGTAATAAATTATGCCGGTCTTGTGCGCGGTGCGACGCAAAGGCTTGTGAAGTTTGAGATAATCGGAATCCATGATGATGAGCTTGTGCAGTATCTGGATGATGTTCTGGAGGATTTGAAATATGATGATGGCAGCTATGGGCTCGTGAGTCTGAAGGATGCGAATTATCAGGGCAAGCTTGACAGACTGATAGATTATTGGGAAAAATTAAAAAAAGAGATTAGGAAGGCAAGAGACGGTGGCTATGAAGCCACCGACATAGTGGCAATGAGTGAGACATACTTCCGGCTTGCAGATGAGGTCGTATCGGCGGCAGAGGCTTACTCGAATAAAGCGGCAAAAACGATGAGACTCGTAGAGTTTTTGTCGACTGTGGATATGCTTATACTGTTCCTGCTCATTATAGAGCAGTCACTTTCTTCCATGCGGATAATCAGGAAGAACAGGATACTTGAGCAGAAGGCATATATAGATGTGCATACAGGGCTTCCTAATAAGAGCAAGTGTGAGGAGCTGTTTAGTGACATGTCATTTATAACAGAGCCGACAGCCTGTCTGATGTTCGACCTTAACAATCTTAAGAGTGCGAACGATACGCTGGGACATTCGGCAGGCGACCAGCTTATAGCGAGCTTTGCGAGAGTGTTGAGAAATGTAATCCCGGCAAAGGATTTTGTGGGAAGGTACGGCGGTGATGAGTTCGTTGTGATTCTGTACAATATTACAGAGAATACCATTAACAGTCTCCTTACACAGCTGCATAATGAGGTTATGCAGTTTAACGGATGTGGAAATAATATTCCGATAAGCTACGCACAGGGCTGGGCTGTGTCGACGGATTACACGGACTGCACGCTCAGGACTCTGTTTGACAAGGCAGACCACTTCATGTATACGAATAAGGTGAGAATGAAGTCGGAGTAGGATGACTTTAATGGAGCGTATGGCAGATTATTCACCTGTCATACGCTTCATTATTTCATTGTCGTGGGTTTTAAGCCATTTTTCCTGTTCCGCATAGCCGGGAAGAACCCTTGCAACCTCATTCCAAAAGCGCCCCGAGTGGTTCATTTCCTTTCGGTGGCACAGCTCATGCACCACGACATAGTCGATTACCTCAGGGGGAGTGAGCATGAGGAGACAGTTGAAATTAAGGTTTCCCTTGCTGCTGCAACTTCCCCAGCGTGTACGCTGGTTTCTTATGGTTATACGACCATAGGTGACGCCGACAAGCGGCGCGAAGTGAGCCACACGCCCGGGAATGTAGGTGCAGGCTTTATCGGCAAGCTTCTTAATCTCATCGTTTGAGAGCTTTTTAACAGGCAGTGCTTCATTGCATTGTCTGTTTTTTTGTTCCAGCTTTCTAAGATGCTCCACTATCCAGTCGGCGCGGTCTGATATGAACTGTTCAATATAGCTGCCGGAAGCCTGATACGGAGCGCGGACGATGACGCGCATATCGGGACGGATTTCTATGGCAAGGGTTTTTCTGGAGCTTCTTATAATTTCAATTTTTATATCGGATTTGCTGATGGGGGTATTCATGGATGTTCTCCTTTGGAATGTTTTTATATAGCTGTTCTGCTGCTTTTAAATTTAATACTTATCGGTTATTATATGCTATCAGGGGCAAAAGGTCAAAAAATGTTCGTGCTTGCACGATTAGGCTTTTGAACTCATTATAACGAGCCGGAATGTTTAGAAAAACTGTTTAGAAAAAGTGTTTAGAAAAATTTTATGAATAGCTGTTGCGATTGAAAAGCCACAATGTTATAATAACGGCTGAAAAAAAGTGTGCGTCATAACTAACTGCGAATATATCAGACTATCCGTAGGTACATTAGGCTATCTGCGGATGCATGCGGCTACCTGATGACGCACACGGGAAAATACACCTATTGAATATGGAGGTACATAGCTATGAGTAAGTCAAAGATTAACTGGGGCAAGACAGGACTTTTTGCAGCAGGCGTTGCATTCGGTACGGCAGGCATAAAGCTTTTATCAAGCAAGGACGCAAAGAAGCTCTATACTAACTGCACGGCAGCAGTTTTAAGAGCAAAGGACTGTGTTATGAAGACTGTATCAACAGTTCAGGAGAACTGCAGCGACATCTACTCGGATGCAAAGAGCATTAACGAGGACAGAGCAGCTAAGGAGGAGGCAGTTTACGAGGATTTTGCCGATGATTTCTCTGAGGTTAAGAACGAAGAGGAAGTAAAAGAGGAGACTAAGGCTGAGTAAGAGAATTGGGACAGGGGTCTGACACCGTGTCCCATTTTTTCTGATAGGCAGAATGGAGCTGTTTTGTTATGAAATTTCAGATAAAACATGAGTATGGGAACAGAATGAGAATACATGTCTGTTCATATCGCATGACCTGTGGGCAGGCGGATATATTACAGTATTATCTGCAGAAGCAGGCAGATATAGAGAGTGCGAAGGTGTACGACAGAACCGGAGATGCGGTCATAGAGTATAAGGGAGACAGGGATGAAGCCATAAGGCTTTTAAGGAAGTTTTCCTACGAGAATGAACAGCTTCCTGAGACTGTAGCCGGAAATACCGGAAGAAGCTTAAGCCATGAGTATCAGGACAAGCTCTTTGACAAGATAGTATTTCATTATGCGAGAAAATGGTTCCTTCCGTATCCGCTAAGAGCGTGTTTTACGGCATATAACGCAGTAAAGTACATTGCGGCGGGAATCAGGTGTCTGTGGAACAGAAAGATAGAGGTTCCGGTGCTTGACGCTACGGCAATCGGTGTATCGATGCTGAGAGGCGATATCGGAACGGCAGGTTCGATTATGTTCATGCTCGGTATAGGCGAGCTTCTCGAGGAGTGGACACACAAGAAGTCGGTTGATGACCTTGCAAGAACGATGTCGCTGAATGTGAGCAGTGTATGGTGCAGGGCAGGGGATGAGCAGGTGCTTGTACCTGTTCATCAGATAAAGAAGTGCGACTCCATAATTGTCCGTGTCGGAAATATGATTCCGTTCGACGGAGTTGTAAGAGAGGGCGAGGCAATGGTTAACCAGGCATCGCTCACGGGTGAAGCCGTACCTGTTGAGAAGAAGCCGGGAGCTGCCGTGTATGCCGGAACGGTTGTCGAGGAGGGCGAGCTTGTGATTGAGGTTCAGTCCGTCGGCGGCAGCAGCAGATATGAGAAGATTGTCACTATGATAGAGGAGTCGGAGAAGCTTAAGTCAGGCGTCGAGAGCAAGGCAGAGCATCTTGCCGACAAGCTTGTTCCGTACAGTCTCGGTGCGACAGGACTTGTGTGGCTCCTGACACGCAATACGACAAAGGCACTTGCAGTGTTAATGGTAGACTTCAGTTGTGCACTCAAGCTTGCCATGCCTGTATCGGTTCTTTCGGCAATCAGGGAGGCGGGCAGCCGTCATCTCACAGTCAAGGGAGGAAAATTCCTTGAGGCTGTGGCAGATGCTGACACTATTGTGTTCGATAAGACAGGTACGCTCACCAAGGCTCAGCCGACTGTGGCCAAGGTTGTGTCATTTAACGGCGGCAGCGAGGATGAGCTTCTAAAGATTGCAGCCTGTCTTGAGGAGCATTTCCCTCATTCCATGGCGCGCGCGGTTGTGGAAGCGGCTAAGAATAGGGGAATTGAACATAGCGAGATGCACTCAAAGGTTGAATACATAGTTGCACACGGAATTGCTTCTGCGATAGGTGACAAGAGGGTTGTCATCGGAAGCGCACACTTCGTATTTGAGGATGAGAAGGCGTCGATACCGGAGGATAAGAAGACTCTATATGATGAGCTTCCGCTTGAGTATTCACATCTTTACCTTGCGATTGACGGAGTGCTTGCGGCGGTTATCTGTATCGAGGATCCAGTGCGCGATGAGGCTGTGAAGGTTATAAGGCAGCTCAAGGCGGCAGGTATATCTAAGGTAGTGATGATGACCGGCGACAGCGAGAGGACAGCGGCAGCCATAGCAAAGAAGGTCGGGGTTGACGAGTATTATTCTGAGGTTCTCCCGCAGGATAAAGCAGGCTTCGTTGAGAAGGAAAAGGCAGCGGGCAGAAGGGTGATAATGATAGGTGACGGAATCAACGATTCACCTGCACTTTCGGCGGCGGATGTCGGAATTGCCATAAGCGACGGAGCACAGCTTGCGCGTGAGATTGCGGATATCACAATCGGAGCGGATGACCTGAATGAGCTGGTTACATTAAAGCAGATAAGCGACCTTCTGATGAAGAGAATCCACAGGAATTACAGAACAATAGTGGGCTTTAACACATTATTGATTGTTCTTGGTGTTGCGGGAGTTATACAGCCTACCACATCGGCACTGTGCCACAACACATCCACCCTGCTTATCGGAATCAACAGCATGAAAAATCTGCTTCCGCGTTGAGAAGAACGGATTTGATAAAAAGTAGAATCCGCGGATTTGGGAAAAATCATGTGGAAGCAGGGATTATTATCTGATATAATAAGCATTGGAATGAAAAGCAGATATGCTGCCCGGTGCAGATGGACTGTCCGGTTGATACCACCAAAAAGTAGAAATAGTGCAATTTTAACATAATATTCTACAAGAAATATACAGAAATGTGTCGTATGATGATGTCAAAAGGTATCAACATTGAAGGAGAATGACATGGCAGCCGGAAGAAAATCATTGGCACAGCTATCTGTGCCGATATGCTTAGAAACTTTATTTTATATGCTTTCAGGTATGGTCGATACACTTATGCTATCATCAGTAAGTGATCAGGCTGTGGGAGCAGTGGGAACAGCGAACACATATATAGGTGTTTTTATTATCATGTTCGGGGTAATATCATCGGGTATGGTGGCGGTCATGTCACAGAATATCGGAGCGGGAAGACCCGGAATTGCATATCAGGCAAGACAGCTTGGACTGATGTTTAATGCGCTGATAGGCGTGCTGATGTCAGTTATCCTTGCTTTTTTCTCCGGCGGAATACTTAGAATGGTAAGCATTGCACCGGCGCTGCTTGAGCCGGCTGAGACATACCTTAGAATTGTTGGAGGTGCATGCTTTTTAAATGCGCTTATTCCTATTTTTTCCAGTTATTTGAGGGTGTTCGGATATACGAAGCACTCCTTAATAGGAACGGTTGTCGGAAATGCCATTAATATAATACTTAATTCGGTATTTCTGTTCGTGTTTAACTGGGGCGTAATGGGAGTTGCCGTTGCCACGGTTATTTCAAGGATTGTAAATCTTATCATTGTAGCTGTTATGGGGGCTGTGCTTATTAAGGCAAAGCAGAATCCTGAGCGCATTCCGGCAGGAAGGATACTGGCTCAGATTGTCAGGATAGGCTTTCCTTCCGCACTTGAAACAGCGCTCTATAATGTAGCGATGACACTTATAGTCCGTTTTATGAATCAGATGGATTCGGACGGAATGAATGTTACGGCTCGTTCCTATGCCATGCAGATTGCCAATTTTTCGTACTGTGTCGGAGCTGCGCTTGCACAGGCCAATGCTATTATGACCGGCTGGCGGATCGGGGCAAAGGAGTATGAAGAATGTGACAGAGGTACAAGAAAGGCTGTGATATACGGACTTATAACAGCTGCATGCTTCTCTGTGACATTTGCATTGTCCGGACGTTTTATAGTCCATATATTCACGGATGACGCGCAGATGGTAAATCTTGTGGTGAAGCTGCTGGTGGTGGATATATTCCTGGAATTCGGAAGGGTGACGAACCTTGTATACGGTCAGGCATTAAAGACCAGCGGGGATGCGGTTTTTCCGGTTATAATGGGTGCGATATTCATGTATCTGTTCGCAGTCGGAGGAACATATTTTCTTGGAATACATATGGGGCTTCAGGCATTAGGAGCATATATCGCCATGGCATCTGATGAGTGTGCGAGAGCCGTCGGAATGGTGATTAGATGGAAGAGCGGAAAATGGAAGGGTAAGAGTCTTGTAGAACTGTAGGAGAGCTTATGTACTTTGAATTAAAGGAAAATAAACCACATGGTACAAAGGATGACCCCTTTAGTACATATCATATATGGAACTCGGGCCGGTCATTTCAGATACCTGTACATTGGCATGATGAGCTTGAGATTATATATGTAAAAAGTGGTTGTCTTACTGTGAATATATCAGGAGAGAGCTACATAGGTAACCCCGGGGATGCGTTTGTCGTGTCGCCGGGTAATCTGCATCTCATGGGTACACAGACCGGAGCGGCGGACTATTTTACTTTTCTGTTTCCGCTGAAATATATATCCTTTCGTTCGGATGACCTGTTAGATGAGAGCCTGCTTGAACCGCTAAGC
>ERZ1106951.233-NODE-233-length-58755-cov-20.195673_pt1 | contig 58755 bp, 38 predicted proteins | sample MGYA00403676_ERZ1106951 | MGnify/ENA primary metagenome ERZ1106951 (study PRJEB35170, sample SAMEA104062398) | human gut metagenome | biome: human gut; feature: human-associated habitat; material: faeces | place: Denmark | collected 2012-04-23 ...
CTGTCTGTCTGTCTGTCTGTCTGTCTGTCTGTCTGTCTGTCTGTCTGTCTGTCTGTCTGTCTGTCTGTCTGTCTGTCTGTCTGTCTGTCTGTCTGTCTGTCTGTCTGTCTGTTAGGATTGTCTTTCCTGTCTCTGCAAATGTCAACAGTACATCTCTATAATACTCATATTGTTTCTTTCGTGCCTCGATTTCAGCCGGTAGTCCAATATTTAAGTCAGAACAAATATCCTCAAAATGTTCCAATACATAAACTATTCTATTTTGAACTTCTATATGTGGCACTGGTATCTCTAATTCTCTTATAAAAGATAAATTAGCCATTGCCAATTTCGAACCTTTCGTAAGTTTTAAGAATTTAGGATAAAGCATTGTACATGCATAATATAAATACGATGGATTTAATATATTTCTATCTTTTGGGAAAATACCAGCAATGTTCTGATTTATAGCAGCATCATATGGCAAAAATGCCACTTTACCTATAGTTGCACCTACCAATGCAACTAATGTTGTTCCTTCCCTCATAATCTTGGCAGACGAATTTACTAATCCCTCATTTGTTATATAATCAGTAACTTTATCAATCGTTTTTTTATTCTGACACACTGTAGATCCAAGCCATTTTATGGATCCATTTTCCCAATATTCTGCATTTTTTCTTGATGGAGTTCCACCAGAAACCACTTTGCATATTTCCCCTATTTTTTTTATTGGAATATCATCTTTTATAGTTAATAATTTGTCTCTATAAAATTCATACTGTTTTCTCCGAGCTGTAAGCTCGGCTGTAAGCTCGGCTGTAAGCTCGGCTGTAAGCAACGTGAAAGAGTCCAAAATATGGACTATTTCACGTTGTACCTTCAGAGGAGGTACAGGGAGCCTGTAATCCTCAGTAATCTTTAATGAAATTTGAGGTAAAGATCCCATACCTGATGCTGCATCTCGAAAAAAAGATATATTATTTTTCAATACATAGTACAAAAACTTTACACTGACTTTATTTTCTGCTGTATATGCCCACATTTCATTTTTAAAAGTAAATGGTTTATCATAATACACAAAATCAATAACACCTCTACTTTGAACAAGAACTGCTGGAACTCGTGTGATGTTTGCTTTTGGAATATCTACCTCATGTGCATCAATAACTGTTTTCCCACCAGCGAAAATTCTTATTTCGCCCTCATCACTAGAAATATCTTTCATTTTCCCCGCAGTAATTGGTGTTCCCTTTAATCTTGTATACACATCCTTTATTCTCTTAAATGGCACTCCATCAGGGCATAACTCGGCAATCAATTCATCTAACTTACTCATACGCCCTCCTCAATTTCTGCAATAATCTTATCAATTTCATCACGAAGAACCTGTTCACGAGCAACGATCTCTTTAATCTCAGCATTGAGCTTTACAATATCAATCTTCTCTCTCGTATCCTCAGCCTCAACATATGTTGACACAGACAAATTATAGTCATTTGTAGAAACCTCTTCATATGTAGCCAGATGTGAAAAATGCTGAACATCTTCACGTTTTGTAAATGTTTCTACAATTCTATCTATATTCTCCGGTGTCAGTTTATTGTTGTTTGTAACCTTGACACACTCCTTGGTTGCATCTATAAACAAAGTATTATTATCTGTCTTATTCTTCTTCATAACCATAATGCACGTTGCTATTGAAGTTCCAAAGAACAGATTGCTTGGCAACTGTATGATGCAATCCACATAGTTATTATCTACAAGATATTTTCTGATTTTCTGCTCTGCGCCACCACGATACATAATGCCAGGGAAGCATACTATCGCTGCAGTTCCATTTGACGCAAGCCATGCCAAACTATGCATTATAAATGCCATATCTGCCTTGCTCTTAGGCGCCAATACTCCCGCTGGAGAAAATCTTGGATCATTTATAAGAAGTGGATTCTCGTCTCCAGCCCATTTTATTGAATACGGCGGATTAGACACTATAAGCTCAAATGGCTCATCATCCCAATGTTGCGGACTGGTAAGCGTATCCTCGCACGCTATATCAAACTTATCAAATCCAACATCATGAAGGAACATATTTATACGGCAGAGGTTATATGTAGTTATATTTATTTCCTGTCCATAAAATCCATTTCTGATGGCATCCCTGCCAAGAACCTTTTCCGCCTTAAGCAACAATGAACCAGATCCGCAGGCTGGATCGTATACCTTATTTATTTCGGTCTTGCCTACTGTTCCAAGCCTTGTAAGAAGTTCAGACACATCCGCAGGCGTGAAGAACTCACCGCCGGACTTTCCTGCATTTGACGCATACATAGTCATGAGATACTCATACGCATCACCGAATGCATCTATGGAATGATCTTTCACATCGCCAAGATTCATATCGCCCACTCCATTGAGGAGCTTTACAAGTTTCTCATTTCTCTTGGCAACAGTAGAACCAAGTTTATTACTATTAACGTCAAAATCATCAAAGAGTCCTGCAAAATCATTCTCTGCCTCACTACCCTTTGCCGAATCCTCTATATGCCTAAATACGCTTTCAAGTGTCTCATTCAGATTTTCATCTTCCGCCGCCATTGCTCTGACATTACAGAACAGCTCACTTGGAAGTATGAAGAATCCCTTTTCTTCTACCAAACCTTCCCTAGCCTCTTCTGCATCCTCATCAGGCATCACAGCAAAATCAAAGTCTGTATTACCAGCCTCTGTTTCGCCCTCATTTATGTAATTACAGAGATTTTCAGAAATATATCTATAAAACATCGTTCCTAACACATAATTCTTAAAATCCCATCCGTCCACAGCTCCACGTAATTCATCTGCTATCGCCCAGATAGCGCGATGAAGTTCATCTCGTTCCTGTTCTTTTTTTGTGTCTACCATTAACTTTTCTCCTCAAATAAATCTTGACCCTTTATCTTTTTCATTACTATATCATGGTCGAAATCTGGCGGAGTCGCCTTATACCTACTATCAGTTTTTTGCAACTCATACGATTTTATTTGGAAATTTCGTAAACTTTCTATATCAATTTCCCCAACCAATATTGTACTGTTTGTTCCGCCTTTGGTTCTTATTATATCTTTATTGTCAGTTTTTGCCGGTCTTGTTATTCTGCTATCACCATAATCAGACGAATTAACTTGTACACAATAACAATGTAAATCTCTGCTCAACGACTCTAATATATTACTATAATAATTTATATCTCTATTCCATTCAATTGCTACTATAAAATCTGCATATGACTGAAATAACGCCCTATCTTTTATAGAGGTAAGTTCATAACAACAATATAGCGGGAAATATGCATCATACCACTTATATAGTTCATAATTTGTACCTTCTTGTTCTTTTAAGCGATATCCTCTAATTTCTCTTTTTTCAGATGGTGCATAATGCGTTTTTAGATGAAACGATATATATGCGCTTTTATTCATATAGTCCTGATAAGGCAGAATCACTGCTGATAAATTATAAACTTTATCAGACATCTTAATGTGTTCAATACCAGTTACAACAGCAATATTACTTCTTGCACAAGTCCTGGCTAATGTCACCAACCACTCAAAAGGTAGATATGATTCTGGTAATATTAACATATCTACTTTTTCGTCAATCGAGCTATTTATTATTTTGGATAACTCCTCATATCTTGCGTAACTTCTATTAGGGTTATCAACTATAACATTCTCAAAATTTGAATGACTTAATCTGACATTTGCAACCGCTATTCTTATATTTTTCTTCTTTCCGTTATCGACCGAAACCCCAATATTATTACCTTGAATTTTAAATACATTAATAATTGAATCTATAGTATTCACATCACTATCTGGATTGCTCTTTGGTAAATTGTAATTTATAGTTTTATATTGATTTATTTGATTCTCATATAAATCATACGCATTATCCAATAAGCTTCCTGATGAAATATTGTTAAGGCACTCTGCTATTGCCAAATCATACATGGTAATAACATATGGATAGTATTTATATGTAGGATCATCACTATTCTCATATATGCTTAACACCTGCAAGAAATTTGTTAAATTTAAGCTATCATTTTCTAGTATTTTCTCATAAGGTATTTTTTCTAGTAATACCGGAACTACAGATTTATCTATCATTTTTGTATATAGATAACTTTTTCTTAATTCTTGTATCCTAGTCCTTCTTGGTATTTCATTCTCTTGTATTTGGCCAATATAATTATCAATCTGTTTTCCCCAAACCAATGCTAAAGATCTGGAAAGTGCCGATTCAAGGTACAATAATAAAGAAAAATGCATATTATTATTCGTAATTTCTTCAATCTCATTTGTACAATTAATAGCCTTAATAATCATATTAACAAATTTTTTTAACGTATCGTAAGATTCATTTATAACAAGTATCTCTATTACCTTTTCCCATACAGTATAATTTTCTATAATTACTTTACTTGAAAATATTTTCTCTATTTGATGTTCAAATGTTTTATTTTCAGTGTTAGACACCATTGATCCAATTCTTAGATACTTTCCTAAAAATTTAGATAATTCAAATTTATCTACATCTATACCCTTTATACCTCTAAACTTATTCAGTGTTTCCTCGTTATTCAAATTATATATTTTATTATAATCATTTTTATAGAAAATATCTTCATCATATGGTAAATGCCTAAATTCACTTTTGTTTTTTGAAATTTTATTTCGAAAACACGTAATTAAAGCATCTGTTTGACCAGCTTTGAAGTAAAAAATATTTACCTTTGAATTCTGTATTTTTATTTCAGATTTATTATCACTATCTATATCTAAAACACTATTCTTTTCTTTGTTTTTATGTGAACTGTATTTGTTTGCCTTATCTGGATTATATATACTATTTAGTACAAATGATCCTTTTTCGTTTTCAAAAAACAATGCCTGTGATGCGTTATCACAATATTTGCCTATCCCCCGCCAAGCAGAGCACTGTTTCAAAAAGAAATTAATAATATCTCTAGATCCTAATTCATTTTTATCAGCCTTTTGATATATGTCGCTTGTAGATTCTATTTTATCAACAATAATAACATCATCTACATATCTACCAAAATATATTGGATTCCAGCCATCTAATATCGCTTTGTCAAAATTTCGCAAAGCATAATTGGCTAAAACATTAGAAGGTAAAAATCCTATCGGTAATATATTTCTTGATTCAAAATTATTAAAACAATTTGAATACTTTTCTATTACCTTATATACAAAGTCATTTAAAAAATGAAGTATTTCTTCACTATCTTCACCTTGTTCAATGTAATCATGTGAAATAGTTTCAAACACCTTCTCTGACATATCTACAGAATAATAAAATCTTTCAAAATCCAATGTTAATATAACAACATCCTCATTATTATGTAAGCAATTAGATGCACAATCCATTGCTTTATCTCTCCAACTTTCATATTGTTGAAAATACGGTTCAAAAAGATAGGGTGAATACGTAGGCTGTCCGCTGAGTTCATTATATAGCTTTTTACGAATTCTATTTCCATATGAATTTGTGTATACATCGTTATCAATCTTATAACCTATTAACAAAAGCCACAATACACCTAATATATGACCTTCAACACTCATATTTATAAAATACTGACATTTTTTCACATACAAATCCAAACTTGTATAATTTGTTATTATTTTATTCTCTTCTTCCTTATTGTTTTTTTCATCCTTACATTTTTCATCTTTCAAAGATTTAGGAAATACATTATAGCTAATGGTTGATAATATACCATCAACTAATTTTTCCCGCTCTTCTTCTTTAGTTAACTTCTCATACAATGCATCCAACTTTGAGTCAATATTTGATGTTTCAAACTCTACCAAAGCATTCCTCAATATCAACTGTGTTTTGTCAAAATATACACTCGATTTTAATTTTTTGTAAGCGATTTTCACAAGATCACGATTCATATTATTATCCCCTAATTATCAATTTTAAAATTAATATTTGTCATAAAACATATAGTTTCACATATCATTTTACAATCACAACTAATTTCTGTAAACCCGCTCCTCCCATTTTTTCGACCATTCACATCTTTATTCTCAAGCATTTCACAATCTTAACTATTCCTTTACCTCGTCCCCAATTGAATGCTATAAACCCCCAGCAAAAATACTTTCTCGAAAAATTTCAAAAGGGACAGCCACCTTTTTGTAGTGGTCTGTCCCTACCTACTTTTATATACGGTTTTACGTATTTTCCCCAATCATGTTCCTTTATCCAAGTTTCTCCACCGCCACCCCAATCTTCAAGTTCCTCTCCGTCTCCACCCTATCAAACTTAACCACATAGCACCCTATATCTCCCCTGATACCGGTTATCGTGCCCTCACCGAACACCTTGTGTCTCACCCTGTCTCCGGGCTTTAGCTCGGTGTCCAGCGGCATATAGCGGCTTTCATTTGCGGCTATGTAGCTCTTCGTGTCGTCCACTAGGCGCTGCGGGAGCTCGTTCACGTAGTCGATTGCTTCCCGGTCTATGTTGAAGATGAACCGGGACGGGTATCTGAAAGAATCATCGTAGTTCAGCCCCTCGGCATCGCTGATGTACAGACCGCACTCCGCTCTGGTACATGCCACGTATGCCATGCGTCGCTCCTCCTCGAGCATCGCCTCAGTGTCCACGTGCTTGCTTGGGAATATGCCTTCATTTACACCGCACACGAACACATATTGGAACTCCAGACCCTTTGCGGTGTGTATTGTCATCATCGTCACAGAATCCTTGTCCTTCTCCCTGTCATTGTTCGTGTAGAGAGCTATGCTCTGCAGATATTCCTCCAGCGAATTCTCCTCACCGGAGGTCTTCTCATATTCGTCTATCGACTGCTTCAGCTCTGCCAGGTTGTCCAGCCTTTCCTGTTCGCCCGCCTGTCTGAGCATCGCCTCGTAGCCCGTGGCGGCCATAAGCTCTGTCACAAGGTCTGACAGACTTTTCTCCTTGTATGTCCTCCTGAAATTTTCTATGATATCGACAAAGGCTGAAGCACCTGTCGACTTAACAGTCTTCTCCTCCAGAAGATCCTGAAGACCGCTGTACAGTGAGCATCTGTGAGTCTCACAGTACGACTTCAGCATCGACATCCTCTTTTTGCCAAAGTTCCGCTTTGGTTCATTTATCACCCTGCGAAATGACAGATCATCCGCGTATGCCACCATCCTGAGATATGCCAGCACATCCTTTATCTCCTTGCGTTTGTAGAACTCCGTTCCGCTGTAGAGGATATACGGGATCTTTGTCTTGATAAATGCTTCCTCTATGCTTCTCGACACGAAATGTGACCTGTACAAAACAGCTATATCACTGTACTTTGTGCCCGCCTCAACCAGTCTTTTTATCTCATTTGTCACCCACTGGGATTCATCCCCGGTGGTCCTGGAATGTACGTACAGAGGGCGTGCCTCAGACGGCTTCACAGCCACAAGCCTGTGGGGCAGTCTGTTCCTGTTTTTCTCGATCAGTGAGTTGGACACCGCCAGTATGTCAGGAGTTGAACGATAATTCGTGTCGAGGAATATGGTCTGTGTATTCTCATGGTTCTTGTCGAATTCCAGTATGTACTCTATCCTTGCCCCGCGCCACGTATATATTGTCTGATCCGGATCGCCCACGATGAACAGATTCCTGTGATAACCGCTGAGTATCTCCGCCAGCGCATACTGGTTACCGCTGACATCCTGAAACTCGTCCACCATGACATACATCATGCGTTCCTGCCATTTGCGGCATTTCTCCGCATCGGTTCTGAGGATGTGGAGCGCAATGGTTATGAGATCATCATAGTCAAGTCCATACACCTTCTTCTGTTCGTACAGGTATCCCAGAAATACTTTTTCAGGTATGTCTGAAGCCTTCTCATAATCCGCCAGCAGTCTGTCGTTGCTTATGTCCGCCAAATATGCGATATGCTGCATCTCGTTCTTCATCGCCGATATGTGATCCCTGGCCATGTCAAATGTATATGTTCTCGACTGTATATGGGCATTCTCGTACACCGTTTTGAGTATATCCTCCGTGTCCTCGCTGTCCATCACCACAAAGTTCTGGGGATAATTGATGGCATGGATATCCTCCCTCAGAAGCTTCACACAGAAGCCGTGAAATGTGCAGATGTATCCCGTATCACTGTCCCCGATCATCTGTCTGATACGTTTGCTCATCTCCCTCGCCGCTTTATTTGTAAATGTGACACACAGTATATTCGATGTGGATATTCCAAGCTCATCCACCAGATACGCATACCTGTATGTGAGCGCCTTTGTCTTGCCGGTTCCCGCTCCCGCAATTATGCGCACATACCCTTCTGTGGTGGTCACTGCCTCCTTTTGCTGTTCATTCAGTTCATCTATAAAATTATCCATACAGTCCTCCATATATTCACAAACATATGTTCAGTATAGCAGATTATATCTTTCCTGTCACTACACTCATGGTTTTACACCAGAACGATCTTCACATAAAAAACAGGACAGCCACATCATCTGTGACTGTCCCGCCAACGCATCAACGCATTTCATTTATTTTGACTTTTTGTATACAGCTTTCTTAGGAGTGTTCATTCCCTTCGCCTTGAGCTTCTTTGCATATGCGTCATATTTCTTCTTAGGAAGATATATCTTCACATTGCTCTTGACACCCTGGAAAGCATTCTTACCGATAGTCGTTATCCTTGTAGACTTTATGGTAACTTTTCCAAGCTTTCCACACTTGCTGAATGCTGCACCGCCTATGGTCTTAACGTTTCCTCCGATCACAACCGTGGTGAGATATTTGCGTCCTGTAAATGCTTTCGCTCCTACAGCCGTAACATTGAAGTTCACCCCACCGATCTTGACACTGGATGCAACCGTGAGTGACTTGAACTTCTTGTCGCTCTTCTTGCTTGTACTTCCAACAAGTGTCACTGTTCCCTTGCCATTTGAAGCGGCATTTGTCACCTTATATTTCAGATAGCCAGGCACGCCCTTCTGCGCAACTTTGTATATCTTGCCCTTGCCAGCCTTGATAGCAAATGTCTTGCTGACGGAGCCTCTGTAATTACCCTTACCAGTGATCTTTACTGTCGCTGTACCGATATTCTTGTTGTTCTTGTACTGTACGGTGTAATCCACACCATTCTTCAGTGTTGTTTTGCCTCTCCTCAGCGCAAGCGATTTAACAGTGATAGGTGATCCTGTGTATGTATATCCATTCTTTTCTATACCGCTTACGACCACATTGTTCTTGGAATTTCCTATGTCTATTCCGAGGGCAGCTACTGACTCATAACGCTTGTACCCACACTTGGTACAGGTAAATGTCTTCTTACCTGCCGCTGTGTCTGTAGGCTTGGTCGTTATCGCTCCCTTGTCCCATGTGTGATTTGCTAGGCCTGACTTCTCTCCACATGAGCACTGATACCAGTGAGATCTGCTGTCGCTCTTGTACTTATTGCCGTAATCGTGTACATGCTGCTCCGGCTCTTTCTCGATGGTGATCTTTACATTGAATACAACTCCATTGTAAGCCCTGTTCCATCCTGTAACTGATGTCCAGTCATAATTTGCTGTATCTGCAGGCTTGAAGCAAAGCTTGTATGTATTGCCATCCTCAACCTTTGTCGTTCTGTCTGTATACCATGTGTATACTCCATCCTCGCGCTCTGGAAGCTCTATGTCTGCAAGAGTCATATTCTCCTTAGCACTCAGTGAATCTATCGCCTGAGTAAATACTGCATTTGCAGGAAGAATCTGAACAGTTATCTCCACATGCTCTGCTCTCTCGTATACATCCTCATCTTCAGGTACAAATGTTGCAAGGAAAGTCTTTGTTCCAACCTCTCCCACAGATTCATCTGCATTCTCCCAGATGAACATTCCACCTGCTGTCTCAGGCAGGAGTATCTTGCCAACAGTATCTCCGTATGTAGCTGTGACATTCTCCGGAACTGTAAATACAGGATCCTGCTTTCTCACATACACTGAAAGCTTCACTGCAATTCTCACACTTCCGTCTTCCAGTTCCTCATATGTTCCCTCTGCTGCATCGATCTTGCTCCAGTCATAGTTTGCTGTGTCGTCTGGAACAAAGTATGCATCGTAGGTCTCGCTTGTTCCGGCCTTGCCTACCTGCTGTGTTCCATCTGCCCACATGTACTTTCCTGCTGCCGATGTTGGAAGCTCCACATCCGCAAGGGTCTTGCCGGCATATGCGTCGCCCGCCTTTCCGGCAGTAAATGAAGGTATTCCCTTCTCCACGCTGGATATGATCAGTGTGAACTCAGCCACTGTCTGATTCTGTCCTCTCACCGTGAACTTGACTGTCTGTGCCTCAGCACTTGCAGTCTTTGGTGTTCCATATACCTTTCCATCGTATATCACAAGTCCTGCCGGAAGTGTCTGTCCCTTTGCAAGGGAGTATGACACATATCCGTTGTCCACCGCTTCATCATTCTGGATCTCTATGGCTGTCAGATCATATAATGGCTCATCCTTTGTGGTTGTCTTTCCAACCTGCGCCTTAACTGTATCCTCTGTCTTTGCGAGAGTTATATTTACGGCCTCCTGCTTTGCCATATTTACCGTAACTGTTGCCGGCTCATATGTCATGACGCCGCTCCAGAGACGGTTGTTACTTGTAGTCATGGCTGTGTCATCCGATCCAAATACAACTGAATCCACCGCCATTCCATCTATCGGCTCACCGTCTATTGTGATGTAGAACGACTTGCCACCCTTTATATAGAGTGCATCGTCACCGTCAACACCTGACTTCTTCTGACAGCTTGTTGCCGATGAACTCTTCTCTATCTTTGCATCGCCATCCTTGAAGCAATATGCAGGATAATCCACATCAAGCTTGTAGAAAATGACGCTGTAATTTTTCAGTGCGTACACCATATCCGGAATCACTGTGGTAAGTATGCTTCCGCTTCCAAGGCTTGACGTATATGCAAGCTGCTTCATATTACCATAGTTTACGATCATTGCACTGTTTGTGAGGTTGCCAAATGTAAACTGTGCATCAGCTCTGTTGATGAGCTTTGCATTTGTATTCAAGGTGATCCTCTCACTATTTGCTGCTGTGATATACCCGTAGTTATCTACTGTTGCTGAAGCCTGAACATTTCCTTTCAGATTCCATGCACCTCTGTTGACCAGTGATCCTGTCATAGTCAGAGCGCCGTCCACATTCCATGTGCCAAGGTTCTCAACATCACCGGTAACTGTCGCTGTCGACGTATTTGTAAGAGCTGCGCCCTCGGCGATGGTCAGCTTTGAATCCTTGAGGATCTCAAGCTGTTTTACCTCCACCTCTCTGTCAAGTGTGTAGTCTCCGCCTATAGTTAATTTGCCGGCGAGAGACATATACAGTGAACCCAGACTCTCAACCTGGTAATTGTCAGCGGTGCCCTTTACAGTCGCTGTGGACTTTGCATTCTCGTCTACATACTCTACCTTGCCGACCTTACCGCCTGCCGCAAGTACAAAGTCACCTGTGACAGCGCCCTCTGTTCCTGCCTCAACGTATATATTTCCAATGCTGTAACCATAGTTAAATACCAATGCCTTGCTATGCTCATTGTTGACGTCATTTTTTCTGAGTTCTCCTGACTTTATCTCGGCATACAGATCTCCCTTTACATCTGACTGCTGGACAAAGTTGTTGCATTTCTCAGCACACCATCTTCCCTCAACCACACAGTTCACATTTCCGGATACGACTGTTCCCGACACTCCATTGAAGTATGAGCGCTTGTTCATATAATCCGCACCGTATATAAATGTATTGTAATGATCAGTTATACCAACTCTTACATCCACATCACCTGATACTGATCCACCTGATGTAACATACATATTCTCAGACTTTGTTGATTCCGGTGTGTACATCTGTGCAGACTTTGCAAATGTGAAGTCTACCTTCTCCGCATTTGTATTGTACGCACCGTATACCACGCTTCCTGCTCTTCCGTCCTCTGCCGTGAAGGTCACTGTCTTGACATCAGTGTTTCCTGCCGCAGCTACAGTGCCTGACACATAACCGTCCATTATCGTCATGGTTACATTTCCGTCTATCGTCACGCGGTCTGCCTTGCTGTCAGTTGAACCCGCAGCACATATATTGCCGACATTTCCGCTTCTGAGTGTCACCGATATGTCACCAGTGTATTTATTTGCTGTGTCCGTATAGCCTGATATGCTGTAGCCTGACAGATCATATGTAACCTCTCCGTCTATTCTGAGTGGTCTGTTGTCGTCTGCCACTCCGTTGTGATCAGCATCCAGATATACTGAGCTCTTGCTGCTGTCCGATGGATCAACTATTATCACTGCCGAATTTCCACCGAGATCAATGGTCTTATCCTCTGTGTTCACAGATACACCAAGCTTGTTGATATCAGGTATCTCCGTGCCTGCCGGCAGTACCTTGAATACCACTGGGAAATCAACCGATGTTCCATTTCGTCCTGTTATGACAAATGTTACTGTGCTTTCACCTGCATTCTTGGCTGTTCCTGTTATCTTACCCGACTCAAGCACAAGTCCTGATGGAAGTGTCGAACCGCTCTTCAGTCTGTACTGCATGTCAGTTCCATAATCCTTTGTGGTATCTCCTGTAACCTTGAGGATTGTGAGATCGTACGCTGGTGAATCCGCTGTGTACTTGGTCTCCGCCGCCAGAATCGGATCTGCGTATTCCTTACTGATGTCTATCTGGTCTGCCACATAATCCACTACAATAGACATAGATGAATCCGGGCCTGTCACCTTTGCACTTCCGTTGCTTCCCTGTACCGGCTCGCCGCCATTTGCCGACACATAGGCTGTGTAACCCGGCACATCGGTATAGCTAACTGTGATCGCCTGTTTGCAGGCAACATATTTGACATTCTCATATTCAACTACATATGACTGTGCAGCCAATTTTGCTGATGTGTTGTCCATGTTTGTTGTGGCGCCTGCATAGCTGTAATACACTCCTGTCCAGCCGCTGGCATCTATATCATCTGCAAATTTTCCTGCTGCCACCCACACACCTGTGTTGCTGAACTGGTCTGAAGGACACTTGAGCGTACCCTTCTGATATACTCTTGCCCAGCCTGATGTCATGTTGACCTTGCCCACATCAAACAGCGCATCCTCGCCTATTGTGAGTGTCGTGTCATACTGTGTCATATTGAGAGCCGCAAGCTTCGTATCTCCATTCACAACTGCCTTGGCATACTTTGAATAACCAAGCCGGTCAGCGGTCAGCGTATCGTTAAATACTGCGGATGATCTCTCGTTCAGTGACACATAATCCGTTACCTCAACCGGAGCTTTTACATCAACTGCCGCACTGTCATAGATTATCAGAGCCGTTGCCGTGAGTTTCTTATTCACAACATAGGTTCCTCTGATAGTTACGATATCCTTGCTGTTTCTCATGAATGCACCGGTATATTTTGATGTTGTATCCGCTGCAAATCCGCCCTTATCTACAGTGTTCTCTGCGATCTCATATGCGATGGTTCCATCCACGGTTGAATTCGACAGAACATACATAGTTGCTGCCTTACCACCACGGATATTTATACTCACCGCATCGCCGCCTTTATATGAAAGCTCTGAATCCTTTGCACCGTATATTGCTTTTACATTTCCCCCCGTCATGGTGATCCTGATGCTTCGTCTTATGGCGTTGTCCTCGACACCTGTTATCGTGTACTCCGACAGATCTCCGGTGTACAGAGGTGTCTTGCCATCTGCCTGTCCATCCTGATTGTCGTCCACGTATATCTCTGTCTCTGTGTCGTCCTTTGCCTGGATGACCACTGATGTTCCGTTGAGACATATAGTCTTCTCATCCTCGTCAACTACGATTCGGCCATCCTGGTTGTCCTGTTTCTTCTCCTCATTTGAGACGATCACGTTCAGTGAGAGCTGTGCCTTTGAACCGTTTCTTCCTGTCACATGTACTATGACATTCTTTCCATCTTCATAAAGCTTGCTTGCCGTTCCGACAACCTTGCCATCGATCAATGAGAGTCCCTCAGGAAGTCCATTTGTCTCGTCGATCTCGTATGTGACCTCGCCCTCTCTTGCGTCGTTTGATATGACAAGATCTGCCATGTCATAGAGAGGTGAGGCTGCTGTGTATTCTTTTCCAAGCAGTGCCGATGGATCAACAGTTGTCTTGGATACCACGATCTGCTTTCCTGTCGTTGCGATCGTCACTGTACAAGGCTCGTTCGGCATGCTGAACGTGTACACGCCATTTGCTTCAACCGCTGAATTTTCCGCTGTGTCGCTCTGACCTCTGAAGGTCACCTTGTCAAGAATATATCCCTTGTTCACGGTCGGTGTTATCTTGACATCTGCGCCGCCCTTGACATATGTACCATCAGGATCAATATACTGTGACGTCTTGCCTGTCATGTTGTACGTTGCGGCCTTCTCGTTGGACACAACATCTAATGAATAATTTACATTTGCAACATCCCCTACAGCCGAGTCCTCTATTACACCCCCCTTTGAGAATATATTTGGCAGATACCCATCAGTCGCCTTAAATGTTCCCTTGAGGATTCCACTGTGGAGTATATTTGAACCGCCTGCTGCATATATACCCTCTTTTGCAGTTAACGTTACCCCCTTGTTGATAACGATCACGGCATTGCCCTGGCTTCCGTTCTCTGTGAAGTTACCAAAGTAAATATTGTCAGCAGTTACATCCTTATCTATCACAAGATTCTGTCCGCCATAATATATATTCTGTCCATAGGTTATGACAGATGAGCCGGTGGTATTCATGCTTGGAGCCATATAATACTTCTCCGGCATACTGCACTTGTCATCAAATGTAACTTTTGCATCCTTGTTATTACCTATATACATCTGGAAGCTTATTCCGTCTGCATTTGTAAAATCTGTGTTGTTGATCTTTATATCAACAGGAACTGTATTCTCGGTTGAACCGGAATAGCTCTCATTTGCCAGATAGAAAATATTATTTCCCGCCAGTCCATTTATACTACTGTCTGACAACGTTATGTCAACCTTTGTTCCGATATTTCCGCAACTGTAATCACCTCCGGCGAGTCCACATTTTGCAAAATGTATCTTTGCTATATCCGCCTTGAGTTCCCCTGCCAGTGCAAAGTTGCCCATCATGGTAAACATGTCGCTGCCCGCGTATTCATACGAGTTCACAAGCGGATCACCATTTTCGTCTACTATGGATTCATCATTCATGCCATCCACATTGACCGTCATATTCCCCAGACAGCTACCGCCGTATACAAACCGTGCTGAACTGCTGATAACGTTGCTGACGCTTATGTTAAGATCCTTACTGATGCTTCCGCCCTGCTCTACATTCAGAGATCTCGTGATGCTGCAGCCCGAAACTATGGCATCTACAGAACCATTTACCGTCACATTTGACAGCTCCAGAGCATTTACATAGGCTGCATTACAGTTGTAAAGTTCTGCCTTTATATCACCTTTTACACCTGTGCTCAGATACATGCCATTTAATGTATCTGTTGTTGCCACAGCCTTCATTACAACGCTGGCAGAAGTGATACCGGAACAATTTGAAATTCCATATACCCTGCCGCTGGCGCCAGTGATATTCTCCATGTTCACAGTATACGTATATGTTCCTTCTTCCTCCGGCTGAGTCTGACTGAACGAAACCGAATTCATGCCACATGTTGTGTAACCGGCAGCGCAGTTCTTTATATCTATATCAGCCCTTCCGCCCAGCATACCGCCATACATTCCATATATGGTGTTGAACTTTGCTCCTGAGCCGTCAACGCTGACATTTACATTTCCCTTTATATTTGTATTATTGGTGCCATACACAGACATCTCTGATCCAGACTGGCTTTTCAGCTTAAGGTCCAGATTTCCAAGGATAGTCGCACTTGACGCACCATATACACTGGCACTGCTTCCATCCTTTACGGCTGATATTCCGTCAAATGTAAGGCTCACGTCACCATCAACCTTTGCCCCCTGGGAAACTCCGTTCAGGCTGTCTACCTTGGAATCAGTCACCTTGGCCGTCAGTGTCTTGCTGAGCACAGCTCCATTCTGCACGAGATACACTGAATTGACGCTGGCTCCTTTCATATTGAACACTGCATCGCCATTTATCGTGTATGCTTTTCCTGTGTAATATCCATCTGTAGCCAGTGCGACAAATGTGTTGCCATCACAGCTATAATTGATATTCTCCGTGATGTCTCCATCCATGGTCGAAGATCTTAGACCATAGAGCGACTTTATTGTCACTGACTCTTCCGTGTCTATCAGTACGCCGCCTGTACAATATGTCCTGAAAAGTCCATACAGACTTTCAACTGCCGCGTCGCCCTTCACACTGATAGTTACCGCAGTCATGTTCTCCGGAGTCTCAACAGTGCTCTCAAATGCTCCATATACAGCAGGCAGTTCAGCACCGTCTATGGTTATGGAGATCGGCGAACTGCCCTTACCATGATAGATTCCATATATATTGCCATATTGTATGTCCGTGCTTCCATCCAATGTGAAAGCTTTCTCGCCCTCATCAAGGATTCCATCCCTGTCTTTGTCATTATAAATATTGAATAACTGCTCGCTGTCAGTGGAATTCGGCGACTGCTTTATGATTACCGAATTGCCGTTGAGCGTGACACCTGATGGTGTAGAGCCTGACGACTCATATACATACTCCAGCCCCTTTCCCGTATCCGCAGCTTCAGACTGTGTTCCGTCCGCCGCAAATGCCGTTATTCCCGATGCCATGCCAATAGCAGCAAGCACCGACAAGGCCGTTATAACTCCTCGTAGCCTTCTCTTTCTCATCAATTACCCTCCCTTAATTAATTGTTATGTAGACTTTCCTGTTATAATTGTGCACAATAGCAGAAAAAGTCTTGCAAATATGTAGATTTTTGCCACTTTAACCATTTTACCATAGCAAAGTTGCAAATACTATCAACAAATTCACAAGACTTTTTTATGCATTTTTATATTTTCTGTTATAATTCCGCTATCTTCTCCTGTTGCCAAACAATAATACAAGTCTGAGCAACTGAAGTGATGCTGATACCATGGCTGCCACATATGTCATAGCTGCCGCTGTGAGTACACTTCTTGCACCCTTGAGTTCATCCGGATAGAGATATCCGCTGCCCTCCAGTATCGCCATGGCTCTTCTCGATGCATTGAACTCCACCGGAAGTGTCACAAACTGTAGGACAACAACCAGTGAGAACAGTATGATTCCGAGTGTTATAAGGTAATCAACCCTCGGAATGAGAAGTCCTATAAGTATGAGCGGCCATGATATGGCTGAGCCTATATTTGCCGCTGGAATGATGGCTGACCTGATGGTGAGCGGTGCATATGCATTTGCATGCTGTATGGCATGTCCGCACTCATGGGCTGCCACGCCTATCGCTGCGATGGATCTGGAACCATACACGCTGTCCGACAGATTGAGCGTATGCTCCTTAGGATTGTAATTATCAGTCAGATCTCCTGAGATGTGATGTATTGACACATCCGTTATCCCCGCATTCCTGAGTATCATGTATGCGACCTAGTCCGCTGTGTAGCCTGACCGCGATCCCACCTTCTCATACTTCTTGTATGTGGTCTTGACTCTTGCCGATGCTATCATGCAGAGCACCACGCCTATGAGAACCAACAGATATGTTGGGTCAAAATAAAATCCATAATATGGCATATATATCACCTTTTCCTTTCATGTATCCCTGACGGGGGCTTTTGTTTTCCACTATCCTATAGTATATATTGCGCTTCGTCAACAGGTGTGGATGATACTTCATATAAATTTCATTTTTGCCGGAACTAATTTTATACTTCGTTCTCCTGCCATTTTTCTTATGTCATTTACCTGCAGCTATCTGCCAAGCATCTCATTTACCTTATTCTGCACCTTGACATGATCATACCCTGCCTTCTTCAGCCTGTTCTTTCTGTCATCGCCATTTCCCCAGTCGCCGGCTATGACCTCTCTGGCTATCACATCTATCGATTTCTTCTGCAACGCCTTGATCACTGCATTTACCTTCGCCTGAACCTTGTTGTAATCATATCCTGCCTTTTTCAGTCTGCTCTTCCTGTCATCGCCGTTCCCCCATTTTCCGGCTATGACTTCCTTTGCGATCAATTCTATGCTTTTCTTTTTATTATTACTTTTTCCGCTGTTACTGCCCGCGTCTTTTCCCTTTGTACCGTCAGTCTTTTTTGCAGCATATTTTTTCCATGTCGTCTTATCTATATATGACTTGTTAAGATCGAGATTGCCATCGTAACCCGGAAGTCTTCCAACGGATGTGTACTGTCTGATATCACATTCGTATTGACCTTCATTCCATGGATGCTCCTGATATCCCGTCCGCTCGTAATCAGGATACTGTGCAACCCACAGCCTGTATCCCAGGCCCTTTACATTGTCCATGGCGCTCTTCTGGATATAGATCAGGGGCTTAACACCGGTTTTTCTGTATACATGATCACACCACTCTTTGCACCACGCTCTGTCACTTCTGCCAAACTGCGGATTATTCTGCCCCTCCCAGTCAAGGACAAGTATCGCCTTGCCCACATATTTCTTACTGTATGCTATGAAATACTCAGCCTCACTGTGGGGATCGCCACCATTTGCATAATGGAATGCCCCCAGGAGTTTTTCCGCTTTCATCGCCTGGTCACAGTGCTTTGCAAAATACCTGTTCTTGTAGTCCGTGCCCTCCGTAGCTTTCACTATCACAAAGTCACAAGGCACCTTGGTTATATCTATAGTATCCTGCCACGCTGATATATCTATACCATCCATGTAGCCCTTTAATGGAACCTTATTAGAAGCCATAAAATTGTCTCCTGAATTCTTTTGTCTGTATATAATATTCCAGACATTGAATCAGGAGACAATCTTAGGATCATTATTCCGAACTTATACTTATCTGTCTCGTATTACATGTGCCACTGTCATGACGCCTTTATTCATGCCACTTTTCCTTATCTCCGCCATTGTAAAACCGCTTGAATATCGATATCAGGTAGTCCCATCCCCGGGTACATATAATCGCAATGACAAATGCCCCGAAAAACGCAGCCACAGGATAATACCACACAAATGCTATGTGATAAAATGATAGTCCAACAAAAAGTCCCACCTCACACACAATGACACTGGTGATCAGAACCTGAAAAGAGGTAGGGATCTTCTTCAGCACTCCTACCTCTTTCGTAAATTCCGTTATTACCGATATCAAAGTGCAAAGAACCGCAACAACTACAAGATATACTGCGAATCTGTCCATGCGTATTCACCTCCTTGTCCATGATATAGTTTAATGTATTCCGGAAGGTGGTATGTGGTTATAAAATATTATTGTGTTCTTAAATCTCTTTTTAAATCCAACCTCGCGTTAATGCGAGGTGTTTTACGTTATATAGGAATCTCCAAAATGTATATATATATCAAAATTACTTCTGTATGAAAATAGAATAATGTATTTAACCGGGCAGCCGAGGGGTGTTACACCATATCCGTTCGAGTCTTGGAAGGGAGTGGTGCCTTATGAGTACATATGAGGAATTCATGGTTATATTAACCGTTGCGATACTTATTGTGACAATTCTGAATCATAGAAAATAAGAAAAACACCTCAGCCGACTAAGCTATGAGGTGTTTCATCTTAAAATGGTTTTTGCCGGACGGATAGGACGTATCTATCGCTCGGCTGTCTTGTTAAGTATATTATACAATATTTTTGACGTTTGTCAAAAATAAATGACCTCCTTGTTTATTTCAAATGGATTACATATTCTTTAATTTCGCTTGGTTGGACATGGAGATACTCGCAGATACGGTTTAATGTATCTGTTATGAATATTTCACTTTTGCTGATTTTAGACACAACATTTGCACTTATCCCAGTATCTTTGCACAGTTGTGTCTTTGTAATTTTGCGTTCATTTAAAAGTGTGTCAAGTTTATAATATATATGTTCAAGGATAGCATATTATTTGACTTTCTTCATGCAATTAAATACTAATGCACTCTTAAAATATATTTACGTACTTGTGACCATCTACACTTTATGTAGGTGCATTAAAAGGGTTATTTGACGTTTACAGCGAATACGTCTTATGCTCTACAGGAAAATGAATCATTCAATATAGAGCTATCAGGCACTCTTGAAAGTGATATTGTATTCACTTCTGATGTATATAGATATATTGATGCAGATTATGTTATTACAGTCAAGGAAGTCTACGTATATCTGAAGTCTACATTAAAAAACTTTGTAGACTTCTCGCAGACATTTGCATAGTATGAACGTGTAGACTAGAAAAATCAACAAAAAAATAGAGAGCCTTTAGATCTCTCTAAAAGCCCTCTAAACCGTTTAAATACTAGGTTTTTATTTAGAACTTACCAGCGTTAGCAGCTTCCTCAACGGAATCAATGCACCCAGTAAATTCAAGATAAATCAAGCATGTGTGGCTTTCGGTGTGGCTTTTCGTCCAATAGCTACAACAAGGCTAAACAATTTTCCTTCTATAATAAATGTGATACTATCCAGTCTACAATGATGAATTTTGTCTAGCTTAACTCTATGTTAATAAAAAAGCAAATAACTTAGTACTTATAAATACTCAAATATATTTTTTACTACTTATTAACTATAAACCAATAATATGTAGGAAGATACGCTTCTCGATAATCAGTCTCATACATATCTGATATTATACACATCTGATCCCATAACCTATGCAATTCCTGTATTTGAGTTGCATGCCGAAAAGATACTTCTCCCATACAATACGTTCCTTCCCAAATGGGTTCATCAACATTTTCCCCTCTTTCTATTGCATTATTAATTATTATATCTGCTTGTTTTGTAGAATGATGTTCTGTATAGTAATCTATCTGTTCTTTAAATAACTCTAACATTTTATCCGACCATATATCTAATCGACATATTCTATTCAAAAACATCTCAACCATTTGTTCCAGATTACAATCTGGCGTATACAATAAATCCCTCTTTTGACAATTTACTAAATTAAAGAAAGAATATAATTTTGCTCTTTTCCCATACCATTCAATCGCAAATTTTCCACTACTTATCCTATTTTCTATTGGAATATTAATAGTAACTGTTCCCTGCCTATCATAATCTGGTTTTTGAGATATTAATATTTTATCAATATAATCATTCAAGCATACAAAATATCCCTCTCTTTCTACATTATCCACTAAGCAAAGCAAAACAGGAACTGCACTTCCCATCTTTTCCACTGTAGCTAACAGTGCTGTATCTAAAGGGTATTTGACTACCTTAAATATACAATTATCAGCTCCTGCATTAGAATAAACCTTCAGATCTTTTACTTCAATATTATTAGTTGTCTTAACTTGAAATAGTACATGTTCACTCTTTGTAATATATACCCCATCATTACATTCCTCAAATAATTCAACATCTAAGTCAATTCCATAATCAGCAGTGTACTCCCTTATTACCCATTCCTTAGGAAATAAGGATCTCAATATATCAATACCTGACTCGCCAGTAATCTGATTTTCAGAACGTTTTTTACCTAAAGTTTTCCAATCGCGGAAATAGTTCTCATCCATATTATTGCCTTTCTGATAGTACATACTTAAACGCATTTATTTGTTTACATTCACCCTAATTATCATACATCTTATACTCAACAATATTTCATGTTAACAAAAATACAATATTTTGTATCAAAGTTATACTGCATCCAATATCAGATCTAATCATTTTTTAAACTCTTATATATCTCATCAGCAAATATACCCAACACCTCTTTTTTGATGTCATCATTACTTAATAACAGACTGAAGAAGTCTTGGTTCTGCTCTAACCCTTCTATCAATGCATCGTCTATGTCATCAAAATACGCAAATTCAAAGTCTTTCTCTGTATTATTCTTTGCACTTGCTTTCAGCTTATCTGACTTTAAGAGAATATCCCGTATCTGTAGCATTGCCTTGATAGCTACATCACTATCATATGCCTTACCCGTTCTGCTGTTTATCTCATCTATTATCTCCGATAATCTCTTCTCCTTGTCCTCAGTAAGTCCAAACTGTTCCGCTGTTGGGAGTTTAACAACAGGTGATGATACTACCTTCTCTCCCTTATGTTCCTTACCCTTCTTCTGTGCGAAATCATATGCCTTTATCTTACCATCTAAGTCAAATCCCATTCCCGGATGTTTTATATTGATAAATGCCAACAGATATGTAATATACCTGTATTTCTTGTGAAGTTCTGCATCTTCAAATGATGATACCTGAAGCAGGAACTCATAGTATCTTACAAATCTTCGCATTGATGTAACAGCTTCTTTCTGCTGTATATAATCGTAATTATCCAGCATCTTCTTACTCTTTTGTAAGTAATACGCTATTCTCTGTTTCTGCTTTGCTGTCACCTTATCCTCATACAATATTTGTATTGTATTATCTACATCAACTGGGTCTATCAATGCATACGAATCTACCTTTGCCTCCAAATCATATACGGCATTTGGAGTTACCGAGTTACTGAGCAGGGTAGTTGTATAGAATGGTGCAAATGCTTTCTGTATGTCTTCATATTCATTCACAAAATCAAGTACAAATGTATGCTTATCATAAGGCGGGCATATTCTATTAAGTCTGCTCAATGTCTGAACTGCGGATACCCCCTTCAGCTTCTTAAGTACATACATTGCACATAATTTGGGCTGGTCAAATCCCGTCTGATACTTATTTGCTACAAGCAACACCTGATAATCGTCTTTGTCAAACTCTTTTGTAAGTTTGTCTTCTGAAAAACCATTCATACCCACCTCAGTATATTCATGGTCATCATCAGGTAGTTTTACCTTACCTGAAAATGCTACAAGGGCTTTCATATCATACCCCTTCTTCTGAATGTACTGCTCGAATGCCTGTTTATATTTAACTGCACCCTGTCTTGATGCGGTAATTACCATCGCTTTTGCTGTACCACCTAACTCTTGCATTACAGTATTACGGAAATGTTCAACTATTACTTCAATTCTCTGTGCTATATTCGTATCGTGTAATTCTACAAATCTGGCTATCTGTCTCTTTGCAGCGTTCGTCTTTAACTTTGGGTCATCTTCTATCTCTTTATTGATTCTATAGAAGGTCTTATATGTAGTATAATTCTGCAACACATCAAGTATGAATCCTTCTTCTATTGCCTGTTTCATACTATATATGTGAAATGCCTCTCTCTGTCCTTTCGTGTTTACCCTTCCAAACAACTGTAATGTTGTAGGTTTCGGTGTAGCGGTAAATGCAATAAATGATACATTATCCTGCTTACCATGTCTGCCTATTTCATCTAAAACTAAATCTTCGGTATCTGTATCATTTATATCTACCTCTCCCGAACCCAGAGCCATAGTAACGGCTGCCATATCCTTACCCGAAGTAGATGAATGTGCCTCATCTATCAGTACTGCAAACCTTTTGTTCTTTAATCCGGCTACACTGTCTACTATGTAAGGAAACTTCTGAATAGTGGTGGCTATTATCTTGGTATTACCCTTTATTGCAATAGCAAGATCTTCTGAATTACATTTATCGTCCATTACCCTGATAAGACCTGCCTTATGCTCCATACCCATGATTGCCTTTTGTAACTGACGGTCTACTACTACCCTGTCTGTAACTATTATGACATTATCAAAAATAACTCGATTTTCTGAATCGTGTAGAGATGTCAGTCTATGAGCAAGCCAAGCTATACTATTGGTTTTTCCACTACCTGTACTATGCTGTATCAAATAGTTTTGAGCAGTCAAATTCTGTCTGATATCTTCGAGCACCTTACGTATTACATCAAGCTGATGATACCTTGGGAAAATAAGGGTTTCTTTATGCTTAATTTTACCCGTAAGCTCATCTTCTTCATCCTTTGTCTCTAGGAACATAAACTTACTGATTATCTCTATCAATGTGTCCTTCTTTAATATATCTTCCCACATATAATAGACACTATATCTGTCTTCATATACTGGATTTCCTGCACCAGCTCTTACACCTTCACCATTACCCTTGTTAAATGGCAGGAAAAAGGATGACTGACCACTTAACTTTGTACACATATAGACTTCGTTCAAGTCCATTGCAAAGTTTACTAAGCACCCAGCATTGAATAGAAACAGTCTATTCTTTGGGTCTCTGTCTGTTCTATACTGATATATCGCATCTTGGTATGACTGTCCTGCCATATTACACTTTAATTCAAATGATATGACTGCAAATCCATTAAGGAAGATAACTACATCTACCCTCTCTTTATCAGAGCACCGCACCTCTTCCATTACAGAGAAGATATTCATATCATAGAGGGCAAGTAACTCCTTGTTGAATGTTGTTGCAGGCTTAGTATACATTAACTCAAGGTGCTGGTTGGAGATATCAACTCCATGTTTCAATACGTCAAGCAAACTACCCCTTGTCTTTGTGATTTCCTGATTGACATAGTTTATAACTGTTTCTTCCAAATCATCCTTATATATCTTCTCAAGAATCTGCATCTTGTCTGGCTGTGTATTATTCAAGAACTTAAATACTAACTCTCGATCTACAGCGTAATACCTATCATACTTTTTGCTGTCTCTTATTATGTATCCGTTATCTTGTTCAAGACGTTCCAGTATGAACTTCTGGTATTCTTTCTCACTCAGTATACTATTCATCTCTTCTTCTCTCCCACATATCCTTGTATCTCATTAAAGTTTCTTTATCCCTTGATATTACATATTTGTTTGCCTTATTGCCTATTATTTTTGCATTATATTCATCTACAACGAAAGTATTAACAGGAACAACACTATCTTCTTTAAATTCCCTAATCTTCTTGTCGATTAAAAGAACCATATATCTTGGAGATAACACAAGAGTTCCCCTTGTTGTATCACCATTTTCATCCGTAGACATTATGGAACAGGGGAAACTACCTGTGACAAAATCCACGTCTGATTTATTCTTTAACACAACTATCTTATGTGTCTTATGTAACTTCTTGCTCCAGCCTTCCAATAATGACGCATTATGTAATATTGCATTATTTCTACTTTGAGCTTTTGTCCATTCTATACCACATTTTCTACCTGCCTCTTGGGTTTGCCCGAATACAATGGGATTTCTCAATAGCATCGAAACCATGAACATTATCAATGATTCTCTGTTTTTATCTCTTATGAGAAAGGACTTAAGCAACTTATTTGAATCTAATGTACTTATCAACTCTGTTATAAATGGTTCATATATATTTTCCAGTTGTCCGAACATCTTTTCAAATGTATTCTCATTACATACAGCTCCGTCTACAGTAGTCAATTCATATGTATCATCCTCGTAACATATGCTTTTTATACTTCTTTGTCGAACTGTACCATGCATATCAAGGACATAGCACATTTTATTACTTGCAAAGTTCTTCAAATACATCTGTGGTACATAGTGCTGTCTATGTGTTGCCACCTACATCACTTCTTTCTTTCCTGTAACATACTCATAAATTAGTGACTTCTTATATTCTGTAATCACCTCTAGTTGTTTCTTTTTGTCTGATATAATTGTGTCTATTTCTGAACACTTTTTGTCGAGATAATCTGTAATCTGTTTCTGTATTACCTCATCAAAACAATACGGAATCTTCATATTTCCAAAATTATAATTTGTAAGCTGATTTATTGTTGATGTAAAAAAACTACCCAAATAATACTTAAATATTTCAGAGTTCAAAATATAATACATATACTTTGGTACGTTGCATCTGTATATCATCATAAATGCTCCAAACGATGCATTTATATTCTCATCAATGATTGCATTTTTTCCAATTAACTCCTTACTTCCATTTCTTGAACATATAAGTATGTCTCCCTGTTGTACAATTAATTTTGGAGGCACATTGCATTTTACATATACATTATCCTTGAAAACTATCTGACCATTTTGTACATTTGAGGAACGTAATACTAATATTCCCTCCTGCTCATCGCACAAATCAAAAGGAGTATATGTCAAACCATTTCTAGCAGAACCTATATTCTTTACTCTTACAATCTTAAAATTCAAAGGCATCTTACCAATAAAGTCTATACCACTGTCTTTCATCTCTGCATCAGGATTCAATCCTTTGGTTACAGCTTCAGTAATGACTGACTTTTTATATTGTTCTAGTGTATCTATTTGTTTCTGGATGTCTGAAGTAAGTATATCTAGCTCTATGCACCTATCTTTTAAATATTTTGAAATTTTTTTCTGCTTATTATAAGATGTAACAGGAACCATTATCTCTTTCAGATTTTCTTGACTTAACTTCGGCTGAGCAGAGCCTGTAATGTATAAATTAATATCCAAACTCTCTAACGCTAAAAACAGAAAATCAAAGTCATAGCCTTCTTTGGGTTTTAATATATGTGCGTGATTATTTATCCAAGCCTTACCATTAACCTCATACATCAATGGTAAATTTCTCATTCTAAGGTTTGCTCCATCTTCTCCTATTAACATTACGTGATTGTCAATAGTGTAGCCATCAATCAAGTCTATCTTACCAGATGCTCCATAATATGGGTATAATACTTCGGCATTTTGATTTCTTTTATCAGCAGCTACAGGTTTTCTATACTCATCCAATATATTAACTATATATTTTAGTTTCTTCATTTCAAACACAGTTGCACCACCTAACTTAACCGAATAGCTTAGAGATACGCTCTGATACAGATTTCTCTAACTCTATGAACTGTTTCTCTAACTCTTCACTTGGTACTGGTTGCTGATACTTATAAAAGTATCTTGTGAATGGGATCTCCGCTCCTGTTTTTATTACAGGCTTCTTAGCTGATAAATTCTCTTCAAAGAACCACTGTGCATCAGGTATATGTGGGAGGACTTCACGTGACATATAATCTTCTATACTCTCCTCATACTTTACTATCTCTGTGTCCTTTGTCTCTTTATCATAAAGGATATTACCCTTCTTATCCCTTTGTATATCGGCTGTTTTGTCCATCTCAGATAATCCATCAGATATCTTTTCAATCAATTTCTTGTCTGTTATTGCTGTAGATAATACATTTGTTAATACCGGAAGGAAGTCTGTAGGATTTTTATATACTGTGTCTGAAATACCCTTGTTCAAAGCCTCTATGATGGCATCATATACAACTTTATTGTTCTGGTATTCTTCCAGTTTCTTTATCTCTTTTCCTGTAAGCTCCTCTTTGTTTTCTAATTCATTTACCTTAGCCTCATCATACAAACCTGATAAGCTACCCTTGGCTAACATTGTAGTTATTCTGTCACCTGTTATCGCATAACTTCTCTGTAATGGTTGCATAACAACATACTCTCTATACATAAATTCCTCATTTTTGTATATCTTAGAGTAGTCTGTTTCCTTAAACTCTGCGTATAATTTAGTTATTGCACTTCTATCCTCAGGTGTTATCTCATTTCTCTTATTTCCTAATGCCTTACGTAACTTATGGAAGATACCTGAAGCATCAATAAGTTGTATTTTACCCTTACGTTCTGCTCTCTTATTCTTTGATAATACCCATATATAGGTTGCAATGCCTGTATTATAGAATAAATCTGTAGGTAAACTTATAATTGCTTCAATCAAGTCTTCCTCAAGCATCCACCTTCTAATCTGTGATTCACCTGAAGATGTTCCACCTGTAAATAAAGGTGAGCCATTCTCTATGATAGCAGCTCGACCTAACTTGTCATCCATCTTGTCTATGGCTGACTGAACGAAGAGTAACTGCATATCTCCTGAACCTGGCAATCCAGCACCCCATCTACCAGAAAATCCTTTCAAGTATTCATCATTAACGGCTGTCTCAACGCCTTCTGCGGCATCTTTACCACCCCAAGGTGTTCCAAATGGAGGATTTTCTATTACAAATCTCATCTTCGTTTCCTTGAAACAGTCACCTTTCATAGTATCCTGATATCTGATGTTCTCGGCATTCTGACCTTTGATGAGCATTTCTGCTAAACATATAGCATATGACTCTGGGTTTATTTCCTGTCCGAAAAGTCTTACATCAGCAGTTGGATTGTATCTTCTTATCGTGTTGTATGAGGTTGATAACATACCACCTGTTCCGCAGGCTTGGTCTAATACAGTGATAATTTTTCCATCGTCAAAGATATCATCGCATCCCTCAGCAAGTAATATATTAACCATCAGCTTTATGATATCCCTACCCGTATAGTGGTCACCAGCCTCAGCATTTTCAGAAAATCTACGAATCAGGTCTTCAAATATATATCCCATCTTTACATTGTCTATTGTCACCGGATTAAGGTCTAATTCACTAAATGCCTTTACCACAGATAATAAGCGGTTGTTTTTATCCATTTTCTCTATCTGTTTGTCAAAATCCAAACTCTTTATAATATCCTGCACGTTAGCAGAAAAACCACTAATATAATTGCGGAAATTGGCTGCTATGTGGTCTGAATCATTTACTAATTCTGCAAGCGTAAATTCTGATGTGTTATAGAACTGTCTCTTTGAAATCCTATACATTGCTTTCGCTGGATAATTTGGGTTCTTCTTAAATGTATCTACTACTACTTTCTTTGTATCAGCTAAAGCACACTCAAAACGACGTATTATTACCATAGGTATTATTACGTCCTTATATTTGTCACTCTGATAAGTTCCCCTCAGCTTGTTTGCAATGCTCCAAATAAAGTTTACTTCTGTAGAAACGTCAACCGGATTGTCGTCCCATAATGTATCTATTACTGCATTACCCATCTTTAGTAATTCCTCCTGTAAACATAGCTGATATTATTATAACAAACTGTAGTAATAATTTATAGTCCATATGCATTTCCCCATCTTGTATGATTTTCATTTGTTATTATCTTCTCCAACACATATTAACTCTCTACAATAAAAAATCCACATCCTGCCCACGTAAATTTACGTGGACAAAATGTGGACAAAAACACATTTTATACTGAATGTGGACAAGTTTTTGGAAAATTCTGAATTATCTCACAATTCCCAAAAGCCTTGATTTTACTTAGAATTTACCAGCGTTAGCAGCTTCCTCAACAGAAACAGCTACAGCAACTGTAGCACCAACCATAGGGTTGTTACCCATTCCGATAAGTCCCATCATCTCTACGTGTGCAGGAACTGATGATGAACCAGCGAACTGTGCATCACTGTGCATACGTCCGAGAGTATCTGTCATACCGTATGAAGCAGGACCTGCTGCCATGTTATCTGGGTGAAGTGTACGTCCTGTACCACCGCCTGATGCTACTGAGAAGTACTTCTTACCCTGCTCGATACACTCCTTCTTGTATGTACCTGCAACTGGATGCTGGAAACGTGTAGGGTTTGTTGAGTTACCTGTGATAGATACACCAACGTTCTCCTTGTGCATGATAGCAACACCTTCCTGAACATCGTCAGCGCCGTAGCACTTAACTGTTGCACGGATACCATCTGAATATGCCTTCTCGTATACTACATTGAGCTCAGCCTTCTTGTAGTCATACTTTGTCTCAACATATGTAAATCCATTGATTCTTGAGATGATCTGAGCTGCATCCTTACCAAGACCGTTAAGGATAACTCTAAGAGGTTTTTTACGAACCTTGTTAGCCTTCTCAGCGATACCGATAGCACCCTCAGCTGCTGCAAATGACTCATGACCTGCTAAGAAACAGAAGCACTCTGTCTCCTCCTCAAGTAACATCTTACCAAGGTTACCATGTCCAAGACCAACCTTACGATGATCTGCAACAGAACCTGGTATACAGAATGCCTGAAGACCCTCGCCGATAGCTGCTGCTGCGTCTGCTGCCTTTCTGCATCCCTTCTTGATTGCGATTGCTGCACCTACTGTATATGCCCAGCAAGCATTCTCAAAACAAATTGGCTGAATACCCTTTACCTGATTGTAAACGTCAAGTCCAGCGTCCTTTGTGATCTTCTCAGCTTCTTCGATTGAGCTGATTCCATAGCTGTTAAGTACAGCGTTTATCTGGTCTATTCTTCTTTCATATGATTCAAATAATGCCATTGTCTCGTTCTCCTTTCCTCTATTTCCGACTACTCTTTACGTGGATCGATGATCTTAACAGCGCCCTGCTCTGGCTTAACACGTCCGTATGAACCTGAAGCCTTCTCCCAAGCTGTGTTAGGGTCATCACCCTTCTTGATAAAGTCAGTCATCTTTCCAAGAGAAACGAACTGATATCCGATAACTTCGTCATCTGCATCAAGTGCTATTCCTGTTACATAGCCCTCTGCCATCTCAAGGTAACGAACACCCTTAGCCTTTGTTGCATACATTGTACCAACCTGTGAACGAAGACCCTTTCCAAGATCCTCAAGTCCGGCACCAACTGCAAGTCCGTCATCTGAGAATGCACTCTGTGTACGTCCGTATACGATCTGAAGGAATAACTCTCTCATTGCTGTATTGATAGCATCGCACACAAGGTCAGTGTTGAGAGCCTCAAGGATTGTCTTACCCTGAAGAATCTCAGCTGCCATAGCTGCTGAATGTGTCATACCTGAACATCCAATAGTCTCGACAAGAGCCTCCTCGATAACACCCTCTTTTACGTTAAGTGAAAGCTTGCAGGCACCCTGCTGTGGTGCACACCAGCCTACACCATGTGTAAAACCAGAGATGTCTTTGATTTCCTTTGAGTAAACCCACTTTCCTTCTTCTGGGATAGGAGCTGGCTCATGCTTTGCACCCTTTGCTACAGGGCACATGTTTTCAACTTCCTTAGTGTAAATCATTGTGAAACTCCTTTCAAAATATGAATTCTTAAAAGCGGTTCCGAATTCTCTAATTCAAACCATCAGTGGTATTTTCTCACAAAACAGTTATGAAGTCCATAGCTTATTGAAAATTTTTGTCGCATTTGCGTGTACTTTATCAAGTACAGCGCGCCTTATTGAGAAAGTTTTTAACAAGGCACAGTTGTCAGGGTTCATATGTCCGCTTATATCATTTGATCGTAACCATATTCACTTGAACATATGTATTTATCTGATATACAATACTTCTGTCAGAGCACATTCACCCCAGACATGCGCCGCTCCAGGCGCTGCTCAGATACATGATATAAAAAATAAAAACGGAGGTTTTCAACATGAGATTTATAGATATGCACCTTCACACCACCGCTTCCGACGGCTCCTGCACCCCATCAGAGGTGTGCCAGCTTGCCATTGACAGGAATCTTGCAGCGATCGCCATAACCGACCACGACACAGTGGATGGCGTAGCAGATGCAATCACATATGCAGATAACTGGAACAGCACTCTTCCTCCGATCCAGAACAGTGATTCCACCAACTGCTCTGGCTTTTCTGACAGCAGTGACCATCATATCGAGGTAGTTCCCGGCATAGAGATGTCCGCCATCTACAACGGTGTGGAGATCCACATTCTGGGCTTCTATATGGACTACAAGAACCCTGAGCTCATCTCCCGTCTTGCCGCCATCAAACAGGCCAGATACGACCGAAACGAGCAGATGTGTGAGAGATTCCGCGCCGACGGAATAGACATGACCATGGAGAAGCTGCAGCATGGCAATCCTGATACTGTCGTCACAAGAGCTCATTTTGCCAGAATTCTCATAGCCGAAGGCGTATGCAGGGACATGAACCAGGCGTTCAAAAAGTATCTGGGCAAGAAATGCAAATATTACATTCCAACACCAGACATACCGGCCGCCGATGCCATAAGACTCATAAGAACCTACGGCAAGGCTGCCTTCATCGCCCATCCCCTCATATACGGATTTGGATATAAACAGATAGAGGACATGCTTGAAGAACTGAAGCCATATGGCCTTTCAGGGCTTGAGGTCTACCACTCCTCCAACAATGCCTATGAATCCGGAAGGCTTAGGGAGATCGCCAGAAAACACGGGCTCCTCATATCAGGAGGTTCCGACTTCCACGGCGCAGCCAAACCCGACATATCCGTAGGAACCGGAAGGGGCGGCCTTCGGATCACGGAAGCTGTATTTCAGGATATAAAAAAAGCGGTCACTGTATAATGACCGCTTTTTTTTTTACTCTGATGATACCTTTATTATATCTTTGACTTCTTATCCTTATCATCATCTGTGACTGTTGATGATCCCTGCTTCTCAAGCTCTGCAACAGCGCTCTTATGCATCGGTATACGACAGTTCTTGTTGTTACCAAACTCTACGATGATAGTTGAATCATCAACCACATCAAGGATGGTTCCGTAGAAACCACTGGTTGTCATGATATTATCACCAGGCTCCATCTGTGAAAGCATCTGGTCTGTCTTGGCCTTCTGCTTCTTCTGTGGTCTGATCATCATGAAGTAAATGATTGCAGCAAATATGGCAATATATACAACAATAAACATAACTGATGAACCGCCACTGGTCTGTGTTCCTGTTGACGATGATAAAATTGTTGAAAGTGAATTCATTCTCTGATCTCCTTTTTGATTACTCTTCTCCACCAGCAAGGCTCTCAAGCATCGATTTCTTATATGACTGATATCTTCCTTCTTCAATAGCCTCTCTGATGTCTTTCATCATATTATTATAAAAATACAAATTATGCAAGACGCAAAATCTCATACCGAGCATTTCATTTGCCTTGAGCAGGTGTCTGATGTACGCTCTGCTATAGTGCTGGCATGCAGGGCATCCGCAGCCCTCCTCTATAGGTCTGTCGTCTGTCTCAAATCTCGCATTCTTGAGATTCATCTTGCCATGCTTCGTGTACACATGGGCGTGTCGTCCATTTCTGGATGGATATACGCAATCGAAGAAATCAACACCTCTGTCGACCGCCTCAAGTATATTTGCCGGGGTTCCAACACCCATGAGGTATGTCGGTCTGTCCTCAGGCAGATACGGAACGGTCACATCGAGTATGTGGTACATCTGCTCTGCAGTCTCTCCTACCGCAAGTCCTCCTATTGCATATCCCGGAAGATCAAGCTCGCTGATCCTCTTGGCGTGATCTATTCTGATATCCTCGTATATGGCACCCTGATTGATTCCAAACAATAGCTGATTCTTATTGATCGTATCAGGCAGACTGTTAAGTCTCTCCATCTCATTCTTACATCTGACAAGCCATCTGGCGGTTCTTGCCACCGAGTTCTCCACATACTGTCTGTCAGCCAGTGCAGGGGCACACTCGTCAAATGCCATGGCTATTGTAGATGCCAGATTCGACTGTATCTGCATGCTCTCCTCAGGTCCCATGAATATCTTGCGTCCATCGACGTGGGAATTGAAGGTTACGCCCTCCTCCTTGATCTTCCTGAGTCCCGCCAAGGAGAATACCTGAAATCCGCCTGAATCAGTGAGTATCGGTCTGTCCCAGTACATAAACTTATGTAAACCACCCATCTGCTTGACTATCTTATCCCCAGGTCTCACATGGAGATGATATGTATTTGAAAGCTCGATCTGACATCCTATGTCCTTGAGATCCGTTGTTGCCACAGCTCCCTTTATGGCTGCTGCCGTTCCAACATTCATGAACAGAGGTGTCTGCACTGTTCCGTGAACAGTCTGAAATTCAGCTCTCTTTGCCCTTCCATCCTTACAAAGTATTTTGTACATTGTTATGTAAACCTTTCTTTTTCATTCTTCCGAATCTTACGCTATACTTAAGCGTACTCTTTATAATGCACCATTTAAAGTATATTTGCAAGCAAATTTACAATCTACAGGCATTTACCGCCGAGCGTGACCGCATACCGGATGAATACGAGGACTTCCGATACAATGCAGGCAAATTACAATTTTAACAACCACATCCTACATTCAAAACGGCACCTGTAATTTCACTTACAGGTGCCGTTATATCAATCTATAGGCTTTCAGTTCTGTTAGCTCCGTGCTAAATCACCACTGAATTATCTGACTTATCACTGCTTCTCCTTCAGAGTAGCTGTAGCAGTCTGCTTCTCGTAGTTACCATTGTTGTTTCTGTAGTATACGATAGTTACCTTATCGCCAGGATTGCAGGCCACGATCTTGTCGTGGAATGTCTCCATATCTGCTATGTCCTCACCGTCAAGGCTGCAAATGATATCTCCTGACTGGAGTCCGCACTCCTCTGCTGCTGAACCCTGCTCAACTGATGAGATATATACACCCTCAGGCATGTTCAGGAGCTGTGCGTACTGGCTTGTGATGGTCTGGGCAGATATACCGAGGTAAGCCTGTCCTGATGTTGTTCCATCATTTGACACATTCTTGCCTGCTATAAGGTCATTGATTATATCCTGTACATCTGATATAGGAAGTGCATATCCCATACCCTCAACGCTTGTATCTGAATACTTGGCTGTGTTGATACCGATCAGCTCGCCCTGCATGTTGACAAGGGCGCCGCCACTGTTACCAGGGTTGATGGCTGCATCTGTCTGAAGTACCTTTACTGTCTCATCTGAGGCACTTATCTCTCTGTTAAGTGCGCTTATATATCCAACTGTAACTGACTGTCCATATCCAAGTGCATTTCCGATTGCCACACAAGGATCACCTACTGCAAGGTCATCCGATGAACCTACCTGAATCTCCTTTATCTCATTCAAAGTGTCATCTGATATGTCCGAAAGCTTGACTGTGACAACTGCTATATCATTATTCTCAACGTATCCCTTTACCGTTGCATCTGCACTCTTGCCATCGACAAATGTAACTGACAGTGACTTTGCATTCTGTACAACATGGTAGTTGGTTGCAAGATACAGGTACTGGTCATCCTTGCCGATGATGATACCTGAACCAGCTCCTGTTGACTCCTTCTGATATGAATTGAACCAGTAATCATATGTTGTTACGTATGTTCCTGTGATCGATACGATTGATGGCATAACCTTCTGGGCAACCGTTGCCACATCGTACACTGTACTTGTCGTGTCTGATGATGCCTGCTTGAGCTGTGGTGCATTGTTCTCTGTTGATCCTTCCGCACTCTGCTCTGTTGTGATCTGCGAATCTTTGCCGAGAAGCTTATCCGATCCATATCTGACGCCCTGGAATACAATACCTGCCACAAGTCCGAATACAACAGCCGCTGCAACCACGCCTGCTGCCTTCTTGCCAAATCCGCTCTTCCTGTTCTTTGGCTTCTTATCTTTTGCCTTCTTCTGCTTCATATTGTTATCTGAAGGCTTTCCTGTTCCCATATTGTTCATAGGATTGCCTGCCTGATTCTGATAACCCTGATTCATTCTCTGGCTGTCATACCATGCTTCCATGCCATTTACATTTCTCTGGAAGCCTGAATATGAAGCGTTCTGAGCTGGACCATGCGCACCGGCCGTCTGATTGTTCTGTGCCGAGCCCTGAACACCGGCTGTCTGATTGTTTTGTGCTGACTGTGTTCCCTGAACATTCTGTGTACTCTGTGTCTGCTGTGAAGCATTTGTCGACGGTCTGTCAAATCTTGAATCTCCACTGTTGTTCATATAGCTGTAATGATACAGACCATCCTGCTGTGGTGCCTGACCACTATTTCCATTCATCTGGTTCTTGTTTTCCTGTTCCATCTCTATCATCCTTTCGCATCTTTATTATCTTAATTCCTGTAATCGGTACCTTTCTCTTTCTTACAGTTGTTACTATACGCAGTAAATGTGTCATATTTGTGTCTTTATTGTTTTAATTCTGTGCACAAATGTTATATACTAGTCAGGTAGGATCTCAAATAACCCTTATGGAGGATAATATATGTTTAGAGTATGGGGAAAACTTATAAAAGATAACCACCTCATGAAGGATACCGTGATATGCATATCCGACTACGAGATGACGCGTACCCACAAGGTATACAAGGCCCTTGAGGATATGTGCTACGAGTTTGACCTGGCAAAGCCGGTGTGGCTTAAGAAGAATAAGGATGAGTTTATCCACCACGCAAGAACCAGATTCACCGCGGATAACTTTGTGGAGGATATAGATTTTGACTACCTTGATTTTCAGGTAATAGAGGAGGAATACTAGATGTTTTCTGTCTCTTCAGTGAGCAAAAGCTACGGCAAAAATAAAGTTCTGACAGATGTGTCACTGTCCGTATCCCCGGGTGAATGCATCGCCCTTCTGGGAATCAACGGATCGGGTAAATCCACCCTGCTGGGAATACTGTCCGGAAACATAAAGCCAGACTCAGGACGCTTCGGTTTCGACTGTCAGGCAAATGCTGCTCTGCTCCCACAGGACAATCCACTCATACCGGAACTCACAGCCATTGACAACATCAGACTGTGGCACCCCGGAAGCAGGAAAACAGTCATGAACTCCCACAATATGAGCATATGTCAGTCTCTCGGTGTGGATTCATTTCTGGACAAACGTGTCTCAAAGCTCTCCGGTGGAATGAAGAAGAGGCTAAGCCTTGCCATCACGATGATGTCTGACCCGGATCTGCTTCTTCTCGATGAACCTCTGGCCTCGCTTGATCTTCTATGCAAGAACGGGATACTGAGCTATCTCCAGAATTACATATCACATGGAGGAAGTGTCATCATCGCCACACATGAGACATCCGCGCTGGATATATGCAACAAGATATACACACTGAAAAATGGACACATCCAACTGGCCATAGACAGAAATATCTCACCCGGATACACCTCACCTGAAACCTACATCAATCTGATCAGATCATAGCTTTATCTAAAGGAGTTTTATGTTTTACCGACTTATACGAACTGATTTGAAAAGAATAGCTCATTATGGAATATACATGGTAGTCGCAGCATTTGTCATGATGACGGTTTTCCTGTGTCTTGCGTTAAACGCGAACTCTTTTATCTACTCTGATGACCGCTCCGAACCACTTTCAATCGGAATCGTGATGAGTGCAGATTCAAAATTCGCACAGATGGCATACAACACGATATCTGATATGGACAGCTACCGCTCATCATGTGTATTCACAGAATTTTCAGACAAGGATACAGCCCTTTCAAGGCTCTCTGACGGAGACCTGTTCGCTGTGATCTACGTCCCTGACAATATCATAAGCGACATCATGGACGGAACGAACACACCTGTCGAGGTATACTATTTTGACAACCGGTCCATCGATACATTTGTGCTGAATGACCTCTTCCGCTCCACCTCCTCCATGCTTGGCATATCCCAGGCGGCCATATATTCGGTTCAGGCGATAGGAAGGAACATGGAGCTTCCCGAGGATATTCAGAACACGCTCAGCAACGATGTAAATGCCATGTTCATGACGAAGGTTCTTGACAGGACTGCCAACTTCACCGTCGACAAGATAAATGCAACCAGAGCAGCAAATACCACCGACTTCTATATAAGTGCGGCGGTCCTTCTCATGATGATGCTGTGCAGCGTTGTTTTCTTTCCATTCCTGCTCGACCTCCCAGCCTCTTACATAACAAAGCTCAGGTCACAGGGAATTGGCAAAGTCAGACGCAATGTCAGCAATTTCATATCCATGTTCATATGGCTGTATATCCTTTATATAACTGTATACATGGCTCTCGCCCTGGCATCACTGTTTATCGATGAACTGCATGTAAATATCCACATGAACGGGATACTGTTCGGAATCGTCATAGCTACATGTGTCGCGGTATATACGCTGCTCATAAGTCTGGTTCCCGCAGGGATACACGGCTGCACACTGCTTCTCACTGTGGTCACTGTCATACTGGCCTATGTGAGCGGCTTATTCATACCGGAAGCCATGCTTCCAAACTTTGCAAAGGATATATGCCATGGATCGCTGCTCAATAAGCTTGTGCAGACACTGTGCATATATTTATCATAAATTTACGGAGATACATCTATGAACCATATAAGACAGATAAACTTACTTATAAAGAGAATACTGTGCCGTCCCGCCATGATCGTCGTTCTGCTGGTCATCCCCGCTGTGCTGATCGCTGTGAGCTTTCTGCCAGCCAGAAAGCAAAGCACCGAGATCGTGTCCGGCGTGTATATTGAAAGTTCTGACGAACACACGGATGCATTCCTGTCGTATCTCACATCGACATCCACGGGATTTACCTTCAGGCACTATGAATCCCTGAAAGACATGAAGGATGATGTAGCATCCGGCAGGATCGACTCCGCGTACATGGTTCCTGATGGTTTCAGTGAATCAATGATCCACTCTGACGGGAAGCGCCACATAACCGTGTATACAACCGATGGAAGCTCATTCCAGTCTGTGTCCGAAGAATCCGTGTATGCCGCCCTCCTGTATGCATATGCGGCAGACATGTCTGTATGTATGCTCCAGGATCGTTATCTGGCAAATGTCCCATACGACGAGACCCAGATGTCAGAATACATCAGTGATAGATTTAAGGGATATATCGAAAATGAGGACATTTTCACAATCGAGAGCGGACTCACCGGAAAATACACGGCATCGACAGATATTGCGCCAAACAATTTTCCTGTGGGAATATTGGTTTACATAACTTTGTTCGTATGTTCTCTCCTGGGACTTCAGAACTATCTCCGGGATCTGGACTGTGGGGCTTACTCTATCCTCTCCTCCAGAAAAAAAGCCGGATTCTGTGTAAAAAATATAGCAGCGGGAATTATTCCCGCTGCCATTATCAGCTTTATATCCTTGATCATATATTCCGGCACCAATGGCTGTCTCAATGTCCTGCTGCATATCGCCGCAGTGTCAGTCATCAGCCTTGCTGCTGCACTTATATTCAGAGTGATATTCAGGCGCTATAAGATATTTACTATAGCTCTGCCATTCATCATCATCTGTACTCTTCTCCTGAGTCTTCTATCAATGCTCTCGCAGATGTAGACTCTGTGATCTGCTTTACCAGACATCCATAGCTGTCAGCCGGCACCGCCACATTGAAGCACACATCTGCAGTGTAATCCGTACTGTCTATCAGTGCATCACTGTTGCTGAGAAGATATTGTACCTTACCCGAATCGTTGTAGTTCGTGGTTATCTTCACCAGCTTCATAAGCTGCATCCTATGTATACCCGCATCAGACAGTGCAAGCTTGGCTGCCTCGGTGTATGCTCTCACAAGACCACCTGTTCCGAGCAGTGTTCCACCAAAATACCTTGTAACCACTATACATATATTAACCACCGCATTCCCCGTGATAACCTCCAGGATGGGTTTTCCAGCCGTTCCCTGCGGTTCTCCGTCATCAGAGAATCTTAGCAATGTATTCTCGCTGCCTATGGCAAATGCATAGCAGTTGTGCCTTGCATCATAGTGCTGCTTCCTGATCTTCTCGACAAAGGCATATGCCTCTTCCTCCGAGGACACAGGGACTGCATAGCCGATGAATCGTGATTTCTTCTCGACTATCTCGTCCTGCCCCTCCTGTAATATCGTGTTGTATGTCTCTATCATCGCTTCTCCGAATTGCTGGTGAGCAGCTTGCCCAGCTCATCCATAAATGTATTCACATCCTTGAACTCTCTGTACACTGATGCAAATCTTACATAGGCTACCTGATCAAGATCCTTGATCTTATCCATGACAATCTCACCTATGGTCGTGCTCTCTATCTCTCTCACTTCCATGTTGAAGATGGTGTTCTCTATGTCATCTATGCACTTTGTGACTGCTTCCGCTGAAACCGGACGCTTATGGCATGACTTTATGACACCTGACTCTATCTTGGAACGGTCATAAGTCTCTCTGTTCTTGTCCTTCTTGATGACTATGAGAGGTATGGTCTCCACCTTCTCATATGTGGTAAATCTCTTACCACAGGCGTCACACTGTCTTCTTCTTCTGATCGCACTTCCATCCTCCGCTGGTCTGGAATCGATAACCTTTGTATCATCTGCTGAGCAAAATGGGCATCTCATATAATTTTCTCCTTATATCTCCCACCTTCGGCGGGACCTTCTTACGATATTATCTTTACTGGGCACTTGGCCTTACATGCACCACAATTTGTACACTTCTCCGGATCTATGTGAGCAAGGTTTCTGTCTATCGTGATGGCTCCAGCCTCACAGTTCCTTGCACACAGTGTACATCCGATACATCCTGCGCTGCAGGCTGCCTTGACCTGAAGACCCTTGTCATGGGAATTACATCTGACAAGTCTCTCTGCATCATATGGAACCAGCTCTATCAAGTGTCTCGGGCACTCTGTGACACATTTGCCGCATGCCTTACACTTCTCCTTATTAATTACCGCAATTCCATCTATAATGTCAATAGCCCCGAACTCACATACTGCCTTACATGAGCCATAACCTGTACATCCATATGTACATGCCTTAGGACCGCTGTTTGGATTGTTCTGTGCCAGCTTACAGTCCCTTGGTCCAACATACTCGTATACATCCTTCGCCTTCTCGCAGTCTCCTGCACACTTGACAAATGCCACATACCTTGTATTTTCAGCGTTTTCCACGCCCATGACCTCACTGATCTTCGCTGCCACTGCCTCGCCTCCAACAGGACACGCTGATGGCGGCATCTCACCTTTGGCGATGGCCGCTGCCAGTCCGTCACATCCCGGATAACCACATCCACCGCAGTTATTTCCCGGAAGGAGCTCTCTTACTGCTATTTCTTTCTCATCTACTTCTACCTTAAATTTCTCTCCTGCGACACCCAGAAGGATACCTATCACAATACCTACGCCTGCGACGACTGCCACAGCTATCAATATTCCTGTCATATCCGCACCCTCCTTATATCAATCCTGAGAAACCGAAGAACGCGATCGCCATAAGACCTGATGTGATGAGAACTATAGGGGTTCCCTTGAACGCCTCAGGTATAGGGCTGTGCTCAAGTCTCTCTCTGATTCCTGCAAGTATCACTATGGCTATAGTAAATCCGACTGCAGAGCCACATCCGTTGATGGTACTCTCAAGTATACCGTAACCGCTCTGTACATTTGAGAGAGCGATACCAAGCACGGCACAGTTGGTCGTGATCAGTGGAAGGTAAACTCCAAGTGATTCATACAATGACTTGACCTTCTTCTTGAGGAACATCTCAACAAACTGTACAAGTGCTGCGATCACAAGGATGAACACTATGGTGTTGAGGTACTCAAGTCCGAATCTTCTCAGTATGCCGTAATACACAACGCTGGTGACAAATGAAGCTATGGTCATGACGAACACAACCGCTGCTCCCATTCCGGTTGCTGTGTTGACACTCTTGGACACTCCAAGGAAAGGACACAGTCCGAGGAACTGGCTGAGGATAACATTATTTACAAGTGCCGCTCCGATGGCTAACAATAAAATATTCATTATCTCTTACCTCCCTTTCCTTTTTTCTTCTTTATATGAGCCATTGTCTCCTTGAGCTTTATGTCGGAATCTGCTGGCTCGTTCTCTGCAGAGTGTTCTGGCTGCTCTGCTTCCGTCGGCTGATCCGTTGATGGCTGCTCTGCTGCCACTTTGTCTGCTACTTCCTGTTCTGCGGCTGGCTGCTCTGTTGACTTCTCATTCTGGAGATTGTCCTGACTGTCTGACTGAGTCTCTGTAACAGTCTGCTGCTCCTCATCTGGCGTCTTTTCCTGCTGAACTTCCTCTGCATGCCCCTTAAGCATCTTTCCTGTCGCATTCGGAACAAGCTTTATGTCGGCGAGGACTGACTCTCTGGTCGGTGCATATGGGCTGAGTCTTGGCTCATCCTTCTTCGCCTCATCTGGCTTGTCAGCCTCTGGCGCTGTATTCTTTGCTGCATCCTTATCTGCCGCTGCAGGTGTCTCTTCCTGCTTCTTAACCTGTTTTGCATCCGCTGAAGGTTTCGCCGGAGACTCTGCTGCCTTTACAGGAGCCGGAGTCTCTGAAACCAGCTTGCCACAACATGCTGCATTGATACAGCCTGCACATGAGTCCGGTCTGCATGCTGCCGGGATCTCCTCTCCATTTGCCAGTGCCTCGGCTGCCTTCTTTGCATTTCTCTTGTTGATAAATGCTATGATGAATGCAAGCACGAAGAATGCACCAGGTGCAAGTACGAATATTGTTATAGGTGTGTACAGGCTGAGTGCATTGCCTATACCCTTTATAATTCCCGATGAGTTCTGAAGTAAGTTGCCATCTCCAAGTATCTGGAATCCAAATACACAGCCCTTTCCGACAAGCTCTCTGAACATTCCTATAAGTGTAAGGCCAACTGTAAATCCAAGGCCCATTCCAAGTCCATCAAATATAGATGGAAGTACCTTGTTCTTGGAAGCATATGCCTCGGCACGACCAAGGATGATACAGTTTACAACTATAAGTGGTATATACAGTCCAAGGCTGCTGTTGAGTGATGGCAGGTACGCCTGCAGCAGAAACTGTATGATAGTAACAAACGAAGCTATGATAACTATAAATGATGGTATTCTGACCTTATCAGGTATAACCTTTCTGAGTGCTGAGATCATGAAGTTGCTGAGCACCAGGATACATGTGGTCGTAAGTCCCATTCCTGCGCCATTGATAGCTGATGATGTAACCGCAAGTGTCGGACACATTCCAAGCATCTGTACGAAGGTCGGGTTCTCTTTCACAATACCATTATATAAACGCTCTGTACATTTTCCCATTACTTGTCACCTCCGTTCGACGCTGCAGATGAATCAGCAGCACCGCCATTTATGGACTTCACATACTCAAGTCCCGCATTCACCGCATTGGTAACCGCATTTGTTGTGATGGTAGCTCCTGACAGGGCATCTATCTCCTCGTCCACTGTGGCACCTGACTTGGTGTACTGGAACTTGTCGACCTTCTTGCCTGCAAACTGTGACTTGAAGCTGTCTGTGTCAGCCTCCATACCAAGTCCTGCAGTCTCTGAGAGTGACAGGAATGAAATTCCATTTGTCGTTCCATCCGCTCTGACTCCCATGGCAAGCTGAAGGTCTCCACTATACGCCTCATGTGATGTGACAGTCACAACATATCCAAGTACTGAACCATCGCTACCCTTTGCTTCCACGATCTCATCTATATCTGCGTTATATCCGGCATCTGACAGAATCTTTGCAGCCGCATCGGCATCAAAGTCAGCATAGCTGTCAAACGAATCCGCATCATCGAATACCGCCTTATATGCCTCTTCCTTTGCTTTCTGCTCTGTAACTGCTATAGGATCCTTTGTGATCTTATATACATAAGCCAGTGCAAATCCTGCTATGACTGTGATTATCATGATTGCTATAGTTGCTATAACAATCGACTTTGTATCCATCTTGGACTTTGTTCCGGCTGTGTCACCCTGGGCTGCAAGCTCTGCGCCCTCTCCGAAGCTCTTCGGCTGTGTCCATCTCTCAATGAGTGGCACAAGCAGGTTGGAGAATATGATCGCATATGATACGCCCTCTGCTGATCCTCCGTATATTCTGAAACAGAATGTGAGTATACCAAGTATCACACCAAACACAACCTTACCCGCAGGTGTGATAGGTGATGTAACATAGTCAGTTGCCATAAAGAATGCTCCAAGCATCAGACCACCACCGCACAGGTGTGCTGCGAGGAATGTAAGATCAAAACCTCTACCCGATGCAACCGCATATATCATAATGAGCACCGCAAATGTTCCTATATATGTAAATGGAATAACCGGCTTTATAACTCTTCTGATCAGAAGATAAGCCGCACCAACAAGTAAACATACAACTGATGTCTCACCTATGGTGCCCGGTATATTTCCAAGAAACATATTGAGTACATTGACATTTGCCAGATCCCCTGTGTTCTTGAGCACTGCAAGAGGTGTAGCAGTTGTCACACCATCATACGAGAATGATGTCATTCTTCCTGCAAATGATATGAGAAGGAAACATCTTGCGCCCAGCGCTGGATTCATGAAGTTGAATCCCAGTCCTCCAAAGAGCTGTTTAACTATTATAATGGCAAATGCACTTCCGAGTATCGCCATCCACACCGGTACATCCGGTGAGAGGTTCAGTGCAAGAAGAAGTCCTGTTACAACTGCACTGAGATCGCTTATGGTTACTTTTCTGTTCATCATCTTCTGGTACAGCCACTCAAACAGCACGCATGAGACCACGCATGTGAGTATAAGTATCATAGCGTTCAGCTCGAAGTTGATGATTCCAAATACGGTTGCCGGAAGCAAAGCAATGATCACATCCAGCATAATGCTCTGTGTACTTCGTTTATCTCTGACATGTGGAGATGACGAAATCTTAAATGTATTATCCAATGTGTACACCTCCTACTTCTTTTTATTCGCAATGATGGATTTTCTTGTTCCCGCAATGGTCTGTGTCAGATGTCTCTTCGCCGGACACACATACGAACAGCATCCACACTCACAACACTCCATTCCGTTGTGAGCAAGGAATCCCTCTGTATCCCCATGCTCAGCCAGTGATGCAAGCATCGAAGGAACAATACGTCCCGGACACACATCAACACAGCGTCCGCATCTGATACAGTTGCTCGGTTCAAGGTCTGCCACCTCGTCATGTGTCATACACAGCAGTGCCGACACTCCCTTGGTTGCAGGAACATCCAATGAGAAAAGTGCCTTTCCCATCATAGGACCACCTGAGATCACCTTCTCAGGAACCACACCATCCTTAAATCCACCCGCAGCCTCTATAAGCTCCTGACAGTTTGTTCCTATCCTTACCATAAGATTGCATGGATTCTCTATGGCATCACCTGTTATGGTGACTATCCTTGTGTAGAGTGGTCTTCCCTCTATAACTGCCTCATATATGGACACGATGGTATCAACATTGTGAACTATACATCCAGCATCCGCTGGAAGCATCTTGGAGTTGACATATCTTCCAGTGTTAGCATATATGAGCTGACGCTCGGCACCCTGAGGGTACTTGGTCTTCATCACATGGACTTCGATCTTGTCATTGTCCTTTACCTTATCCCTGAGAAGTTCTATTGCCTCAGGCTTATTATCCTCTATGGCGATGATTCCCTTTGCATGATCAAACAGATTGATACATATCTCAAGTCCCAGTATCAGCTTGTCCGGTTCCTCCATCATCCTTCTGTAATCCGAAGTAAGATATGGCTCACACTCTGCGCCATTTACTATTATGTAGTCGATCGCATCCTCGTTCTTCGGGGACAGCTTGACATTTGCAGGGAAACCGGCGCCGCCCATTCCTACTATTCCGGCCTCCTTTATGATCTCCTTCACATCCTCTCTATACAGAGTGGACAGATCTTTTACATTTGCTGCAAAGTCGATCTCCTCAAACAGGCCATCATTCTCTACAACTATTGATTCAACCTTTGATCCACCAGGCACATATCTCGGCTCGATTGCCTTGACCTTTCCCGATATGGATGAATGTATATTTGCTGACACGAAGCCACTGGTCTCCGCAATCTTCTGACCAACCAGGACTCTGTCGCCCTTCTTCACTATAGGTGTGGCCGGTGCCCCTATATGCTGACTCAGCGGGTACACGCAGTCACCTTTTGGAAGGTATTCTCTGACAGGCTTTTCCATTGACAATTCTTTGCCTTCATATGGATGAATTCCGCCCAGAAATGTTAACAAACCCATGTTCTACCTCTTTTCCTTATATATTTTTATTAAAAAAATCTTCCTATATAATAACGCTTTAAGCCCTCAAAAACAACCTAAATGGGGATATATTATCATTTTAAAATATGGAAATTCTTCTGCTTATCCGCATAAAAAACGATCACATATAAGATATAGACACTTATGTCTTTTCTGTATCTTACATGTGATCATTTATAAATTCATTCGGATATCATTCTAATATTCTATGGACGGAAGCTTTCTGACAAGCATGGTTCCCGCCAGGCCTATGCACACACCGGCTATAGTTCCCGATATGCACAGCACCGGCATATACAACATGATATTGCCACTCTTCATGAGAAGTGCTGCCATTGCTATTTGCCCTGCGTTGTGGCTCACTCCGCCTAGTATGCTCGTTCCAAGGAGACCAAACAGATCCTTTTTCCTGCAAAGCGTCATGACCAGAAGTGACAACACCGCTCCCGCCATGCTGTATACCATAACCGTCATATTGCCAAACAACAGCGACGACAGCACCACTCTCACCAGTGACACTATCCACGCATCTGATATCCTCAGCCTGTACATGACAACTATGGTGACCATATTTGCAAGTCCCAGCTTGATTCCCGGAACAGCTATATTCACCGGGATCATGGATTCAAGATAGGAAAATACCATGGCTATGGCCACGAACATACCTGTGTATGTGATCCTTTTTGTACTCCAGCCATGCATTCTATCCACCGCCGTCTCTGAACTTTTCTGATCATTTTTATCTCTACTGCACATCTATATCTCTTTCCCTGCCACCTTGTATCTCTATGACAAGCTTGTGCGGAAGACAGGTTATAGTCTCTCCTCTCCTGCTCTTCCAGCCCATATTCACACACACCTTATCCGGGCAGTCCGCATCACCGACACTGATCTTCCCAGATTCAACCACAACAGTGTTGCTGCCCCTGTCCGTGTTGAACTCATAGGTATCGTCGACTGTCATGTCTATGGTCTGCACCAGTTTGTCATCTATATACACATCCGCGGTATTGCCCGTCGGAAGCACAAGCCGCATGACAAGCCAGCATATAATTCCCGCTACTAAAAGGACTCCACACAATATCAGATCTTTTTTTCTAAACCATCCTGCCATATCTTCACATCACTCTGCCAATTTATAGTCTTCTGCCGTTATGGTGAATCGGTCCTTCAGGCCTTCACTGACATACACATTCTTATCCTCATCTATGATGACGGCCTCCGCACCATACTCCTGAATGGTCTTCATAGCCTTATCCTTATCCATCAGCATACACATTGTGGACAAGGCGTCACTGGTCAGTCCGTTATCACACACTACCGTGGCCGCTATAGTGCCATTCCATGCCGGATATCCTGTCCGGGGATCAAGTATGTGGTGGTATCTCCTGCCATCCTGCTCAAAATACTTTTCATAATCTCCCGATGTGGATACAAATGCCGTCTCCCCATCGCCAAAGCTTATGACACCCATGGTCGTTCCCTCTCCGGCTCTCGGATCCTTGACACCGACCTTCCAGGCTGTACCATCAGGCTTGCTTCCGTACACAACTATACTTCCGCCCAGGGCCACACATGCACCGGCCGCATCAGTACCCTTGAGATACTCTGCTGCCATGTCGCAGCCATATCCCTTGCCGACTGCTCCCAGATCAAGCATCATACCAGGCTCTGATATCCTTAACGTATCGCCATCCACACTTACCTTTGACACATCCACCAGCCTCAGTGCACTGTCTATATCCGCCTGTGATGGAATCTCTGTCCTGCCATCTTCTATCCCCCACACATCCGCCAAAGGCCGTATGGTGATATCCAGCAGATCGTCATGAGCCCTCGATATGTCAAGCGTCTGCTTCAGCACACCCGCAAGCTCGCTGCTCACCGTGATATCCTCATCAGGCTTATATGTGGTGTTCACCCTGTATATCTCAGAGTCCGCTGAGCGCCATGACAGCACATCCTTGTCCAGGCTGTCTATGAGCTTCAGCATCCCGTCTATATTCTCACTGCCATGGCTTCCATACACTGTAAATGACGCAGCCGTTCCCATGGTGATCGTGTTCCTTGTATATTCACTTTCACCTGACCGTCTCACGCCTGATATGATGACCATAGCAATCACAGCCACCATGACAACCACTACGGCTGCTATCCTGTACCATTTCTTCATGGTCTGCCTACCTCTGTGTTATTTCAGATATTCGTCGTGAACCTGTTCTCTCAGCGAATATCTGAAGGATTTCTCGTACTCCACATTCTCATTGATGCTGTGGTTTACCTCCTCGAAGAAGCTCTGGTTGATGATATCCATGGAGTAGAATATCGGGTAGTTACTGTTCTTCTCCCACATCATAACTCCACCATCCACGGATTCCTTACCGTACTCCTCCTCGTAGCGCTTCTTGCAGTCTCCACTGCACAGATATACATGACACAAACCGTTGAGGGTCTTCTTCAGCATATCCGTTCTGAGTATATATCCATCACAGTCTATCGCCCAGTCCGGTATCTCATCCGGCTTCACTATGACTATGATCGGCATATATCTGTCAGGGCTCTCAACAATCGCATTCAGCTTGTCATAGCTGATCTCCTCAGGGCTTGATCCCTCCTCCATGACTATCCCGGCGTCTACAAAGCCAACCTGATTGAACATATCCTTCATGAACTTTGGCCTGCTGTATCTTCTCTCCTTGACGTTGATGGTCTCACATATGTTCTCCACATTCACATCATATATATCCCCGGCACTCACCATATCCACTGTCACATGCCATATAACACCAGCCTCTGAATTGCTTATGTGTTGGAAATCCATATGAAACTCACCGGCCTCATATGTTATATATACCTTATATCCTATGGTGGAATAATCCACACTCGTGAGTTCCTCGGGCATCTGTGGGAACACCATACTGATGTGCTCTCTGACCCATTTGTATATGATCTCACACGCCTTGTCATAACCCGCCGCAGGTATTCCTACCCTGTGGCTGTACACAACATTCGGAACCATAGGCTTTATCTCAGTCTTCACCTCTGGTCTGACCGCTGGAACGAACTGCTCCTTGTCAAGCAGCCTTGATATATACTCGTTGTGGACTATCTCCTTGTTGATCAGATAAATAACTCTGTCAGGAGTCAGCTCCTTGTGATACTTCTTGTTGAGCAGTATCTCAACCAGTTCGCGCTTGCTCACAGTGTGGAACTGCGCCACGATGTCCGGATTGTTGTCCAGATATTCCCTGAGCTCAGGCTTAAGCGGATCCTGCGTGATCCTGAGCCTGTATTTGCTTCTTATGGCATTCTCCCAGTTCTTCTCCTTGTACTGTGAGTCGTGAATACTGTTGAAAATCTGCATGATAGACCAGTCGCACAGCTCCAGATTGGCTATGATACTGTTCATGACTCTGGACAGATCCTCATGTCCAGTCCACAGATCGGTCTCCTTGGAATCAGAACCCAGCTTATACTTATATCTCATCTCATGCTCTATCTCATGCCAACCCTCGAAGAGCACCGTCCTGAGCTGTACCTCAAATGTCTGGTCAAATGGCTTGTTCCACACACTTGCAGGTATGTTTCGCAGATATTTGCTCGGTATCCTGAACACACCGTTACATTTCTGTGCCTCAAATTTGTTCTCCTCATTCTTCGTCTTGGACCAATTGTCCAGAAGAAACGTCTCCTCAAGTATCTTCTCACATATATCCATGTCCTCCAGATAGAACAGGTTGATTCGTATACCTATGATATCCTGAATCTTTCTTCCACCTTCCTGCATGGAGTATTTACCAGTCTCCAGCTTGTGCAGAAGTGACGATTCTGACTTGATTCTCGATGTACTGTTAAAATATATTCCCGCATTGTTCAGCTTCGTGACAAGAGTGTTGAGCAGACTCATCTTCACATTGTTGATCTCCTCTATCTCCTGTTCCTGAAGAAGCTTCTCGTCACTATTATAGTCATAGATGCTATAATCCATTCCATCATTCCTTTTCTGTAATTATATATCAATCCGCCCTGCGGCGTCTTTCCTATATCCACGCATATCTTTATCTAGTATATCACAATAATTGTGTATTTTGCTTAAAATAATATGAACATTTTATAAAAAACAGTGCAATTCCACCCTTATAGTATAAAATCCACTCCATTTTCTTGCGAAAGTAAAGGCTTGTATATATAATTAAAAGGCTAGAACACAAATGAGAGGTTAAATTATGATTTTAGACTGTCAGAACATCTGCAAAGCATTTGGCACAGATGTTATATTGGACAATATTTCTTTTCATCTTGAGGAAAAGGAGAAAATGGCTATAGTCGGCATAAACGGTGCCGGCAAGACCACTCTTCTCAAGATAATAATGGGTGAGGAAAGTGCTGACTCCGGTCAGGTCATAGTGTCAAAGGACAGGACCATCGGCTATCTGTCCCAGTATCAAGAGAGCAATTACAACACTACTGTCCGCGGTGTCATGATGGATGCACTAAAGCCTATCCTTGAGCTTCAGGACAGGATGCGCGAACTGGAACACACCATGGCTGAACAGACCGGTGAGGAGCTCGAGAGATCTCTGGAGCTCTACAACCGCTACACCCACGAATTCGAATATAAGAACGGCTATAGCTGTGAGAGCGAGGCAAATGGAGTTCTCAAAGGACTAGGTTTCTCCAAGGAGGATTATGACCGCCACACGGACTCTCTGTCCGGTGGCCAGAGGACAAGACTTGCACTCGGCAGACTCCTCATGGTGAAGCCGGATATCATCATCCTCGATGAGCCGACAAACCATCTGGACATGGAATCCATCTCATGGCTTGAGGGCTTCCTGTCATCCTACCAGGGAAGCGTCATCATCGTCTCCCACGACCGTTATTTCCTCGACAAGATCGTGACCAAGATAGTCGAGCTCGACAATGGCCACAGCCAGGTATACAATGGCAACTACACCTACTTCGCACAAAAGCGTGCAGAGATCCGTGAGAACATGATGAAGGCATATCTCAACCAGCAACAGGAGATCAAGCATCAGGAGGAGGTCATCACGAAGCTCAAGCAGTTCAACCGTGAGAAGTCTATCAAACGTGCAGAGAGCCGTGAGAAGATGCTCTCACGTATAGAACGTCTCGACAAGCCAACCGAGGTTGCATCCGAGATGAGGATCACTCTTGAGCCAAATGTCTTAAGCGGCGAGGATGTTCTTACGATCGAAGGACTCTCCAAATCATTTGGCGACAATAATCTGTTCTCAGGAATAGATATGGATATCAAACGTGGCGAACACGTCGCCCTGATAGGTGGAAATGGAACCGGAAAGACAACCATACTGAAGATGATCAACAGGCTTGTATCCAAAGATGCCGGAGCTATCATACTTGGATCACGCGTCAAGATCGGTTACTACGATCAGGAACATCAGGTACTCACGATGTCCAACACCATATTCGACGAGATAAGCGACGCCTACCCTGATCTGTCCAACACCAGAATCCGTAATGTCCTTGCGGCATTCCTCTTCACAGGTGAGGACGTGTTCAAGAGGATACAGGATCTGTCAGGTGGCGAGCGTGGACGTGTGTCCCTTGCCAAACTGATGCTCTCTTCCGCCAACTTTCTTATTCTGGATGAGCCGACGAACCACCTGGATATCACATCAAAAGAAATACTGGAGAATGCCATAAGGAACTACACCGGCACTGTCCTGTATGTATCCCACGACAGATACTTCATCAACCAGACGGCCACAAGGATCATCGAGTTAAGGGACAAACAGCTCACAAGCTATATAGGCAATTACGATTACTACGAGACCCACAGAACGTATTCCACAGATTTAGTAAGTCCATTCACTCCAATAAGCGGAGTCTCTGACGCACCGGCCCAGACCGCTCCCGCTGTCTCACAGGCCAAGCTCTCATGGCAGGAAAGCAAAGCTGAGGCGGCAAGGCAGCGCAAGAAGGCAAATGATCTGAAGAAGCTTGAGGCATCCATCGAGGAACTTGAGAACAGGATCGCAGAGATCGATGAACAGTTTCTTCTTCCTGAGAACGCCACAAATGTCGGTCTGCTGAACGACCTCACAAAGCAGAGGAACGAAGCCGACACAGAACTCAACGAGCTCTACACGAAATGGGAGGAACTGTCCGAGGAGGACTGATGGCGGAATCGCTCATGTCAAACCTGCAGGCTTAACTATATCAACAAATACCAAAAACACCATATACGACTACAGCAAAGAGGATCCATATAAGGTATCCACTCACCGTATTCATATATGGTGTTTTCTTTGTTATCATGCACAGTCTCCTGTACATCTATTGTTCATACATGTCTCATGCACAGTTCCCTGTACATTTATGTCAATCTCTCTACATTCTAATGTCTCACATGAATTATCTTCATGGCATACTGTCCCGACAGATCATATGCAGAATTGCTTATATAGACCTGATCGCTGCTGCCCATTCCACCCTGAATGATCCAGTATTCAGGCTTATTTCCGCTGTTAGAACCCCAGTCATGCACATATGCCTCACATGCCGAAGCCGGAACTCCAAGCTTTCTCAGATACTGCTTAAGTGCAGTCGCTGAAGAGAACTTTCCAAAATAGATTCCGACATGGGTCGGCTCTCCATTCGTATAGTAGACAACTATATCACCAGGCAGGAGCACATCGTATGAGAAGTCCTCCCTGTCCGCTGTGAGCTCGTAATCCGTCGCCTCACCCCAGCTTCCATTCTGCGCCAGAATCGCCTTGGCGATGACCTTGCGGAGTGCCCAGTCTGAGCATATATTTGATGAACTGATCACGAATCCGCCATTTGCAAAGTCAGTGTACTTGACTGACATATCACTTCCCGGAGTGCTGCTGCCTGCGTATCTAAGCGCATTTGCCACAAATACATTGCAGTAGATTCCTGTCTTGCCCAGATATTCATTGACAACCCTCTTCATCCATTCATCAAAATCCCAGCTTATCGAATCTGTCTTGAAGCATCTTCCCCAACTGTCAAATTCATACTCCACATCACCCACTACTATCTTCGTGAGTTTACTGCAGCGTCCATTTGCATCGCTGAAATAATACACCTTCTTGTTGTTGATCTTGGCGTTCTTAAGACCCTCAGACTTGTCGTTGAGCAGCTTGCCACTTCTGTACTCGGAATATCCTGTACTCTCGTCATAATACACATATTCAGTTACAGTTCCCTCATCGCCTACATAAGCCGCACTGTAATCACTAATCGTCTGCCAGCCCTTTGTTCTGACAGCCTTACCTGTTTTACCAAAGTAACTGCAGTTGTCCTGCAGTCTCACCACAGAATTCTTCTTTACTATCCATCTGTTATTCGAGAATACTCTGTACGTGTCTGCATATCCCGATACAGTATGTGTCGATCTGTAATATATCGCATCAGATATTCCCGTGCTGTCCGTGTGGAGCACAACATGTCCAAATGAAGGTATCCACGCATTCACCGCAGCCGTCCAGCCGCCCTCGCTCGCCACCTTCTGACATCTGTATCTTATGCCGTCCACCTGTACAAAATAGGTTGCCTCTCCGTTTCTTATGTAATACTTCTTATCCCTTGAGATCTCATACCACTTCGTGACGTTGCTCTTCGCACCGTTCACAAAGTAATAATATCTTCTGTTTACCTCGTATACACCGGTTGCCATACTGGTCCATTTCCCCGACGAATACTGGTACAGTCTTCCCGACTGCATCCGCCTTACTGCCTTGCCGTCCACCGCAAAATAATACACGCAGTTTCCTGATGTGATCCAGGTCGATCTCACCGCAGCGCCGTCACTTCCAAAGTAATAATAGTCTTCTCCAAACTGCTTCACCACGTTCTTGACCGGAATACCCGCTTCGTAGTAGTACACTCTGGAATTTTCTGTTCTGAGTCCCTTGTACGCATTTCCATTCTTGTCAAACAGGACTTTTATATTATTTACCATGACAGCCTTATTCTTGACGGTGATCCTGACTGTTCCATTATAGCTGTAGAAATAATTGCCGTGATAAGCGCTCACAACATGCCCATCAAAAAGCTGGATATACTTCACATCATTTCCAGACATGCTTCCGGATATATCCGCGTCAACAAGCTCCCCTGCCGGTGAACTGCTGCCATATTTGTACCAGCCATCTCCCACAACAGCCTTGCCACTCACAAAGTAATCACAGTACCCGGATCTTGTGAACAGTCCTGTCGCCGGACTGCCCTCGGTATAATACACTCCATTGTAATATCCTGTCAGAGCTACAGAATAGTCCCTGGCAAATGTAAACTTTTTGAGCTCTATGGTATTGCCGCTCTTAACGCTCATGTTGACATATCTGCTTGAAGAATTATAATTCGCTGACTTCAGCATCTCAAAGCTGGTGTCTGTGTAGCTTCCGTTATACTGCACATTTGCATCGCTGTCATCCGCTGCGACAAGATAAAACTTGGAGTTATATCTTATCAGTGCATATGTGATAAGTGTATCACTGTCCTCACCTGAACCAATGAAGTAACTCTCGCCCTCCGCAAAGCTGAGTCTGAACATGCCATCGGTGGAGTTCGTAAACACGTATGTACTGCTGTTCATCTTAAGTGCTGTTTTCTCCACCACGCTGGTAGGCGTCGCCACCCCCGGAGCCTCCGTATCCGCATATACAGATGCAGCCACATCCCCTGCAGTCTCCGCTTTGGCCGTCATGTTCCCCACACACGCCATCTCCGTCAGCAGAACAAATGCCACAGCGATGAGCAGAGCAAGAAATCTTACGTTATTCGACTTATACAATCCCTTCCTTATTGTTCGCAACATACTTCCTCCTGAGTATTTATTATGTATCTATAGTACACGATTTTGGCTGCATGTGAAATACAATATCTGATATTTTTCCGATATTTTCCCCACAAATTTCTTCGCCCCCGCCATATTTCTGTCATCAAGATTGACAAATGGATCATCCATTATGAGCATCGGCTTTTCATCCTGATACATGCTGTCCACTATTGCAACTCTTACACACACTCCGAGGATATCCGCCAGTCCCGAGCTCAAGGTCTGAGAATCCCTGTACATTCCCTGCTCTCTGTACCTGATTGTCATATCCGGGGCCGCCTGTACATTTCCTGCATGCTCTCCTGTAACGCACTCATAATACCTGTCAAATGCCTCCATGACCGGCACCGAATGTCCCACTGCAAATGTATCCCTGGCCTCCCCCAGCAGCTCGTACGCCTTTACGTTGAGCTCGTATCTGTGCAGATCGTCTTCCAAAGCCTTTTTCTTATCCGCCAACGATGCCTTCACAGCAGCTATCTCCTGTCTTCGAAGCTTGAGCTCTGCCAGTTCCCTGGCATACTCGCCAAGTCTCATGTTTTCTGCCATATAGACCGACATCTCCTCATCCATATCGGATTCGTCATCGGCTGTATATATATCATCTGATCCGTCCGATCTGGTATCATCAGCGGCATCCCCCGGCTCTTCCACCTTATTCTTCCTATGCCTGATCTTTTCATTTATCCCGCGTATAATGTAGTAGATTCCGAGTACACAAAACATACCTGCACATACAACAAATATAATCATAGCCATATCGTCAGGTTCTTCTATTCCAAGCATAAATTTCCACATTCCCAGAGATAAAAGTGCTGCGATCAACGCACAAAATCCTGTCATGATATATTTACTGCCACGTTTTTTATTATTTACGCTACTTCCAATGCTTTCTAGTCTTTCTGCATTATCTGCCTCTGGCTTCGCTGATTCCGGCTTCAACAGTTCATGCTTTACAACGGCTTTCTGTCTCTGCCGCCTCATCCGGTTCTGATTCTGCATTTCTATCTCACGGATATTTTTATTCAGCTCATTTATACTTCTGTCTATTCCATCAAGCTCCCTGACCTGCTCACGCATCCCATCAAGCTCATATTTTCTCCTGTACAGTTCCCCCGTCCGCTTGGTTGGCGACTGCCTGTTTATAACATTCTTCAGTATCTGTCTGGCATTCTCATAATTGCTTATATCATCCGTGCTGTCAGCGATATTACCAAGCTTAGCACTTATCCCATCCGTCGCCCAGGTCCGGCAGTCATCCTGCCCTATGTACATACTTCTCACAAATGACACAGAATCCACATGAAACAGCTCCTCCCCAAGCTTATCCGTGAACATTCCTGTCACAGCATGAGTCGCCTCGTCGTATATCACGCATTTGTCATCGCTCTTCTTCGCGCCAAATGTCCTCTGAACCCTGTAGTTTCTGCCCCTGCTCTCAAATACCAGTTCTCCGCCATAGGCAGCCCCCGACCACGGGCGATATCTTTTTCTTTCATTCTCAATGTCATTTCTCTTCGTCTCACCGTCGAAGCCATACAGCATGACCCGGATAAAAGCAGCAAGAGTCGACTTGCCCCAGCCATTATCCTGGACAAATGTATTTATCCCATCCTCGAACTGGACTTCCATGTTATTCAATTTGCCAAATCCATCTATATAACAAGATATCAATCTCATACTTAAAATATCTCCTCGCCCGAAAGAGCCCTGAGTCCTGTCTGGATCACATATGCCTTGTCATTTTCACTCATATCCTGCCTCATGACCTTCCTCACGAATTCGCCCTTGAGGGACGCATCATTCACATACCTCATGTAATCCACCTGAAAATCCGTGTGATCCAAGATCTCCATATAGTAGAACGAATCCTGAAACTGCTTAGTCAGATAATCCGTGTTTATCTCGCTCTCAACATTTACCGCGCCTGTGAGGGATACCCTCACCATGTCCCTGGACTCATCTTCCATGGTCCCCGGCAGTTCCTGATACAGTCTGTCTGCGATCATGTCCGCCGCATCAGAGCTTGACTCTGCCCCTGTCACGTCCACTTCCACATCGAACAGCCTTCTATAGGCAAATGGCACAAATTCAGTCTCAACCATATGCTTCCTCTCATCCACGTCAAGCATCATAAATCCATGCTCACCACACTCGTCAAAGCCCCTGCCCTCCAGACATCCCGGATAGCAATAGACTCCCCTGTGATCAAGACTTTCCAGCTTTCTTCCATGCACATGTCCCAGTGCCAGATAATCTATGCCTCTTCCCCTGAGTTTCTTCAGGCATACATCATTCATGTTGCGATCCCTGCCATATTCCTGCTCCTGTCCGTGGAGTGTGACAATATTTATATCGTTCTCATCCAATTCGAGTTCATCATATATGCTGTTGCAATTTTCGTCATTCAGCACAGCGCCCGCGATCACTATATGTGATCCCTTAAGCTGATACTGCGTCCACTCATCTCCGAATAAATACAGATTCTCTGGGAGTCTCCGCCCCGCAAATAAGCTTTCATCCGGGTCATGATTTCCCCTCAGATAGAACACATCTATGTCAGCATACTTCGCTATCTCCCCCAGAACAACATTTATCGTCGTGGCAGACACTGTCTCTGAATCAAAGAGATCCCCCGCTATTATTACCGCCTGCACGTCATTCTCTGCAGCATACCCGAATATTTTCCTGAATGTGTTAAGTATCTCATTTCTTCTGCCTCTGGCTCTTTCTCTTCCAAGATGTGCACTCAGGGCTGAATCAAGATGGATATCCGCACAGTGTATTATTCTCATAGTTCCTCAACCTCAGTCATCTCTATTCTTTTTCTATATTAACATAATACGTAAAAATTTGCTCATAAAGAATAAAGTCCACGGCATATGCCGCGGACCCTGTATACATCATATCATATACCTTCTGTCTGATACACATGTGTTTTCTCTCTGTATTCAACAGTAGAAAACTGTCTCTTAAGTTCATACATGAAGTATATTGCTCCTTGATTTTCGTTCCGTAATTATTACGGATTTTGTTTTTTCACAAACAAAAAACGCCAGAAGCCTTGGTTTTACAAGGTTTCTGACGCCTGTCTAGCAGGGGATGAGAGAATCGAACTCCCACCAAAAGTTTTGGAGACTCCTATCATACCATTTGACCAATCCCCTATATACAGAAAAAATTTAACACCTGCTGCAGCGTTAAATTTTCCCGGTACGTTTTATTCTGTACCTTCAGAATTTCACACAGAAAGAGGTATCTTCTAAAGCTTATCTCTTAGAAACCTCTAAGGATAAGTCCTCGACCTATTAGTACTTCTCAGCTGAGTGCGTTACCACACTTACACCTGAAGCCTATCAACCTTGTAGTCTTCAAGGGGTCTTACTCCGAAGATGGGATATCTTATCTTGAGGGGGGCTTCACGCTTAGATGCCTTCAGCGTTTATCCCTGCCAAACTTGGCTACTCTGCCATGCCTTTGGTAAAACAACAGATACACCAGAGGTTTGTCCATCCCGGTCCTCTCGTACTAAGGACAGCTCCTCTCAAATATCCTACGCCCACGCCGGATAGGGACCGAACTGTCTCACGACGTTCTGAACCCAGCTCGCGTACCGCTTTAATGGGCGAACAGCCCAACCCTTGGAACCTGCTACAGCTCCAGGATGCGATGAGCCGACATCGAGGTGCCAAACCACTCCGTCGATGTGAACTCTTGGGAGTGATAAGCCTGTTATCCCCAGGGTAGCTTTTATCCGTTGAGCGATGGCAATCCCACTTTATACCACCGGATCACTAAGTCCTACTTTCGTACCTGCTCCACCCGTCGGTGTCACAGTCAAGCTCCCTTCTGCCTTTGCACTCTTCGAATGGTTTCCAACCATTCTGAGGGAACCTTTGAGCGCCTCCGATACTCTTTCGGAGGCGACCGCCCCAGTCAAACTCCCCGTCAGACATTGTCCCCCAGCCGGGTCACGGCTGCAGGTTAGAAACCCAGTACTGTAAGGGTGGTATCCCAAGGTTGGCTCCACGGCAACTGGCGTCACCGTTTCCTAGCCTCCCACCTATCCTGTACAGACAGTACCGAATCCCAGTATCAAACTGGAGTAAAGCTCCATGGGGTCTTTCCGTCCTGGCGCAGGTAACCAGCATCTTCACTGGTATTTCAATTTCACCGGGTGTGTTGTTGAGACAGTGCCCAAATCATTACGCCTTTCGTGCGGGTCGGAACTTACCCGAC